>JAESGV010000348.1_pt1 | contig 20724 bp, 20 predicted proteins | sample 9269781 | NCBI WGS metagenome assembly JAESGV01 (sample SAMN15741586, study PRJNA653496) | algae metagenome | isolation source: Tildeniella torsiva UHER 1998/13D and co-occurring heterotrophs from... | place: Slovakia: Slovak Paradise National Park, Hrabusice, Kosice Region | collected 2000-01-01
TTTACATCTACGTAGGATCGTAAGCTATCGCTACGGGTATTTAGTAGAGTGACGAGTGATTCTAGGTCTCCTTTCTCGCAGTATTGTATAATATCATCGGTTGTACCAGACATGACAACAGAGATGATCTGTTTGCGTCACCAAACTATTGCAAACGTCACTTGTCACGCGTCACAGAGACATCACTTACAACGCAAGCAAAATGAAACATTTACTTTCCATTTAGAATTATTGTGTTAATCGAGTTTTGTTTCGATCCAGGATAAACTGTCCTTAAACACTTCCCATCTACATTCCAGATTGTTATTATATCATAACTAATGGCGGCAAATGTTGACTGATCCAAATCAATTACCTGATCAAACGTACCACAGAAAGGTTTTGTGTTTGATGGTGTTGTTTTGCCACTTGGAATGTCCAACACGTTAAACTCATATCTTTCTGCAACTGCACTAACCAAATGCGATCTCAAACCAACAAGAACAGTAACAGGATTTGGATAGTACTGATAATTAGCAATACAACCAAACTTGCGATTCCATATTTTCACTTTACCGTTCTTGTGACCAGTTACCAAGTTGCCATTCTCTAGTCCTACCATAGCTGTAGTGTGATCTCCAACCCATACTGTTTTACGAACAGTAAAATCTTCCTTGTCAATTATTGTCATAGAACGATGATTCCCACCAAACACGATGATATCATCACTCATTTGTACCATGTGACGAAACGAGTATGCATTTTCAATTAGGTGAGAATCAACTTGAGCATGGTTCACATAAGGTTGCCACACATACATTTTATCGCATCGTTCGGATGTTATAATGATTACTCCTTGGTATGTAACGTATATGCGAGGTTTGAAGAACTCGCAATCAAGATCCATTTGGTGTAGTATCAATTCACTCCCAATATCTAGTATTGTAACATCGTATTCAGAAAGCATGACGATTCGTTCGAGAGGTAGCGTTTCGAACGAGTGGATTTGTTTTCCGGCATCATAGTCTTTCATACACGTACCCGTTTCGATATCCCATAGACTTAATAGGTTGTTGCTTTGTGTTATGATTGCTTTAGTTTTGCGTCGAGTTTGACTCCGCAGTGTTTTCGTTAGGAGCCATGGCAAATTCCAATTTTTAGTTTGAACACCGCAGGTTATAATTTGTACATCAAGATATGGATTCTTTTTCGAAAAGAAATAAGCATGCTTTAAATCGGCTGCATAGTGTTGTGTTTCTTGCTCTTCTGATGCTAACAGCGAGTATGAGAACAACGAATTGACGGTAGCAAGTAGTTTTGTGACGTCATCAACTTGTTCGTCCATTTTGTTTTGCGACTGTGTTTACAAGCTTTTTGTTTGATCTTGTGGGAGCTTGGAAGTTTGGCCAAAGTTATGAGTACATTCTTTTGTGTTGCGGAAAGCTACACTCATGACTAGCTACTCGGGCTAGCAAACTTCAACTTGAACAAGTTAAAACGACAAGGTCAAGTTCTTTTGACAGGTCACGTCAAACAAAACACAAAATATTTGCATGTATCATACAAGAGGAGTTGTTAAAACGTTGGACAAACGTATGGTTCCAGGTTTAAAATTCAAGTGGAGCGATTCAACGGCAACAGATTTCAACGAAATCATTCTGCGTTTATTCAATGATCAACAATTCTCATACATTGCCACTCGGCAACAAAAAGAGAAGAGCATCGTCAAGAATACTTTTAATACATCGCAGTACGGGACTTGGGAAATAATCGAAGATACCGATGCAGGAACGCTTGTACAAACAACACCAACTCGATTTATGGACGCACCACATGAGCCAGTAATTGTTCGACAATTTCTAGTAGTTCCTAGTATCAAAAAACCAAAAATTGCAACTAGAAACGATGGACCCGAACTGAAATACATTAGTCGAGACTCACGAGAAGAATCGGAAAGATTACCGCTTATGGTTGTCCGCGATATTCTCACACCACGACCGACTCGACCAATGCTTGGTGTTGTTAGTGGATCGCCAACATTGTTAATACAATCAAGTGCCAGTAGAGGACACACGTTTGACTACACAGCAGTACAACGAGTAGCGTACGTCGGCGCAATTGATTCATCATTTTTAAATCCGAATCCAGCACCACAAGATGTACACGATACCGACCCAACAATCATGCCTATACCAAGTATCAAACAAATGATCATCTTCCACGACAAAACCTACCTTCTTACTGAAGATGGCACTATATACGAGAAAAATACAAAATTACAGACACCAGGTGGATTACCAGTTTCATTTATGCATTTTAAAAATTATGGAAATAGACCTCATCATTGGCACGCTCATAGTTACTTACGCCATGAAGATATGTTTTTAATTACACGTGACGGATCGCTTTTCGCAAAAGGATATAATACAAATGGTAAATTTGGACTAGGCGACACAAACTCACAAACAAATTTTGTACAAGTACCATTACCAGAAGATGAACAAGCGATGAAAATTCATTCCTCAAAAACACATGCAGTGTTGTTACTGTATAACACGACAACAGCAACGACTGTAGTAAGAACAGCGGGATCAAGTGATCATGGTGGATTAGGTGTTGGATATGACATGTCACTTGGATTTACTGCCATTGATAACAAACATTTTAACAATTTGTGGATCAAAGATGTACAATGTGGTACCGATTTTACTTTCTTTTTATCGGACTCTGGTGTGTTGTTTGCATGTGGAGTGAACAACCAGGGACAGTGTGGTACTGTAAGTTCACAAGATATCAAGTTCCCTAGACGAGTGTACGATGGTGTTAAACAAGTACAGTGTCGAGGAAAGAATACTATGATTCTTACAGACTCTGGTAGAGTGTTTATTTCTGGTCCTGCGTATGGTATGAATCACTGTAGCTTTTACCGTCTGCCAATACCAGAATATTTTAGATTGGCGAACATTTGTCTTGGAAAACACTACTTTTTGTTCACAACAGATATGCATGAAGTGTTTGCACTCCGTGATACAAAAGCAGAAGGTATTGACGCTCAATCATTTGTTAGAGCGCATCAACTATCAGAGAAACAGACACTGTTGATTCAGAATCCATGTATTGAGGCGCTAGTGCAACAAAATGCGAAGAGTTTGCAGTTACAGATGAAAATTTACTCAAGTGGGCACGAGACCATTGCCTATTTTACAAAGCCTGATGGAAAGATCAAAAATATGTTCTCTATACTATGGAAGATATTCAAGTCATCAAGCTTTGCTGATATTGATATTTTAACGAGCTATTAAAGGAACACGTTATTAGTAGCAAGATTGCAAGTTGTAACGCTCAGTTGGCCACGTTTTAAATGCTAAATAATATCATCAGTGATGTGCAACTACTCTTTGATGTAACTCCTGCCAACGTGTCCGAGAAACAATGGAACCTAACGCGTTTACTACAGGTATTTATCATCGCATCGCTTGGTGCATCTCTACTAGATCACATTCACATTCAAACCCATACGACCGAGTACTCAAATCCAGTTTTCTTTGGTCAAGCATGGTACATGTTCCTAGTATTCGGGATCGGTATTACATTAGGTTATATTCAAGCTACTCCTTTCGCTAAGAAAGTGTATCCTGTTCCACCATCTCTAGCTCAAGCTTTGACGCATGTCACTATTCTAATCGTAAACTGGTATATTAGTGGATACTTTCACTACAGAAGAGATTTAGTGGCTACATTTCTTTGGATTACATTTGTCACTAGGGCGGCATCATTCAAATTTAACAGAACATTCATGATCTTTTCTTTAATTTTGGCGATTGCAAGCACAACATTTGAAGCTTCACTTAGCGCAACAGGAGCGTTCAAATACCATGGTCACGATATTTTTGGAGTACCACTGTGGTTACCTGCTCTGTATTGCCATGCTGCACCTGCTGGTTTAGCTTTAGCTCGTATGTTTCCTGTTTACAAATAAACGATCCCTTCGTTATTGATGGACGATAGAGCAGTCGCCAAGTCTGAAGAACTACCAGAGCTAGCACCACGGTATACCACAAAAACGAGCTAATATCATAGGCTTTTAGTAGATGACATAAAAGAACTTCTACCTGAATTCACGTTGGACTTGACTACGAAAACATACACGATCAAAAATGATAACACGGATTTATTTCTACGATTGGTTTCGAGCACAGAAAATGACAGCAGTATGACAATAATTAAAATAACGGAAACGATATCCTGCGTAGATAATCACTTACATATCACCAAACCGAATACAATAATTACTTGCACAACACAACAAACTCTATTATACGATACTATAACGATTTCATGCAGTACTGGATTTATTCTTCTGCATAACATCAAAGTAACAAACTACGACACCACAAGTGGCACAATGCACTACATTCACACTCATGGAGATACTCACTTTTCTCACTGCGACATATTTGGTTCTATACAAATCCACAGTGGCGCTCCTATTCTTCAGTACAACAGAATAACAGGACGTGATATTTCCGACGTTACCGATTATACTCAACCTGATCTAACAAAAGATACTCGTCACGCAGGCGTATTCATAACAGAATCAAGCACACCTACAATCGAGTACAATTTATTTGAACATAATTTTCGTGGTATTCGATGCGAGAACGATGCCAATCCGATCATACGCTACAACACTTTTGAACGTAACAAAAAGTCAATTGTCATGTTCGGACGGGCAAGCGGTGTCATACACAATAACAAAATCGGCGCATGCGGAGAGTTTGGAATAGGACTTTTTCACAATACTAGTACGCATGTGTGTGATAACATTATCGAAGATTGCCCAATGAATGGAATGCAATTTACAGAAGATACTACAGCACATGTAGAAAGAAACACAATTAGGAAATGTGGACGAAGTGGCATGTTAATCAAAGATGCATGTCCTACGGTTCACGATAATATTCTCAGTGAGTGTAAATTGTATGGAATATCAATCGCTAGTGCTCGTGGTCCAATGGTATACAAAAACACAATCACAGAAAACACAATGGGTGGGATAATCGTGTTTCAAGGCACTGGGAATCTTTGCAAGAATGAGATAAAATACAATGGAGGATACGGTGGAATATGTTTAGTGTCTTCAACAGATCCTATCATAGAAGAGAATTTTATTCATCATAATAACGTTGGAATCAAGTTGTACGAAAAGTGTTGTCCACTAATCACAAAGAATGTAATCATAGATAATACGCATTATGGAATAATTTGTTTGAATTCTCCAGGTTCAAAAGTTGTATACATTGAGAATAATTGTATCGGTAGTGCTGGTAAAACAGATAATTGGAGGTATGGAAATTTAGAGGGTGATGTAGAGCTACAAGAAGTTTCAGATCATATCAAGTGCAGAAACAATGCAAGAATACCAGGAGAAAAGTTTAGAAACTTGATACTAGAAAAGAAATCGTACTGCGATACTAGTATAAAATTTAAGGATTAAAATTATGTTTACATTCCTGGTGGATAGGGTCCTTGATAATTGTTACTTCCTGGATAAGTTGGGTATGGTCCTTGCATATTAATACCTTGTGATGGGAAATCGTTAAAGAGTTGTGGGTGCTGAGGAACTGCAAAATCTGTAAAAAGAACAGGTCCATTTGAATTCATTCCCATTTGTGGTGGAGGTTGTTGATATGGTTGCTGATACGACTGCGGATAGAAGTGCACAGGAGGAGCTTGTTGGTACTGTGGTTGCTGCGAATACGACGATTGTAGCTGCTGTGAATACATTTGAGGCACAGATGGAATTTCCGCTGGTTTATACGTTCCAGCTTGAGGGTACAGGTTGCTACTTTGATTTTGAACACCTGGCATGCTGTTAGATGATATTGGCCCCTGATCAAATCGTTGATTAGAATCTAGGGGTGGAGCAGAAGGTTGGTTGATATCCATTCTTTGCATGTTGCCGTGGTTCATACTCGTCATGTTATGGTGCATCATTGCGTGAGATTTTGCATGCTATCTTTAGAAAAGCTGAGTCTATATTGGGGCAGATACTTTACAACGAAATAGCTATTTTGCAAGCAAAATTTGAGTCTAGTTCAGTAACTCCTGAATAGTGATCTTCGTTCTAGAAGCTTTCGGGCTACAGTTTTGCCGAACGTCTTCTTGCTCTCTTGCTGTGCTTGTTTTTTCGTTTGCATCACGCTGCATTTCTGGTTCATTTTGACAAATATCTGGTACTGAATGCGAAGATGTTTCTTGCACTTGGTATACGCAGGTATTTTCTTCTTGCTTTTGAAGCTTCCAATCGGTAAGAAAGCCATTCCCAGTGTCCTTTACAGTTTGCCTTGTACATCTGGTTTTATTAGCGTCTTTTTCTCCAATGAAACAAGAGCTGGTGAAACACCACTGAGCTGGGTTCATCAACAAAGCGATGCTTATTCACGAAACAATATTGAGTACATACTGGGAAGCTGTAATTAGCCTGCTCTAACTGAGTCTCTGCGAGTCTTATCGAGGAAGACGATAATAACCTAAATCGCAACAAAAGTCCCAGCTAAACTAAATTGCTACCCTTAGCTTCTTGATTCTCAGTTGTGCATCAGGTAAAGTGCTGGAACTAGCTATTTTGTTCAAGTTTCAAAGTAAGATGGTTTTATTGTGAGAAGAAAACTTTGACCAAGAATTCAAGCTAATAGGTGCTACAGAAATTGTTGTTCAGCTTCCGTGCAGCTCTTGAACAGTTTTCTTTCTGGTTCAAACAACAGGTTTTTGTAAACGTTTCGTGTGAAATGCAGTCATTGCTTCTTGAAGAAGGCTACGGTACCAAGGAGTACGCCAAGATAATCCTACAAAAAAACCATGGTAAAGCCATGGACACTTATATTTCATCTGTAATGCTTCCTGCTCTAAAAGAAGGGCAGAATGACTTAATCTTTTTGAAAAAACATTTACACACCATCAGCTTAGTACGTTACACGCACTGATACTAATTTCAGATTGCAAGAAACATCCCAGAACGTAGCATATTTGCAAATCACGCATCGGCGCTCTTAGATTTGGTATTACAAGTAAGAGGCGACGAAGATACAACAATCGAACAAATCCGTGTTTTATACAGACTCGTACAAAACTATTCAGATCGTTTGCACTTTGTTCCAGACGCATATGATAGAATTCTTCAATTTGTTATCACACAACTCGACCATGCAACAGTAACACTTTCAACACGCAATTAACACAACACAGACAGAACATCACGTCACTACATTAATGTGTATGGATTTCCTTCGTATCATGGTTACTGCAGTGCCTGAGCCAGTCAAAAAACACGACAAAGAAATCTTGTCGCGATGTCTTAAAGCCTAGTAAGTTTAATACGGATTCCTAACAACTAGTCAAACACAACAAGATTGGTTAGCACCAGAGCTTTCAGAATTGTTAACATTAATTGCACAGTTGGTACAATTATCACTTCCAAAGGCATCGTATCATCACCCAACGTGTCATCAATCCAAACAAGAAATAGATGAAAAGATTTTTGAAAAATTGTTACAAGCGGACGCGCAATCATTATTCGCGTGTATATACGTAGCAGGAGCTGCAGGTAACACGAAATGGATTTCCAGAATTCTTTCAAAACTATTATCAGAGTAAGTTTTCACCACTTCTCACTCACATCTAGATTCAAAACAATTACAGAAGAAAGCAAAGATAATCGAACATCACGTCTCGTCCTACTCAAAGCCATTCGCAAAACGTTACAATACTATGATCCATCAGAAACCAAATTGGAACAATCGCAACTTGACGAGTTACTACAAACATTAACGTACTTGTACCAAACTGCACAAGATTCTGGAAAGAAGATTTACAAACAAAAAGTGGAAGTATCAGTGACAAAGATTATGTGCATCTTGTTGAACCGTTTCTCTGTTTCAGAATTGGAAAGAAATGGACAAACGTTTTTGCAATTGCCAATACTTGCCAATTTACCAACGCATCCAAACATGTACCCGATTTATTCCGAATACGTGTACGCAGTACGTGATCAAGAAGCAGTTGTGAATGAATTACTCGGACAAGTATGTTTTTAGATTTCATCTAACATGTAGATTGTTCCCAAACTCTTACAACGTATTACTAAACTTCGTGAGAAGACACAAATCGAAACAAACAAGAAAGAACCATTGACATCCAAAACAGAGTTGATTCTCACACTCAATGCCATTTCATCCATCGCAGAAACAAGTCGTGATCTATTCAAACCATTTTTAACATCAACACTCGATCAAGTAGAGTTTTTACTATTTAATTGTTTGGTATCAGTCGGAGTCGATTCGATATTAACGATAACCAAATTATTCACGTGTGAATTCCAACCTAAAAAGTTTATTCCAATCTGTAACAAGTTTTTGGATATTTTGAAACATCAATATGAACAAGATAAAATCATGATACGATCGGATAAAAACGATGAGGGAGTTGATGTCGAGTCTGATTTGAATTTGGCAGTACTAGACTTTTTCACACAATTATTATTGAATGGATCACTAAAGGTCATGTTGGAAAACGCATCAAATCACATCATGACGTTATATCACTTTTTAAACACATCCATTGCCAAAGAACTCATGTATGAGACCGATTACGCAGAAAGAATCGAACAAAGCAAATTGGCGTTACTATTCTTACAAGAGAGTGCAAAATTGGGAGTACTACAAGCAGTACAAATCAAAGAGTTTTTCATTCACCACATGGAAGCGTTAAAATTCTCATTACAAGAACAAGATTCTGTACTTGCGATCGAGTTTTTAAATAGTGTGAACGAGTTGTTAAAATTCGAACACAATGGAGAAAATTTGATCATGACTACATTGTTGGCGCATTTGAACGAGAATAGTGGTAAACCTGTGAAGAAAAAGAAACAAAAGGAGAATAGTGTACTACAAGTGTTCAACAGACATTTGAAAGGGTGTGCTGGTTTGATTAGAAAATATGAGTTCCCTGAACAAGGAGATTTTGAGGAAGATGAAGAGGAAGATGAATTCAGTAGACAGATGGAGACGACAAGTAGTGAAGAGTTAAAGAAACGATACAAGCAACTATCTGAGGAATTATTTGAAAATTTGAAACGATTTGGTTTTGTAGTGTAAAATGATAAGTTGTATGCAACAAAATTATAACACTAAAATCATGCTAGCGATTAGGCTAAGGTGAAATGCGTGGCAATCAGAAAATTGCTGAAGCTTTGTGCATCCTTGTAAAAATCTAGCCTGACGCGTGACATGGCAATATACGGTTCGATAGAAGGCTTCAACCAACACACTAAATTCACGTCTCCAACAGATTTTTGTCCTCAACTACACAACAACGTGGATACAATTGTTCATAAACCAGACAATGGCCCAGTCTATTCTGTATTACTTTGGAACAACTTTGATGCCGACGAGACCCTCAGTAACATTGAATTTTGGAATTCAATAGTCAGTACAAACCTTGCTTCTACAGAAACAACGTTGCATGGCGACGATGCCGCACTTGTTGAAAATATGAAGCAAAAAGTACCAGTACGCGTCATACGAAAATACAACGATAAACTCTATCGCTACGAAGGTGTTTTCATGGTAAAATCTCGTTGGACAGAAACAGTAACGAAACCAAACTTACCAACTACAGTCGTAGAAAGTTCAGAACAAATCAAAGTATACACGACAACAAATACATCATTTGATACTACAAAAGATTTTATCATGTCTTCACGATACAAAATAGATTCTGAACAAATTGAGTTTGTGTTTCCAGCATGTGATCGTGATTCAGTTGATCGAGTTATTGATGTAAAATACGACTCGAGAAACAACGTGATCGATTTTACAGTACTTGGATCAGTAAGCCATAAATACTGTCGATGCGACAACATGGAGACCAGTTTGGCGTTAGTAGACCAACTAAAAGAAATGTTACAAGCTACCATACAAGCCCAAACCAAGTGGTATCTACGCTGCACGTACAGTCTACAAGGTCCTATCACACTTTTCCTAAACGAACGAAAGACAGAGGAATCAACTGTTACAATCTACAAAGCAGACAGTGTAGAGCTTTTATTCTCGAAAATTGCATGTGTAGAGAAGGAGAAACCAGAACAAGTAGAACGCGTAACAAGTGTATCTTATGATACAAAAGACAATCTTGTAGATTTGTTGGTAACTAGTCAAGGTATTGGATCACATCGTTTCTTTTCTTGCAAAGATGAGGAAACAAATAGAGCAATGGTACAACAGATCCAGAAAATGTTGGAACATGCTAAAAGAAAAAATGTAATTTGGAATGCAAGATATACCTATGAATATGATTGGCATCTTTCTAACAAAAACCTGATTCATAATTGGGATCCAAGAAGCTACATGTATTAATAAATTTACTTTACTATTACTAAATTTCTTTCTTGTAATGCACTTATCAACACAATCTTTTCTTCATCTTCCAACTCTGGTAGATCATCCACTTTCACAAAACCATTAGCGTACGATTGTACCAAAAATGAAATCGCAGGTTCAAATTCAATTTGGAATTGTACTTTTCCTAGTTTCTCTTGTTGGTAAACGCGACTATTTTCAGTACAGTAATACACTCCACAAACTGATCCTTCTTCCACTTCTTCTTCATCTTCCTCTTCATCATCTTCAGCATCTTCAATGACAACGCGTAACGCACTTGAAGAAATCAACTTGACCATACTTGACAATGTAATTTCTTTTTCTTCTACGGGAACGAGAACTTGTGGAGGTTGTCTTGCATGTAAAAATTGGTTCACCATTTGATCGGCTATTTCATCAACGGGAACATAACCAATCAATTGTTGCATCATGTTTGTCAACTTTTCAATAAACTCTTGTCTTCGTGGATCTGTACTTTCTTGATTAATCACTCCCATATAGTCACCAAAATGTCTTGGTAATGATTCTCGTAATTCGACATTATCCAAACTTGCAGTTTTTAACGCTTCCGGAACTGCTTTTTCCAAATAATCAGTCCAACTTGATTGTTGTGCAGAAGAGACAGTAATGTGTAACGAGTGTTGATCGGATCCCAACGTGCATGCTTGATGAATTGTTCCTCTTGGCATGTATAATAAATCTCCTGGTTCCAACCATACCTCAAAAGCCAAATACTTTGCTATTTCTTCCGATGAAAAATTTTTCGAGGAGAATCGTGGTAACAAGTGTGACATGACTTCATTGGAGGTTTTTTGATCGGAAATACTTGTCATGGTGAGGGAAGCGCTTTCTTCATCTGGTATGGGATTGTATACACGCCAAAGTTTCTTTCCTTCTAATTGTAGTACGAAAGCTTCAATGTCATCGAAATGCGGAGCGAAACCTTGGGACTGTGGTGGTGTTAAATAGGCATTGGCACCTGCTCCGAATGTGAAATACTCTTCGAATAGGACTAGTAGTTGACTCACACGGTCATCGTACTCGTGTGGACGTAGCAAACGCAAACTACACTTCATATTGTTGACAAAATCCCAAACCATGTCGACATCGCAGCTTGTACGGTCAGTTGGATTCAAAGTGTAACGTTTTCCGTTTCTGTAAAGTGTGACATCTAAATCTGTTGTATATTCTAATTTCTTGTCGACTAGTAGTTGATTTATCTTGTCTTTGGAAAACAAAGTCCCATAGAACGATGGATTATTCCTGTGAATAACAAAAGTTTCTTTCTCGAAAAAGTTTTCATCGAATTGTTGTGCAGTGACTGGTTGCAATAACCAAGACATGAATTCTACAGACTTCTCGCGAATATTTGTAGCCTTCTTCACGTTGAAAAAGGAATCTATCGTTGCTGTAGACACTGGTGTTGCAATGTTCTCGACGACTGGTTCTGCATCATAATCTCGAACAACATGCGTGAGTTTCACGCTTGCAGTTTTGGTAGGTTTTGGTTCCTCTGTGACGTGTTGAACTTTTTGCTTCTTTTTGTCGCGCAATTGACTCAGTGCAGCCTTGTTGCTCCTCTTCTTTTGCATTGTTTTTTAACACAAGCAGGCAACCAGAAAAACTTACAACAATTTGCTTTAATGATGAGGACATCCACATGCAAATGGTCTATCATCTGGGTTCCAAGTTCCGTAACCCCAAAACAACGGTTGCTTTCCATCTTTGTCTTTTAAATGTACATTGGCTCCATGCTTCAGCAAAGCTTCGCATATAACTTTCTTTTGATTATAACTGGCATAGTGTAGTGGTGTCCAGCCGTGGTTGTTCTGTAAATTGACATTTGCTTTGGCTTTGACGATTAAATCGTGGGCTATTGCAGTGTTGCCTTGTTCTACAGCTCGATGCAGTGGCGAACGTTGTTGGTAGTCCACTAAATTAACATCGATGCCTTGTACCTGCAATAACAAATCAACAATAGCTCTATTTCCGTTCAATGCTGCGTAGTGCATTGCTGTATAATTATCACGATCTTGCATGTTAACATTTGCACCTGTTTGTATTAAATATTTGACTATGTCAACAAATCCACCTCTTGCGGCAAAGTGTAACGGCGTAATGCGATTAAATGGATCTTGCGCGTCGTGACTAATCCCCTTTTGTTCGATTAAAAATTGTACGACACTCAACAGTCCCTTATCGGCAGCTTCGTGAATTAATGGTTTGTTTGTATCTGGATTAACAGTAGTATTTACTCCAAAACTATCGTTTGTGTCGTTAGTTAGTATCTCTAGTACTTTGGCAGAGTTATCAGTGTCTATGGCCTTCCACATGAGTTCTTGAACTTCAGTTTGCATGTTTAGTTGATTTCTGAACTGAAACTCTACAAAATAAGATGTGCACTCAGAGTTTCTTTCGTGTAGTTCCAGATCACTTGAGAGATGCACGAGTGTTGGATGTTGAGGATCAAATTCGAGAAAATCATTAAAATCACAACTTTGATTTTGGTTTATAAGGGTGTGTTTTCCTCCAGTGTTCTGCTATTTCATCTCTTCGAGCGATCCAAGCGTTCTTACTCTGTACGTAATCAATAAATCTATCTAACGCTCGTATTCTTCCTGGTCTTCCCACTATTCTATTATGCAATCCAATGCTCATCATCTTTGGCGATCCACGAAGTCCTTCCTCATACAATACATCAAATGTATCTTTAAGATAATTATAAAAAGATTCGCCAGACCATCCAGAAAGTAAAAACTTCAAATCGTTTGTTTCTAATGAGTAAGGAACGATGAGCTGTGGTCGGCGATCGAATGTCCAATATGGTAGGTCGTCAGCATAAGAGTCAGAATTGTAGAGTAATCCTCCATGCTTTTCATATTCTTCGAATAGTATTCGAGTCGAGTTTTGACTGATTCTTCCCGTATACCAACCTCTCGGTGCATTACCAGTAATGTTTTGAATTATTTGAATTGCTTTTTGGATGTGTTCTCGCTCTAGAGTTTCATTCATTCGATAATAGTCTAACCATCGATAATTGTGACTAGCTATTTCGTGGTCGTCTTCTATAATTCGTTGAACAGCAAGCGGGTTCATCTCTAACGCCTGCGCTACCGCAAATATCGTACACCGAACATTCTTTCGTTTTAAAAGATCCATTATTCTCCAAAAGCCTGCTCTGCTACCGTATTCATATTGCGTTTCTGAATTGATATCTCGAGAACCGATAATTGGCGTAGATTGCGTTTCTACGAGAAACGTTTCAGAATGTTCGTCACCATTAAGTGTTGTACGCTCTGCACCTTCTTCATAATTTACTACAAACTGTACAGCTATATTTGCACTATTTGGCCACTGTGCATTCGGAGGATTAGGACCATAACCTATCAGATCGCGATTGTTTTGCATGTTTAGTCAACAACTCCTTGTAATACAATCAAAATTTTATAACACCTCTTTACTTGTTCCCAAATGATGATGTTCTGCATTATGAACGCTATGTGGCGATTCTAAATATTGTTTCGTTTGCATTTCATTCAATCGTGACCACGTTCGATCAAACGCAAAAGAAACATCATCATGACCCTTGTTCTCTTCTTTCCCTTGAGTAAATAATAACTCTTCTATGGGTGCAGCAGCAGTAATGATCAACTTGACATGATGTTGGTACAATTCATCAATTAACGTGATAAATCTCCTAATGACATCTCTACCAACGATATCTAGATCCAACTTGGGTACATTTGTTAAAATAATGGTGTGGAACTCTCTTGCGACTTGAATATAATCGACTGCGCTTAGTGCAGCTTTGCATAGATCGTTGAATTGGAATTTTGCAACACCGCGTGCTTGTAGTGGTACTTTTAGCATACGACCTAAAATGAACATATTTTTTGGTTCTGGTTCGTATGGTGCAGTTAATTGTTTGAAAATTTCATCCACTTTTTTTTCATTGGATGCGTCGAGTGGTCTAGTAAAAATTAGAATGTATTGTTACTACTTACTGATAGTAGACTCCAATTTGTCGTTGTCCTGTTAATCGATAATCATTCTGTGAATCCATATCGTGAATGAAACACTTTACATTTAAAAAGTGAATAAATGGTAAAAACGCTTCTCTATTCAATCCGTTTTTGTATAAATCGTTTGGTGCTCTATTTGATGTCGAGAAAACCTACATGGTCAAATTCATGTTACAAACTCACCACAACACCTCTATTGATTAAATTTTCAAAAAGTCGTTTCAAAATCATTGCATCTGCAATATCAGTGACTTGAAATTCATCAAAACAAAGTAACCAATATTTTTGAACGATTTCATCTGCTACAGTAGGTACGTGATCCATAGAAGGTTGTTGTTTCCGGAAGTAATGCATTCCTAATGGTTAATACGACAACTATTACATACTTGCGTGAAAATCGACCATGAACGCGTTAAAATGAATTCTTTGTTTCTGTTGAAAAGGAACACAGTTAAAGAGAATGTCCATAAGCATGGTCTTCCCACATCCTACTCCACCTTATGTGTTAAATTTTGGAAAAGGCTATACCATATAAATATACACTTTGTGGTAGTTCTGCAGGATGCGGTGCGATAGCATTTGTTGTAGAAGCGACCTTTGGTTGTTTACTACTGAACCAACCTGAAGATTGTTCTGTATCTGCAGTACGCGGTGCTATTTTTGCTTGTATAATAGACTCTACTTTTTCACGATTGTAGTTTTGTAAATGATTGTATAATTGATCCAATTTTTTTAACACCACTTCTTGGCGATGATCTTTGCGAATCTCTCCCTTGTTAACACGGTCATAATAGACTTGACTAGGTGCTTTCCTCTGTACAGTAGTAATAGAAAAAAATCTACACAGCAGCGTAGATGTTCTAATATTGGTGAAACGAAGCATTTTTTGAAGTTACAATTATCTACTCAACTCGTGCAAGTCCTTTCAAACAACGACAATGCGAGTTATCCTGCGTGGAACACAATCCCCTATTACTATACATCTATACTATGCACATACTGGCGAAGAGATCTTGAGTGAACGTTCCGAAACAGATGATAATCAAGTTCCAACACTGGACAAGTGCGTATTGTTATCGCTAATACTAACAATTTAAGGGTCAAAGATCTAAAATCGTATATAGAGAAACGCACAACGATACGTGAGATAATCATTCTAAATTCTGAAGGTGTGCCTCTTCGAGATGGTCAACGGTTAGATTTCTACAAGGTATTTACTAGTACAACCATTATTAATATTATAGAGCAAGGATATTCTGTACATATATTCAAAAGTAGTGATGGAAAAACAAAAACATCAATTTATTCCAGAACAACTCAATCGTATGTCTTGTACAACTTTTTTCTAACTCGTTACTAGTACCTACAGCAGATATCATTCCATCAACCATTCCTAATACACCAATGAGCAGAGATTTGTTTAGAACCTATACACAATGTGTTTACTTGTTCCAAAGGGCTCGAGTTGCACATAATTCAGTTTTAACGATAGGTCACGATCTCACTATGCAGCACCAATCACTGCGCCCAGCCTATAAAAACTTGGAAGGTCACAAAACGTATGACAGTTCTAAAACTAACAATCTAGTACTATCTGTCGTACATTTGAACAAGTTGCTGCTAATTTCCAAAAGAATGTAACTAAACTGTTCCAAATCCAAAACGAACTGCAAATCGAACACGCAAAAAATACAAAACTTCATGACAAACTTCAACGACCTGATCAAAATATTAAAACGTTAGCAGATTTGTTACCACCACAAGAACGAGTTAAAAGTTATCAGAGAGAATGTTATTCGGAACTAGAACGTATACAAGCGAAAATGTCGACATTACAAACACTGTATACTGAATCGTGTAACATCAAAGTACCTAGTGAAGTCAATTGTTTATCAGATGAATTGGAAAACGAAAAACAACAAGTTTTTAAAACGTTACAGAATCTGCACACGAGACAACGTCAGTTGAATGATGTACTTCAAAAACCATACTTGGAATACAAATCAGATGATCGTCGAGATGCGGTATGTTTACTAAAACAAACTAACCATTAAATAGAACATGGAATCGTACAAACTCGCACGGCTAGAACAATTAAAATACATTGATGAAATGATCAAAAACGATGCCAAAATACAAGAGTGTTACATTTGCATGAAACAGTTAAAAGACAAATCATTCAATTTGTTCAACAAAAAATTACGTCAAGTGATCGAAGCGCAAACCAAATTGTACAAACTATCAGAACAAACAGATGTGTTTGGTAACGCGTTTGAAAAGATTTGTGAAAAGTTTTCAGTACTCGTCAAGTTTGATCGTATCACTGCTGCGTACAAAATTTCATTACTAGAAATTTCAAGAAGAAATCAATTCAAGAAGAATTTTGAAACGAAATTAATTGCATTGTATGACAAGTTACAAAACCAATTCAAAGAAGAAGTAGAGTTACGAAAAACGTAAGTTGATAGAAAATCGTTAACGTTTCTAGATTTAATGAACATGTTGGAAGATACTTACCAAGAGGTATCATACCTGGACTATTAGAACTTCCAAACCAATTCTCACCTCCTTCGATTCCTCCATTCCAATTACACGCGCTTCCAGATATTGAAGTCGATCCAGACGAAATTGTCAACGATGAAGATATTAAGAAAATCTTTACAGAAAACTTTAATCAAAACGATGTCAAAAATTTATTGATTCATCGTCGAAAATTGGAGAACGATATGCAATCGTTATTGGATCAAATGAGTGATGTAAAAACAATGCATCCAGATTTGGATCGTAGTTTTGATGATTCTGATACATCAAGTATGGAACAAGAACAGAAACGATTACGAGAAGAAAACGATCGTTTACTAGAAGAGATTGAAACACTAAAAGAATTACAAAAGAAAGCAGTAAACGATTTCGCCAAAGAACGCACAGAGAGCGAAAGCACGCTCAAAGAACAATTATCGCGAATCACTGACGATCGAGATCAATTATCCATTCGCGTCATCGAACTCAAACAACAAGCCAAAAAGATCGAAATCGAACATCGAAATGAGAATAATTTTTTCCAAGAAGAAAAAACAGCACTAGAGTTGGGATTTAAATCAGAAAAAGAACAATTAGAAGAAACTATTCGAACATTGAAAGAAGAATGCTCGCGTGCAGAAACAAATCGTTGTACGATGGAACTCGAGTTGACAAATTTGAAAAAAGAACTTGGAACACTACAACATGAGAAAATTCAAAATGCAAGTCAAGTTAATTCAGAAACGTTAGAACTCATGAAACAGTTACGCGAAGAGAAAGAGCGATTAACTGAACAATCGGATGCTCACACGAATGAAATCGAAAAATTAAGAAGAGAGCTAATGGAAACAAATATGAAAGCTATTCGATTATCCGGTGAAAAAGAACAAAGTGAGACACGTCTTGTTCCAATCGCAAACGAAAATGCAGAATTGAAACGAACATTGGCGATTGTTAGTGACGAACGTGATAATATGCAAATTAAACTACAAGGCATGACAGACTTGCAAAATAAATTATCACAAGTCAAAAAGGAGAAAGAAGAGTCCGCGCAAAAGTTTAAAGAGCTAAAAGATTCATTTGCAGAACTAAATACAAAAATACATACACTCACAGATCAAAAAGAGCAACTGACCGTGCAACATCGGATGCTTTCTCAGAAACAAGATCGAACTGCGGAACTAGAACAAGTTATTTTTAAATTAACAAGAGAAATGAAACACAAGGAAACAGAATATAACCAAATGGCAAGTAATTTGACAACATGTATAGATGCAAAGAAACAACTCGAATTGGAGTTAATAACAGCGAATTATCTCCAACAAGAGTTGAACAAGATTACACAAGTGTCAAATGACTACTTCCGTGTAGTAGAAGTGTTGTTAGCAAGTTTACGTGATCAAGCATCGTTAATTGGTGCACAAAGAACTGCTGAAATTGTACAAGAAATCCAAGATAGTCGACACTATGACAAAGTTTTTTCAAAAGAAGTATTCAAAAACTTTGAGGAAGTTTTGCTAGCGAACATTATTAAATCATAAAACAGAACTTAGTGTTCTTTGTAGTTTTACGAGTGCTGCTTTTTCTTTCTTGATTTGTTGCGTTACAGCGTATGCTCGCATGTCTGTTAGTTCACCACTTCGTACTTGATCTTCTAGCTGTTTGATTTGTTGGGATTTTGCAGTAACTTGTTCTTGAAGTTCAATTACATTTGCATTCAGCGATTGAGTATCTGGATCTACTTGCTTTGCTTTTGGCGCAGGTTTTTGAGCTGTAGTTGACGATTTTAGCGACTTGGAAGATCCTGTTGATTGCAAAAGTGGTGTTTTCGTTCTCTTTTCACTAGAAGCTTTTCTCTTTGGCTGCGGATCAACAATAGAAAAATGTTGTTGATACTCGGGCATCGTATCCATAAACAATGGTTGATGTAACATATCTTCTTCAATTTGGAATCTCTTTTTCAACATGTCTGCTCGTTTCAAATCGTACTCATCTTGTATCAATTTTACTTCTCTTTGGAATTTTTGATGACTTCTTTGTTGTGCTTTCTTTTCTTTACTTGTAACACTCTTTAAATCGTCATACTCTTGTCTATGAACTTGGAGTAAATTTCGAAGATTTCCCTCACTAGAATCTTCATCGAATTGTTCGTATGCTTCGAGTATCTTTTCTACTTTATCCCAGCATGTTTCTCTTCCGCTCGTACTCTCTTGGTACTGTAGTGTCGCTCCCTCGATTTCTTTTATCATGGCCGCTCCATATCTGGTTTGGAAATCATTACATTGTTTGTAAAAATCTCTTTCTTCTTTTAGCACATTGTGCTCGATCATGTACAAATTCTTTTGCATGTGAAACAATTGTACAAGCGATCGAATCGCATGTTCACATTCAACCTTGTTTCTTGAGAAGTATGGTAACTTTTGTAGTACAGCCTTTGTAGATAAATTCAAATCAAAACGCTTGTCTTCTTCTGGTCTATCCATATCGACATCGGTATTGTCTGGTTTTTTAATCTTGGCAACATAATCCAATTTTGATGGAACAACTAATGACAACTCGAGTAAATCTTCTCTTACGGAGTCTATCGCCTTTGCTGCTTCGTTAGCTTGGCTTAGTGCTTTTGCTCCTAGTACGCCTTCAAATGAATTTGTTGATGTTATCGATCGCAGTGTAGTATGTAATCTGTACAAGTGTCGATAAAGACCACTGATCTTATCTTCCAAATCAGCAATATGCGATAAATCCAAGTGTGAAACATCCCAGAATTTCCCGGAACATACTTCTTGAACTGAGCCGAGTACAGCTGAATCAGTTACCGAAGTGAATTCTGATGCTCCAAAGAATTGTTGGTCAGTAGCTTGTTTACTATACACTTGATAGGATTTGATTTTTGTTAGTACGTTGCTAGCCCATTTACTCATTTGTTTGGCGTCAAAAGTTTGTTGTGGTTGTTCATCTTCTGAGAATTGTACCACAAAGTTTTCGATTTCATTTAATAGTCCGGATCTGAGGTCGGAAGCACTTGTTAATCTTTGTACTTGCCTCTCTAGTTGAATGTTTTTTGCTTTGAGTAGTTTCATTCGCCGAGAATCAATAGACTCGTCTTTAGTATCATTTAATAGCTTTTGGTACAATATCGTGAGGTCTTCGAGATTTTGCTTCAAGCTATCAATCTCTGCTTGCATTTCATCATTATCATCTGATGTGGAGAAGGTGTTTTTCCTCGACATCGTTACAAGAAACAACCCAGCTACATGGACAAGAAAGTAAGACTTGCTGTAGTCGCTAAAAACTATGTAGGGACGTCGGCAGAGCATAGGACCTGTAGAAGAAGTACTCGCACGAGCTGGTCTCGTATACTCTGAAAAGTCGACACTAAGCGAGATTCTATGCAAACCGAAACTCATGCCATTGAAGAGCGTAACACTTGAAAAAATCGAAGAGATGGAACGTGAAGCTGCCGAAAGAGGATTCAAAACTTCAAATGAGCAGGCGTTTGGGTATAACTCATAAAAAGTTTATTGTTTCTCATCGACAGTCTTGAAGTAGTCCAATGAACCCTTTGGATCTGGCTTCATGGTCTTTGAGCCTTCGTTCCAGTTGGCTGGGCATACTTCACCATGTTCGTCAGTGAATTTGAAGGCCTTGACCAATCTCAAAGTCTCATCAACGCTGCGTCCTACAGGTAAATCGTTGACGGTGATTTGACGTAAGACACCTTCTGGGTTGATGATGAAGAGACCACGTAGAGCGATGCCTTCTTC
>JAESGV010000349.1_pt1 | contig 20657 bp, 12 predicted proteins | sample 9269781 | NCBI WGS metagenome assembly JAESGV01 (sample SAMN15741586, study PRJNA653496) | algae metagenome | isolation source: Tildeniella torsiva UHER 1998/13D and co-occurring heterotrophs from... | place: Slovakia: Slovak Paradise National Park, Hrabusice, Kosice Region | collected 2000-01-01
ACCACGACGACCTGCACGACCACTCATTTGAATGTATTCACCACTTGATACTTTTCTCACTATCTCACCGTCGAATTTTTCAACTGATGTGAAAACGACAGTTCTTGCAGGCATGTTAAGACCCATTGAGAATGTTTCTGTGGAAAACAAAACCTTGACTAGACCTTCTTGGAACAAAATTTCGATAACTTCCTTGATAATTGGTAATAGACCAGAATGATGGATTCCGATTCCCTTCTTGAGTAGTGGTAACATGTGCTCGACTTGTGGTAGTTTCTTATCGTCGTCACTTAGTGCATCGATTGCATTGTTGAACACTTCCTCGACTAACGCCATCTCTTCTTCATCGTTCAAGTCCATTTTGCTTGATTGTAGTGCGTGGGCTTCACAATCTTTTCTTGAGAATGAAAAAACGATTACTGGTTGGAAATTCTTCTTCATGATCATTTGAACGATCTTTTGAACGTTTTGCGAGGATTCCTTGAGGTTTGGTCTCGCTCTTCTGTCTGGTGTCTTTGATGATGACGACGTTGTATCTTTTTTCGTCTTCAAATCGTTGACTGCCTTCATCCAATTTTCTTCTCTAAACTTGGCCTTTTCGTCAACGACTAAATGAATTCCATCGGCGCCGCTTGCATAGACATAATGTTGAAGTGGTGTAGGTCTGTAATCGGTGTATACTACGTGTACTGGTTGTCCTTTTAGTTTGGCGATCCATGCCGCAAATTCCAACGCATTTGGAATAGTAGCAGATAAAAATACATATCGGACAGTATTTGGCAATAGAATGAGTGTTTCTTCCCAAACAACACCACGTTCCTTATCACGCATGTAATGAACTTCATCGAAAATTACCCACGCAACTTCGTTCAACAGTTCACTTCCACGGTACAACATACTACGCAAAATTTCAGTCGTCATAACTATACAACTTGCATTGGGTGAAATAGTAACATCACCAGTCATAAGACCAACATCTGTAAACTCTTCTGCCAACTCACGATACTTTTGGTTACTCAACGCCTTGATTGGTGACGTGTAAACAACTCTAGAGCCATCGCGCAATGAAGCAGCAATAGCGTACTCTGCAACAGCAGTTTTACCAGCGGAGGTGTGAGCAGAAACGAGGACACTTTGTCCTTTTTCTATTGCATTAACAGCCTCTCTTTGGAAAGCATCAAGTGTGAATTTGTATGTTTTCGCTGGTGGTTTGGTTGGTGGAAGTGTAGTGAGTGGGTCTGGACCATTATAGTCTGGTGGTAGTGCAACATCGTGTAAACAATCCAAATTTGAAGTTAAATTGCCGATAATAGTTTTCATAGTCGTTTCTTCTTTGTTTAAATTTTCATTTGTAACTGTGTGATGCATATCAACTGTTGGTTGTTCAGATTCGGTTTCTACAGGTCCCGCTGTTGCATTTTCGTGATTGATTTTTTGTTTTTTCTTATCACGTTCAATATCCTCTTGCTCTTGAACCATCTCATCGAGACCTTTGCGTTTTGTACCAACATGTGGTGTCTTTTCGTTAAAGGCTGAGAACAATTCGTCTCCAAACGCGTCCATTGTGAGTCAAATAGACTTGTGTGAAGTTCAAAAATTATTTTGAGCGACAAGTTGAGTCAATTACAATTTTAATTTCTTGTACCTTGTCCTTGAGTGCATGTGCTCTTGACGTCATCACCTAACGAAAACGCAGCGTCGTCTGGTACTTGGTGATGTATCACTTCATATCTTATTGGATAAAGTCCACTTTCGGGAGCTAGATATACAGGATCTCTTGTCCAATAGTCTTCGTAAAGTACACGATTGGTCTTGAGGTAGTTTACAGATCCCCATGCGTGAACTAAACTTCCGTGGTAATATCTTACTCCAAGATACTTTGCATCTTTGAGAAGCTTGTCTTGATTTTCACCAAATCTGAAGATGCCAGGGTTTGTTTCATCCATATTCCAAAACTCGCACGTTGCTCGATCTTTTCCGTCTTTTGTTTCGTCCGATGTTTTGAAAAGCGAATATAATTTGCCCTCTGCTTCATTGTATATTTCTACTTTTTCAAAACCAGTGTTCGGTTTTGGATTACTATGTATTCTAGCTTTTTTGTTTTTAATGTTAACATAGCTAGTTGCAATCAGCTTTTCGACACCACTACTACTGTCGGTAATGTACCAATTCGCAACTCCATTTGGGAATACACTTTGAGGTTTTGAGGGCTCGCAGTTAGCTAATACAATCAAAGCCAAGACAACTAAGAGTTTCATTTTTTTGTGGTGAGAACAAACGGTTAAAGTCCGTACTCTTGGATTGTCATTCTCGTACCGTATTGATAGCGCTAGATTTAGAATACGGTGTCGTACGATACATCTGAAAGATGATGTATTTCCTGGAGCGACAATACTCGCTCTTAATGACTTTTATGCAGCAGTTGCTCGCAAACCAGTAAAACATATAAGATTGGTACGTACGGTTTATCGTATTGAGAATTTATATTCATTAACCCACTGTGTTGGCTCTTTAGTTATGTGGTCTGTGTTGGTTACTGAGCTGCAGCTCACATTGTTGTAGGATTGTTACTAATTGTACTGATTGGTTGAATTGATATCGTTGTAGCACAGCTTATGATGCATGCGTTTATTTTCATGCTTTGGTATTATTCAGGCAAGTTTACGCAAGGACTTCTTCTGTTTTATCGTGCATGTTGTTTGCGACATGAAGTTACAAAAGGACAACCAAAAACACGTGTTTGAACAATGACCTTCATAAGACTGCGGACGTACGCAGCTTTGTCTGTTCTCGTGACAACAGTCTTGGTTGCATATTCGTCAAGCCAATACCAACAATTTTATCCTATAGTCGTCAATTTAGTGAACTCAAAGCTGAGTAGACTAGTTTTAATCAATGACGCTATATTATTTGTGATCTTATTCGGAAGACTACTTAAAACAATATTTTTAGGAAAATTAAGAACGTCAGAAGAAGAGGTACGAAACGATCACTTATCATTAACTATTAGACAACATGGGAGAAGTCATACGTAACACTCATAGAAACATGTTTGGCTTTAACGATATTCCGCGATGAACTTTCGTCTCGAGTTTTTGCTACATTTGTTCTATGTCTATTCGTCAAAGTGTTCCACTGGATATCGCAACTTCGCGTCAAATTCGTAAGCAACAAAACGCGCAACTTCTAACGCTATAGATTGAATCGCAAACACATACGGACAAGACAACTTTTGTACGATTATATTCACTGTTGTCCCTCCTTTTAGTACTCGATCTCACGTTCTCAAAATTATATTTGGATCATTTTTGGGACAACGGAGCAACCGTTAAGGTTTTATTCTTGACAGAATACAGCATTATGGCTATTATCAGTTTAACAACATGGGTACGACTCACGCTACACGCAGTAAATTTGTACAAACAGTCGCAGAATCGTGTGGAACGACCTGCAGACGCTGAAGAAGACGAAGATGATGTAGAAGTACCAGGATGGGAAGGTCACGAAAGAGCGTTGTTCTATTTGGATATCGCTTCGGATCTACTACAAAGTTTCATCTACATTCTATTTTTCATAGTTATCATGCTCAAGTACGGATTACCTATTCATCTACTTCGTGACATATACATTGCCATTCACTCCGTTTTCAAGAGAATCAACGATTTGGTACACTACCGTCGTTTGGTTACCAATTTGGATCAACGGTTCCCAGACGCTACAGAACAAGATTTGGCAGGAAACGACATTTGTGTCGTATGCAGAAACGAAATGCGACCAGGTCAAAGGAGTGTGAAAAAACTACCATGTGGTCACATGTTCCACTCTCAATGTTTGCGTGGGTGGTTAGAAAGAGGTCAAAGTTGTCCAACATGTATCGCACCGGTCGATCCTGATGAATACGAACGGTATTTGCGAGAGAGAGGAGAAACAAGGCCACACAGACATGACGCAACACCAGTACCACCGCAAGTCGATGAACATCAAGCACAGATAGATCAGTTACAGCAACAATTAGCTCAACAGTACAACCTTGTGTTGGAGTCGTTACAGAATACACCAATGACTGCACAAACACAAGATGGACCAACACCGTTCGACCAAGCGTTACTAAATAACACACTACTACAACAACAACTGAATTTACCAGCACAAAACCCACTACAACATTTCCACAGTATGGTAAACAATATGGTTCCAGAAAACGGGTTTGGGAATAGTAATTCCGATGCAATCATGAAAGAGATGTATATTAACTATTTGGAACATTTAAGAGGACTAATAGATACAACACTGGTCAAACTTAGAGAACAAGATGACGATGTAGAATAAAGAAAATTTACATTAGTACGCACAACTGGTACGTCGCTTGTCATTAACGGCAGCGTTTAGTTTCTGTAGCGATCCTTGTTTGTTGAGAAGCATTACCGGTCGTGTTTTTGATCTTGGTGTGCTCACAGATAGACTGATGTTTGGTTTATGTCGCGGTGTTTGAAGCCGTGATGACGGTATGCTTGCTCGAGGAGTGGAGACTCTTGATGGAATTCCTAGTGTTAGTTTCTTCTTTAACGCAGCGGCTCGCAACATCTCCCTCAAGCATTCGGTCTTCGCCTCTTTGATGCTCACCTTTTCAGGATTAAGCGCACTGGCCAAGTCAAATTGCCTAATCGCTTCATTGAATTGTTTTAACCTTGACAGAGCTACTGCTTTCCCTATGTATGCCATAATGCATTCTTCATGTTTAGATTTCATCGCATCGTTGTACATCGCGATAGCTTCTTTGTACCTACACATTCGATTGTGGCAATTACCGAACTCATCAAATGCATTAATGTAGTCTCTGTCGCATGCGATAGCTTCGTTGATTGCAGCGACACTTTCTTCGAATTTGTTCAACCGAAGCAGACACAGCCCTTTTCTATCGTGTGTAGAGGCTATTGTAGGATCTATTTCGATGGACTCGTTGTACGCTACAAGTGCTTCCTCGTAGCGATTTAACATCACGAGGCATAAGCCTTTTGCTTCGTACTCTGCTGCGTTAGTTGGGTCCAATCGAATAGCCTGCTTGATTGACTCCAAAGCTTCTTCATGTCTATTCAGTTTTATCAGACATCTTGATTTTCTATCGTACGCAAATCCTAGTCTCGGTTCCAATCGAATAGCTTCGTTTAGTGCCTCTACAGCTTGCTCATATTTGTTGGTCTTATACAGAATTTCACCTCTGTAAGCGAATGAATACCCATCTTTCTCGTTCAGCAGAATAGCTTCACTTGTTTCGGAAAGGGCTTCTTGATATCTCTGCAGTTGTATCAAGCTACTAGCCCGTACACAGTGAGCGTACGCATTTTTCCTATCGAAATTTACAAACTTAGTGAACGACAGCAACGCTTCTTCGTAACATTTCAAGTGCATTAGAGCATTTCCTTTACTACTATGAGCATATGTCGATTCAGGATCCAATCGAAGTATACCATTGTAGTTAGCGAGCATGTCCAAGTACATTTCGTTGCTTATAACACCTGCTCGATAGTCTTTTGACTGTTTGTTGTATGGGTCTGCTCGAATTAATTGGTCGTATGTTTGTAGTTCATCTTTAAATTGTATGTGTTTGTCTAGTTTTCGGCGAGCTACTGAATCATCTGAACAGATTCTAATTGCATCGTCGAAACATGATATAGCTTGTTTGTATTGTTTAAGTTCGTTATAGCACAATCCTCTATGATAGTGAGCTAAATTATGAGTTGCGTCTCTAGCTATCGATTTTTCGAACGAAACAGTAGCTTCACTGTATCGTTTGTCTTCTTTTTGCCGAAGTCCTCTATCGTAAAAATCTTTGGCGTTTATCTTCTCAGTCCTTCGAGCATTCATCTGCTATGTAGTATAGTTTTTGTGTAATTAAATGAAAAAAGTCAAGCAATCTAGAAAGGAAAGCGATTGTAGCAATATAACTACTATATTCGTTTCGTATTTACAGTAGCTGTTCGTAGCTGGGCCAATTCGTCCTGAATCATACTGAAGATATGGTTACAACTTTCAAGATTTGTGACAGGTGAAAGCTTGCACAAACATCTAGATGATGAACGTAACAGTTAGGAGGGAGTAGGGTCAACCAATTAGGGCTTACAACTGATGGTATGATATCAATACTAGAAGCTCAGATATTACGAATACTATCTCTGGCTTCTCTCATTTCATCAGACAGACATACACAACGTTTCGATGACGACGAACAAAAAGAAAAAACGATCCAGAGTCTCATAAGAGAAGCGCATGCCAAAATTCTAGAGAACAAAGTACAGAAAATGTCTATTGGTTTATTTGCGCAACAACAACATGCGACGCTATCAGATGATATTTTTCTCTATTGTGCTGAGACAGCTTTTAAATGTCGTTCGTACGAAATCGCACGGAGTTGTTTGGATGCGTTCTTCAGTACAAATCCCGAACAAGCATCAGAGCAGTTTATTCGTGCTCAATTCTGCAAAGCTCAGATTATTCAAGAACAATCAACAACATTAAAAGGTGACGAGCTTGTCGAGAGTGTAAATCGCGCTTTACAGTGCGTGCTACGAGCAATGAACGTCGCATTACAATTCAAAACCAGATACGCCTATCTAGTTCACGAAGCAAGTGTTCATTACTGGAATATATCCATGTTACTTTTCCATGATAATTGTAGGAAGCATTTACTACCAACAATTCCGACTGTAGTACAAGCACTCCAAGATATCAACGATGCCGATTTGGGATGGAGAATCAGTTATAATGTGAACTTGGCGCTTTGTTACGATGAAGTAGAGCAAGTCGATGCAGCGGCGAAAGCGTTAAATACTGCAAATGAACTCATGCAACAAGCATTGAAAACAAATCCCAACTTTGAACACAAATCGTTGCAAGATAACATCTTTAGAGCACAAATTCACATGGGAAGACGTGGATTGAAGAAGGTTCAATCCTCTGGAACGACAAGTGGAAACGCATATCAGAAATGTTTAACAATCATACAACTAGTCAAAAGGTATGACGATCATGTTTTCTAATACATTCCTAGTGGCATTACTCGTGAGCCTGAACAACTCAAGAAAGATTTGAAAGAATGCTTCACAGCGTTACAAACTCTGGAAAATGCTCCTGTGAAAGCACCAACACCAACAGCGAGTAAAAAAGAGGAAAAAAAGAAAGACACGAAAAAGGAGAGTAAGCCGAATAGTCGTACAGGAAAAAGAGAAGAAGAGAAACCATTCATCGATCTATTTGCTGCGAAACGTGCCAAATATTCTGAAGAAGTTTTTCTTCTATTTGGACACTTGGGACTATTATGCGCAACTAATGGTATTTTGTTGGACGATGTCGCTACTCCATGCGCGGAAACAGCCGCAATGGCGCAAACATTGCAACCTAGAATTCTATCGGAATATATCAAAAGTCAAGTACAGTTAATCAACAAGGACAAGTCGGAAAACCGTTTGAAACTCAATAAGAAAATGTTAACACAACGGACAAAAGCCATTCGCGTACTAGAGCGTGCCATTGATAGTGCCAAACGATTGTACGATGAGCGAGAACACGATCAACATGAACTTGACGCTGTTGGGAATATCATTGGAGATGGATGTATACTTTTGTGGAACATGTGTTTACCGTTGCTACAAACTAATTTGAGAAAGCATGTAAGCAAGTCATTGCAGATGGCATCGGCTATGCTTGCGTACATCGACTCCAACTTGAATGAATTGAGGATCGCGTTACATTTTGAACTCGCGTTGTGTCACAAGTACGAGGACATGTTAACAAAGAGTTTTGCGCAATGTACCAAGGCTATCAATTTGGATTATGTTGCCAATGAAGAGGAAAAGTTAAAATATGCCGCAAGTAGGCCTCTAGATAGATTCTTACTTCCATTGCATGAAAGACTCGAATTGAAAGTATCATCGACAAAATTACCAACTTGTCACGAAGACGAAGCATTTTTATTAATAGAACAAGCAAGAGACTCACAAGATCCGGCTTTGAGAACAACAATGTTGGAAAGAGCAATGGCATTACTCAATTTGCGGCACAATACCGAAGATCCTGATGAAGTCGCTGTACTGGATAACACAGCAGCTCTAATTAAGAAACGACAAGATTTGTGGTCAGAAGTTGTTAAAACAGCATGGCAAGGAGCAAAAATCGTTGATGTTGTGCGACGAGCAGCGAATAGCTTGTTTAAAGAGTTCAATAAGGAAGAAGCTGATATTGTTCGCGATAGAGAAGGATTCATCAACTTGGCTACTGCAAACTTTGCTGTAGCAGAGAGTTATATCGTAGATTTACGAGAACAAGATGGATTAGATCTTGATCAATCCTCATTTACCGACCAAGGTCAAATAACAACGAATCCTGCTGCCATAGACGCACAAGCAAACATACTGTGGAACATTGAAGAAGGAATTCGTACTGGAATCAAATGCAAACAAAATTGGATTGTTGTTAATGGATGTATCTACTTGTGGAATTATTTCCTAGTGATATTCCGTGATCAAGAAAAATATGCTCCCTATGTCAACAATTTGCGATCATGTCATGAAAGTTTGGTTCAAATCATTTCAGATAGTACAAAAGAAGAGGATGACAGTATTGTAGATATGGACACAGATGTGATTCTGTTGCGCATTACACATGCGTATGTATGCTCGTTGATTCAACGTTTTGTGTTAATGAGAAACAGAGTCATTTCGAATCCTGTTGTACCCATTACTGGTGAACAGGCAGCTGATGTTACTGCGTTGTCTACTAGCATTACCGAGTTGGAAGAGAAAGGCGTAAACTTTCCACAACTATTGGAGCAAGGAGTTGTTGCTTTATTGCAAAACATTGGCACTGCACAACCTTCTATACCTTTGGAGAAAAAAGCAGAAAAGAAAACTGATACCAAGAAGAAGGATGAAAAAGCAAGTACGCCACAACCAGTTGCCATTACTGATGATAAGTCATTACTAGAACATGCCATCGCTGCTTGTGAACGAGTTGTTACAATATTTACAAACGCATTGTCGCCGAGTGCAGCACCAACCACAAGTACTAAAAACGATAAAAAGTCTACAGTACCTGTTGTAAAAGGCGTGAAGAAAGATGATCAAGAATCAGAAGGTACTACAACTCCACGAGGAGAAAATCCTGCAACAGCAGCAATCTTCAAGGCTCGTGCAATTCTGTACCTGCGTGTAGTCGTATATCGATTACAACAAGCGTTAGCAGGTGGTAAATCAGCTGCTGCAATTAGTACGATCACATCAGAAGATATGGAAAAGATTTGTACAAATATCGAAGTATTGAACGGAACCACTGTACTATCTGCTGATGAGCGAGTTAAAATATTGAACGAAACTCAGGATGCGTTCTTAAAGTCTTGTTTATCAGTTTCTACACTAGAAGCAGGAGCAAAACTCGCTTTACACGGATTCCAACTGGCGCAGTACAAACTAGTGATTGCACTTGCAGAAAAATGCGCGCAAATCGTACAAGCGAACACATCACAAATGACTGCCAAAAAGTGGAGATGGATGACACTGATCAACGTGTACTGTGGTCGTTCAATATCATGTCTACTAAGTCCTACCAATCAAAACCAAAGAACGCAAGTGACACTTCGCCAACGATCAATGGAAAAGTATGTAGCAGCGATGGAATGTGCTTCCCAAGCACCTCCAGAAGAACCACTTGCATCGTTGATCCTTTATCACTTTAGACAAATCGTACAACCATTAATGCAAACAGCATCGACATCTGTAGCGAAAAGATACTACTATGGAGAGATTATTGATTCACTAGATCGTTTATTACAGCACTACACGAATGTACGCAAGAACGACGCAGATAATCAAAACAATGAAACTCCACCTCTTAGCTTACAAGATGCAAGTGTGTTGGAGCAAATCTATAGTTACTATTTAACATGTTTGCGTGAGTTTGCACAATATGGAAAAGGTTTAGATGTTATCAAACGAGCACTTGTTCAACTACCGATTTCATCTCATAAGTCACTATGGCCAGTCGATATCGAGTTTAGAAGTTTATTAGGTCAAACTCTTTCCGAATCAATCATGAGTAGAGTTAGTAGTTACAACGCAGAAACGCAAGCAAGAGTATGGGCAATGTTAGGACACTGTTCACGTGATGCACAGGAGAAGAGAAGTGCGTTCCAAAGAGCCATATCTCTACTGAACGATAAACCAACACTAAAAGTATCGTACATGTGCGAGTACGCGATATGGTTGTATTCTAGTGGAGATAAAAGTACAGAAGCAACTGATATTCTCATGGAAGCAGTAGATATGCTAAACGAACTTGATGACGTATCAATGTTTGTGGAAAGTACAGCGTCAGGTCGGAAACAACCATCTGCGCGTACATCTGTTCGATCAAGCTCTACAACCAATAGAAAAACATTTTCTGTTACTTCATCAAAACAGAGTAGAAAGAGTGGGTTGTCAAAGAAGAGCAAGTTGACTAAACGATCGAAATCTACGGCAACAAGTAGTGCAGGTGAAGAGCAACCTTCTGGAGATGATCTACCTGGTCCGTTGAACATTCAACAATTGGAAAAGATTTGTACGTGTTATGTATTGTTAGCAATGATGACATCATCAAGAAGAGATAGTTTAGATTATTGTTTGACTGCACAGTTTTACTACTCTCGCATGCTACTCACATCACTTCAATTAACCAAAGCGTTGGACAGAAACTTTGATCTAGTACAATTATTAAATCCTACTAGTCAACCGACGCAAGTGGAAGCTCCTAAAACAGGTAGAAAATCAGTAGTACCATCTTCAACGACGAGACCGTCGACACCAAGCAAACAAACAGAAAAAGCTCCTCTTTCGGCGTTGAAACTTCCAAATAGTCTGGAAGATTGGATTGGCTATGAAATTCCTAAAGAAGCGCGACAACTATGGGCAAAAGACTCTAATGAAATTCCACAACTTACCAAACTACAAAACGCACTAACAGAACCTACGTCAGAGGAGGACGATGCCAACGCGAATTGGTATGAATGGATTGTGTTAGAGTATTGTAAGAGACATGATGTAAGCGACGCTGTCCTGTTTGCAACGATGATACATTCACGAACGATCAACGCTAAGAGTGTAGACGAGCCATGTAGAACTTTGTACTATCTTGACTTTTTAATTGAAAAACTCAAGCGTGAGGGATATCACATACATGCGTTGCCACTACTGTCGTTGATGAAAATCATCTCCGAGGACGTTGTTGCAGACGAAGGTGATCTATCTGCACTAGCAAATCTCAAGAAATCAGACTTGTATGCACAACTAAGAATCGCCGATAAAGAAAAACCTCAAATTGCTATTAAAGATCACGTTAAAAGGTTAATGACAGAAGAACATGAAATGATGGCATCATTGAGTAACACTGGCGAAAAGTCAGCTTCAGCAGCGCTACAACCGTTTAACATCATAACTATTGATCCTGTAAGAACACCAGTACGAAGGACATGGATCGATGCTGCTCAAATCATCATTGATGGATTCACAGCAGACGGTGGATCAAGTGCGATGGCGCAAGTTCGTTCACTAGTACAATTAGCACTAGCAGATTCGAAAGCATCAGGAGATTGGCAATGTTGTGCAAAATGTTACTCTGTCATGGCAAGAATGTTCTACATGCAAGGCAAATTTGAACGTGCATTACATTTTTCATGCAAGAGTCGTTCGCAACTATTGTTCGAAAAGGCAGCATCTACCAATGACGGATATTCCAACTGCGCGAACGTACTACAATTCTACAGAACAGGAATTGTAGACTCCTTACGGTATCTGACATACATGACTCAATCTGCAGAATATGGAAGAGATTTACAACATTGGTTGAACATGGTCACCGATATCATAAGCGATTCTTTAGAAAAGTTTAATGCTCTTACATCAGCAGATCATGGAGAAGCAAATTTCCAATTGGCCATGCTTCACGGTGATATTGCGCATGTCATAGTGGAAATGGGTTCTGCAAAACAAGCAGAGATAGAAAAACGAATAGGAAAGAGTGTAATCGATCTTTTCAAGTTGTCTGTTCAAGGGTTGACTCAAATTGCATCACAAGGATTAGAATATGGACGCGTGTTGTACAGATATGCTTCATCTTTACTGCAAGCGGTACCTGTACTCGGAAGCGACGTATCAACGATCGATCGCACTACTAATCAGCTAAAACCTGCGCTACAAGCTGCTTTGGACGCAAATGCATGTGTACAAGCGTTAATAACGGAAGCAGTACCACCTATTACCGATCATACAGTCATTAGAGATGATGACCATCCAGTTGCTCATTTGTACGCGCTTACACAAATACTATGCGGAAGAATCCAATTATTAATTGCACAAGCAGAGTATGAACAACAAAAAATATCCACAAAAGAGTTACAAATCGCAAACAAAGTTACTAATACGTTCCCTGTCATGGAGGGCAAATCCGAAGAGGAAACACAAAAAGCAATGTCTTTGTTAATGCAATTAACAAATGAACCAACGCAAGAAAAACCTCAAGTTGAAGATTTGGAAAAAGAAGATGATGCGTTGGCCATGTTCGCAGGTGCACTAAATATCACATCTTCACATTGGGTACGTGCTCGCGTTCACGTACTGATGGCACAATCACTAAAGCTGAAACATGTGAAAAATAGAAAGATTCCAACGGAACAAATCGCTCATCACTTGGATCAATGTTTAGCCATGTGTAAAGAAATACTTGCTGTTGGATACGATCCAGGACAATGTGTATCGGAAATCATGGCAACTGCATACCTGGAAATGGTATCGTTGAACGTAGCTGATGGCGTTGGAGAAATTCCTGCGTGTAAACTATTGTCACATGCTCAAAATGCAACAACGGTGACCATGTTGGCAAGAATTTTCGAATCGTGCTCATTCGCCGAAAGTGTAGATACTTGTATGTATCGACTTTTGCGGCAGTGTAACTCCCGACCATCAAGAATTGAGAAACAAAAAACGATTCATCAACAATTGCTTTCCAAATCGAGTTCCTATTCAAGTATTTATGAACCTGTATTAACAGAAGATTCTGCATGGCCTAGCATACCCGATGATGTTGTTGTATTTATGATTCAACCATCGCCTACTATCCGTGGATCACATGGTGAGTACGTTCTAGATTCAAAGCAGGAAATATTACACTGTGCGTTAATATCTAGACCTGATGCTCCTCCACCAGTTGTAACACAACCAACGAGTACAAGTAAGAAGAATGATCGAGTGACGACACCTTCTGCACCTGTTACCGCACTCGTAGAAGAGGAACCACGACAAAGTTGCATCTATCGCTCTATTCTTTTCAACTACGATCAATTACATGCACTCTACAGCACAATTAACGATTGGAATGCAGAAGCATTATCTGCATCAAATGAGAAACAATCTATAATACGAGATGGCCGCTTTATCGAACTCATTTATGAAAAATCAAAAGAAATTCTGGCACCCATTTTCACCGCGTACAAAGATGATTTGCATCGTGTAGTAGATACCAAGAAAAAGTTTGTATTCATAACATCGGATGAACAATTCTTGGAATTACCACTTGAGACATGTTTAGATGCCTTTATGAATGAGACCAAACGATTTGAATCGATAACTCGTGATTTCTCACTAGGTGTATTTTCAAATCGTTTAGCCAAACGAAAATCACCACAAACGAGTACAACTGCACCTACTACGAGCAAAACATCAGTACCAACGAAAGGAGGTACATCTACACCTGACACGATCACAACATCACCTGTATGTACTGTAGATTGGTCACAATTAGTGTACATTGTTGATCCGTTCTGTGACCAATACAAGACCATCTCTGATATGTTTGAAAAAGAGTTAATTTCGCCGTATTCACAAGTGGCATCAACGTGGCTAGGTATACGATATGGTGTACAAACTGTACCATGTGTCGACGAGTTCCAGAAACTACTCAACGTGCAAGGAAACGCATGTTTTGTGTATCATGGTTATAACACGTTTTTGGAGCATATTATGGATAATGCAAGTACAATTGGTAATTTGGATTTGAGTGGATTTGAAATGGCAATTGTTACGGATCGTGTTGTGAACAATACGAAACGTAAAGCAGTCAAAGAGACAGATGGTGTACAGTTTGAAAGAAATAGTAATTTGAAGAGCTCTTCTAGAACTGCTGCGTTGATGACGCTACGAGGAATTACGACTGTGGTTTCAAACTTGTATATTTCATCGAATTTGACAAAGAATTTTGGATTCACTACTTCATTGTTAGCAGAGTTTCTAACTCTAGCACCAAAGACTGTAGAGTCAGTAACAAAAACACCTGCGAAGAAAGCACCACCTAAAACAGCAACACCAAGCGCGTCTGTACCAATACAAACTACAGTATCACAATCAGCAAGCAAAGTGATAACGAATTTAAGGAGAAACGGGTTAGTGGACGAACTAAACACCAGCATATCCAATGACCAAAACGTTTTACCCGTGGTTGTGTTTGGAATTCCATAGAGTATTCAAAATACTTTTGCAGTTGGCTAAAGCAAAGTTGACGACGAGGGTTGGCTTTGAAATGTGACCGTTATGCTATATTAAGCGCCACAGTTTGCACCAAGAATTGTTTGAACATCAAAAATACAAAATGAACACACCATCAACACCATCAACTATCAATTCTAGTATTGTAGATGCTCTAGGCAAGCTTGGCGAAAACAAAGGTCCAAGAGAGGTCCAACCAAATGAAGCCACAGAACTTAAATTAAAAGCAACAGCAACAAAAGTGCACGTTAAAGAAACAGATTTTTACCCACGATGGGCCCCAGTCGTTTGCGACTATCCCTACCCTATGGGTGTACCATTTGAGATGTAATCTATGGAATCCCAATGTAAAAATGTATAGACTAGATTAAAAACTTTAGAACATTATAATAGTTTTGTGACCATTCCATCTTGTAGGTGTTTGTTGTACCAGATTAGATTACAAACATGTTCAGCAAACGGCCAACACTTCCAAACGCGATACAATTATCATCTTCGTGTGTACAAGTCACGTTAGCAGATTGTGTTGACGACAGAATAGTGGAACTGCGGAATGGGTTAATAGCCAAACGCACACTCGAAATATTTGCGCGATGGACAAAATCAAGAACCAACGTACAATTTGATTTATCACAAAAACAAATAAGAACTACGAAAGATCAATATGGCTTCACAATTAGGGATATACAATTACTGCTGTACAACGGGAAAATTGGTTCCGTCATACCCGCGAATGCTGCTGTAAGGTTGTTATATTTTGACGAGCCAGGAATGATTTTTATGATTGCACATAACGGTGAAGTAGGTTGGACACCAACAGCGAATATTAGACAACAAGTACAACTATTAAATTTATAATTAACTTGTAGGTGTTAATGACGTTCTACTCAAGCGAAAATGAAGAAGAACGAGGATTAATTTTGGAACACTTGGTTGTGAACATGCGTCCAAACACAAAAATCTTTACAGCGTGGATAGAAGGTGAAGACAACGAGTGGAGACAGGTTGCCATCAAAGCAAAGGCGTTAAAAGGGGAAGAAGACAAAATAGCCCGTGACATTGCACTTTGGAAGAATCTACACCACAATAATGTTGCTCCACTACTCAGCACGTTCGTCTATCAACGATATATGTTTTTCTGCATGGAAAAAGGCGATAAATTAGACTGGTATGAATTGTTTACATGCACTAACTGATCATAGCATCAAACGATCGGAGACAGAAGTGTTTTGTATTCTAAGAGATATTGCTATGGGATTGCGGTATTTACATCGACTTGGTTACATACACTTAGATTTGAAATTAGGAAATGTCGTTATCGTCAACGGGAGAGCAAAAATTATCGACTTTGAAAGCATCTATTATTTTGGCAGACCTGCAACGGAACTTGCCAGTACTGTTAATATTATGCCACCAGGTATGTATTCGTTTGTTTGCTAACTAGTTTTTAGAAGCACTTGGAAATGATCCAGACTACATTCTCTCTAATGGTTGGGATGTCTGGTCATTTGGAGTGATAGCGTTTATGTTGTTAGCTGGCTATGAAAAGTCGTGGTACTACTATTGTAAAAAGTCGTCGGATCGACAAAAACTATTTGAATTGATCAATACAAGCCACCATCTCGAAAAGATGAACACCCAACAAAATATTTGTTAGAGCTTGCATCGATAGGTAAGTAACTGCTTTAAACTTACATGAGTGATTCAAAGAAACGTCCATCTCTTAATGCTTTAGTAGATGTCCTAGACAGTATTTTGGAAAGAAAGAGAGAACCTATTCGATCACAGTCGGTACTAGAACCTCAGTCGCAACTTGTTATGGATATTATTGTAGATAATAACACTGACTTACAGAAGATGATCAAGTTTGTCTCCAAGACTAAAGGACCATACTTTGTATCGCTTAGCACTGACTCACCGTATGTTGATCAATATCTATTCTAATATTATAGTGACACTGTATACAACACTACGCCTCTTACACCTGATCTATCTCTATCAACGTACATCGACGCGTACACACAGAACAAACTTGATGATCTATGTGTCACCCTATGGTACACTGGTTCGAATAATCACTACGTGTACAACGTCAAGTTTAAGTTTAGTGATCAGTTTCCACCAACAAAACAGATAGTCAAGTAAGTAGAACGAAAAAAACTAACAATAGACTCTGGTATGGAACTAGTTGTATTGTGGTCGAAAGTGGAATACCAATCATTTGTCGATTCTTTGCAAGTATCGGAGTATGTATCGGAGCTAGTGACCATGAGATCATTACTGAAATCACTAAAACGTTTGCTTTCAAGTACAGAATCGTTGATGTCACAGCAGTGTTGCAAATGGAAGACTTGATGCTGATAGAGCACGAGTATCTCTGTGAGTTTAGTAGATTGTTTGGTTACATTGTCAAAGGAGACCTATCAAGTATGCCCAGAGCTTTTATCTATGGTATCGTGTACTTGGCTCTTGACAAGCTATTTTCAAGCAATATTCCAGACACCCAGTGGATAGGCTTACCGAGCAATGTTCCTGTGACGAGATTCTCCTATGACAACAATACAAGTAAGTTTGTTCGCTATTCTTCTAATAATAGAAATGCACAATCGTAAGAATGTTTTGGTATTTCGCTATTGGAAAAAGGATGTAATTGAACTGCTTAGGGAACAAAGTGTCCTTGTTGTCCACTCAGAAGTGGCTACGTTTGTTCAGTTCTATGCGGCTAGCATATTGAATATGGATGATATACTAAGAAGAGCCATCGAGTTTACATCGTGTGGATTGTATGAAAAATACTCTTTTGCCAAGTCAAAACATGACACACCATCAAAACGTAAATCAACAGGTTTTACCTCACCGTCAAAACGATTTAAGCATTAAATGTAACTAGTTCAAGATATCTAAGGTACAGCTAGTGCAACCAAAAAAAGGAGGTGAGACGGCAACTACTTGGCTACTTCTTTGTCTACACTCCTTCACTTCTGCCTGTCTTACCGATTGCTGAAGAGTAGAGGTTTTCTCGCACGCCCCAATCGTCGTGAGTGCGGTGTGATTGAACACAGCAATAGACCCCTATTCTACAACCCAATCGTCTTGAGTTACTTCTTACTTCGAGACTCAGGATTCACATGTTCACGATTCATTACGCAAAGTCTTTCGTGGCACATGAGAGAGTCCCAAATACCTTTTTGGCCGGGTGGTATCGAACCCGTGTCCTTGTTGGGCATGTGCCAGCTATTTGAATACTAGACTACATGAAGGACATCCATCTCAGTGTTTGAGTCGTTACTGACCCAACGGCCAAGTCCAACGAGGGTCATATGCATGCAATACGTTTGTCTTACATTGACTGCTAACATGTTTTGACTTACCTCAACCATCCCTGATTTTAATTATTGTATGTATGATTTTTTTTTGGAGCGAACCGTAATTATGGTTTGGTCAACTATCGAATGTATTGACTTTAAGTGAACGCAGGCTTGCGTAGGTAGCTGTTGCGAATATGATTGGTTGACTTGGTTGGTCTTCATCTGTTGTTTGCATTTTTCTGTGGTTGAGCGACAAGTTGTGTTAAAATTACAATTATTGAAAAAATTAAACAACCATAAACAACAATGCATCATCAATATCGTTCGTGAAGCAGTGAAGAATTAGCGGTGGCATCGGCTATGGTTATCGCCAAGCATAGAGTTGAAAAAGTCGCACACTACTCGTTTGATATTTATCCACCGCCGCATAAACCGTGATATTCAAATCAGTAGATCGCAATGCGATGGATACCACGTCGTTTAAATTTCAAAGACCCACAATGTATTCTTTATATTGTTCATGATAGTTAGGGTCACGGTAGCCTCAACACATACTGCTGCGCCTTGCCAGGACATTGCGAGATATGGTTTGAGGTCTAGTACAAACACATACGCTAAAGAAGTGTGAATCTGCAACGCGCTAGAATAAAATCGAATAACGTGTTAAAACAAACAACCATAGCACATCGAGTCCTTAAACTTGTGTAGGTGTTAATAGTCCTCAAATAGAACGTGCAGCTATGCTTCGTTTTGGTTTCCATAAGACGGTTTCCATGAAAAATCGTATTTGCTTTCATTGCTTAAGCACCTGCAGGTGCTGTGGTTTTTTGACCGTTTGCAATACTGCCATCACCATATTATTTTTGTACCGCATTTACAAACTTTGTTAAACGGACAACTTTTCCAACCATGTCATCAACTATCACTCAAAACTAGGCAACATGAGGAGTGGTATTGCTTTAGCAGTCATTTTGTTGTTTCTAGCGTACAACTCGTACTGTGTAGAGCGCTTTTGGAATGTATTTTCGAGTAGTAAAAGAGATATCGCACGTGATAGGCACACCTATTTGCTTTGGGATAAAAATACACTGAAACCTGTGCATAGGATTACAGATGCAGCGAAAGTATTTACAAGCAGAAGAATCAATGACAATACACCCACACCTACTGCAACACAATCGACAACACTTGAACCCACAACTTTTACACCAACAACCACAGACCAGCCGACAACTTCAATTCCACTCACCACATCTATCGCACCATTTCCCACTGAAACTACAACAGAAATACCAACTATTCCGGATACAACAACACCAACAGATTTGACAACTACTAGTGATCCTACGACTGTTGCGTCGACTACAACTGAAGCAATCACAACCACTTCGGCACCATCTTCCACAATAGAACCTACAACTACACTAGTACCAACCAGTACCGATATTCCTACAACACCTACTCCTACGGAATCTCCAAGTACTACCATCACACCAACAACTACACTTGTACCAACAATGGAAACACCAACCACAACAAGTGTACCAACTACAACAGAAACTCCCACTCCTACTCTAACACTCGCTCCAACAGATACAACAACTGTATCACCAACAACTGCTCCCACCACAGTTGGACCAACTGTTTCGACAACCACTGGTCCTTCACCAAGTGTGTCTCCAATACCAACTACAACAACTACTACAGCTGCACCAGGTCCAATTGCACCAACAAATGTACCCATACAAGTCACTATCAACGTTGTTGCAACTCTTACAATAACAGGAAACGCAAGTTTTGTTCCTGTAGCAACAATACCCAACGCTCTTGTATTGTACTCTACTGTTGATGTTAAAAGTACAGTCAATGTCATACCTGTATCAACGTACATACCAGGAAAAATCTTTCGATCAGTGTTAACGTTTGATGTTTTGAACTTGACTGCACCTACTGATATTAAAATTACAATGTATGTACAAGGACGTGTGTTGGAATCTGTTTTTGTGACAGTGGCAGCTATTGGAAGGGTGGAGAAGGATATTACAAGATTGACAGATTCTAGTCGTCGTTTGCGTCAAGTTGTTGTGAAGGATAAAGCAGTTACGTTTGGATTGGAAGCAGTAGGATCTGGTGTTACTGTTTTGGTTTCCAAAGATACTAGCTTAAGTGTACGGTATTCTACCCCTGCTACAACGAAGGAACCAAAGAGTACAGCGACAAACATTGCAGTTAGCGTTGTTATCCTATGTTTGGCTCTGCTAATTCATTAAATTTACTCTTTATCAAAATGACATAACAACATTCCATACACAACTTGTGTTTGCTTATTCACGAGTGGAATGTACCTATACCCCAACTTTGTACAATCCACTGGGAAACTCTCAAACGCTAAACACTCGTAATCTCCACCTTTTGTCATTCTATGAAACAATCGTTTCAATTTTGTTTTCTTTTTCATCAAACTAAATGACACTAAATGTTCCGAATCTTGCTTCCAATCTTTTCCTGTTACATTTTCATCTTTTATTGACAGTTCTAATGGTTTTGATCCAAATTGTACAAGATCACGAATAGGAACGCGATGTTCTTCTAATCGCCAAATGGATTGTTTGGATGCAATTTCTACGGTACAGGTATCTGGTTGTTCAACTAGCGTTGCGTCTTGAAAGTTGGGAAAGAATTGTAGCACTTTTACGCGTACATTCTTATGTTTCGGATGCGAATCATCTCGAAACTCTCGTTTGAGTACGTATCCACACGCTCGATTATCGTTAAAAATAGCACG
>JAESGV010000350.1_pt1 | contig 20626 bp, 19 predicted proteins | sample 9269781 | NCBI WGS metagenome assembly JAESGV01 (sample SAMN15741586, study PRJNA653496) | algae metagenome | isolation source: Tildeniella torsiva UHER 1998/13D and co-occurring heterotrophs from... | place: Slovakia: Slovak Paradise National Park, Hrabusice, Kosice Region | collected 2000-01-01
TCTACAACCTTCTACGGAATCAACGACAACGAGTGCACCGTCGGTAACGCGTAGAGCTGCAGTCACTTCAGAACTGAAATCGACGTGACCCGGAGAGTCAATCAAATTGATCATGAATTGAGAACCATTGTATTGGTATGGTAGAGTGATGGCAGTGGACTTGATGGTGATACCCTTTTCAATTTCATCTGGACGATTGTCTGTGTATCTTCTCTTGCCTACGGCTTCCATGCTGATGATACCGGCTCCTGCGACTAGAGAGTCGGTAAGCGTTGATTTGCCGTGGTCGACGTGAGCGATTACTGAGATGTTGCGTATGCGGTCTCTTTCGTTTAGTGTCGTCATGTATGAGGTGTAGTGTTGTGTGACTTGTTTTCTAAATTTTTTTAGTGTTAAACCTGAGCGTGAACCTAGCGCTTAAATACCCGTGGATGAACTTCGTGTTCAGGTTCATTTTCACGATGCGCTCAACTTGAACCACCCATTTCCGGCGAAAATGAAGTACCGATCCAATCAGAGAAGAGTTCATTCTCCGCGACCAATAGAAAACGTTTGGTGACGTTCATTTTCATTTACAATGCGGACTGTGAATAGAACTCAATTCAGCGCAATGAGTTTGGGCTAATAATATTCTTCAATTTCCATGCCTAAGTTTTGTGGTTTCTTTCAATGTTTTGATGAAATAGTATTCTATTTGGTTTTTCTACAAGGAGTACGGCTAGCCTAGAATGTGTAGTCTACAACCAGCGAAAATTGTGTTTATATCGTGAAAAGGCATACGAACGAGGCAAATATATTCTAATGCCAGTTCTACCCTCTGCGTGTAGGACATGGTGCCTGTTGTTGGTGTTGGTGAATCGAGAGTATGTAACATGCATGACTTGTCATAGTTTACTAGCCGTTATGTGAATTACAAAACAATACAAAACACTTTAAAATACCAAATACTTTATACTAATTCTTTGTTTTCATACGATTTTGAAATATCATCAACGTGAGTCTCAAAGTCTATCAAGTCGCGATATGTTTTCTTTGCGATGTGACCTGCCAAAGCTTCCACTACAACCTTTTCGTCTACACGTGCCTCTCTTGCTTTCCACGCTAGATTGTCTGTGTTTGTTCTATCCCACTTTTTTGTTTTTTCGTTTAGCGAATGAGTGTGAATAACGAGATCCGTTTCTAGTTTGTCCAACCGTTCGTTATCTATCTAAGCTTTGTTAATAAAACTAGTATTATGTTACCATCCATAAAGTAGCTTTGGAAAAGTTTTTTGCAATCTTGTTAACGATTGATGTATGTAATGAAGAGATTGTTAAATCTTCTTCGTGCTCGTTAGCGAAATAATATCCAACTATTTGTAGTTGTTGGTTTGAATTCTTGTTTTTGATATCCAATGAACTATCTATTTGCATTAACGCAGCTTCCAATAATGGAATAAGCGACAAGTGACCATGAAAAAGTGGGATCGCATCAACTATTTCAACGTTCTCGGCTTCGTATCCAATTAATACACCGTTTACTGCATAGTAGGGAAATTTACACGCGTGAAGTACTGCTTTCACGTAGGCTTGTTGTGATACAGTGGTCATGGTTGTGTTGAAAAAATTTTGCCAACCAAACACATGAACTTGTCGCCTAGACAAGCCAGAGACCCTGGTACTGGTGCTGGTCCACAACAAGGGAGTTTTCCACTTGATCATTTACACGAATGTGACGCGACAGTGGAAAAATATTATGCGTGTTTGCGGAAGAATCATAATTATACACCAAAATGCAGAGACGAAGTTCGAGAATATTTAATTTGTCGTCGAAGAAACGAATTAATGTCACAAGAGGATTATAAAGCGGCAGGCATAAGATCGAAAGATGCACCAGCACCAGATTTCAATTGGGAAAAAGTGAGAGAGGAAGAGCGAAAGAGAAAATCGGAAAATCCCATCTTGGCCCAAAGTATTGGAAAGAGTGGACGAGCAGTGTAAATATTCAAACGATCGTTATTGTTTGGCATTTTTGAATAAGGAATTGTGAAGATAGAAGAGGAATTGTATAAACTTTTTATTAGTAGAATAGGTAGTATCCAGGAATCTTTCCTTCTAATTTCATAGTAGTGACATTGAAGATGCACATACCATCTGAATTGTCAGAATAGATGACTAGATTATCCCGTACAGTTGCATTTATACCCAATGAACAGCTATACAACTCTGTACATTTGTTTGTTTCCATATCTAGCACCATTAGCTTGTAACACCTCCTTGATATATATCGAGCGACAATAGTTCAATGAAAGCACAACGCGTTTATCAACTGCTCCAAATATTGAAGAGATAGGTTTCTCTAGCTTAGGATCATAAGTGGTGATGTTTCTTGTATCGAGATCGATCAGTCGCCAAGTATTCTTAAGTGCATGCGAGAGAGCAATTTTATTTGGAGGAAGAAATAATATCTTTGTAAATCTGTAGTAATCATCCAATTTGACTAGTTGCACTTGATTGTTTGTTAGCGTGGTTAAATCCCAAATGGCAATTCCATTTGTTGTTAGTGTTACAAATTTGTTGTATCTGGTGGGTATAATTTGACGGTAATATCCTTCTACAACTCTTTCTGTGTTATAATGTCTATTACTAACACATATACCTCTGTTGTCAATATACAAAAAATAAGGCCCAATGAACACAACCCGATCTACCCATTTTACGTTCTTAGATGGCAGATGTTGGTACGTAACTGTGTGCGACTGTTATAAATTACTATCGTGACAGCGCTCTCAGAATCGTTTTCATCTCCAAAAGTAAGCGCAAATTCGTAGTTATCTAAGAGGTGCGTTCTGCAATTCATACTCTTTTCGATGAGTGATTCATTAATGGTGCATAATATTGATTTAGTTTGTAAATCAACAACTCTAACAGTGGAAACCCCATACAGAGCTGCGAATTGCTTTTGATGATAATTAGAAAGCGACTGCGAGAGTTTGTTTGCCAGCTGTTGTATAGAGAGGTGATTACATAGTGTATGATGACAAAGCACGTGAAGAGTTTTCACGCACGAGCACTTACAAAAATTCGAACAAAAATTCAACCTCACAAACATGTCTACTCAGAAACAACGACAGGAAGATGAAGTATCAGAAGAAAAAGACGGCCCCATGGAGATATCTGCACTTGAAACGCAAGGGATAACAGCAACTCTTATCAAGAAATTAGAATTAGCAGGATTCCATTCAGTAGAAAGTGTCTCTTTTGCGCACAAAAAGAAAATCATGTCGGTACGAGGAATAAGTATAGCGAATGCAGAGAAAATTATCGAAGCAGCAACAAAGCTTGTTCCCTTCCAATTCACAACTGCGACAGAGTACGAAACTAAAAAGCGAACGTTATCATACAAATTGACTACTGGTAGCCAAGAAATGGATAAATTGTTAGGTGGAGGAATAGAATCAGATTCCATCACGGAAGTATTTGGCGAAGCAAGAAGTGGAAAAACACAATTGTGCCACACGATTTGCGTGGCATGTCAATTACCTTTAGAACAGGGTGGAGGTGCTGGTAAAGCGTTGTACATTGATACAGAAGGCACATTTAGACCTGAAAAAGTCCGTGTCATCGCTGATCGCTTTGGTTTGGACAGTCAAGACGTGTTAGAGAACATTTTGCATGCAAGAGCTATGAACAGTGAGCAACAAACGAAATTGTTGGTACAAGCTGGAGCACTTATGACAGAGTCAAGATATGCTGTAATTATAGTAGATAGCTGTACATCTATGTTTAGAACAGATTACACTGGGAGAGGTGAGCTTTCAGATCGTCAAATAGCTCTAAACCAGTTCCTAAAACAACTATCGAGAATGGCGATAGAGTTTAATGTTCCAGTGCTTGTCACGAACCAAGTAATGGCCACAGTGGATAACATCGAACGTGAAACTCCATCTACAGTAGTTCAAATGCGGGGACTGTAATGCATGTTGGGAAATATCTCTCGTCGAATATGGTTAATCAAAATCGGCCCATTTCAACAGTAGTTAAGTTCATTCGCTTGAAGAACAGTCACTTAAAACTTGAAAAATGGGAGCAAATCAATCCAGCAGCGAGTCAGACATCATGCAAGGACAAACTTTTCCATCACAACCTATAAAACGATTAAATAGTGCTTCTGAGTTCTTCAAAGGTGCTGCTAGCAACATATTCAATACGATTCAGAATGCTACTCCATTTACAAGAGTGCAAGCAGAAGAGAGTCTTTGTACTGATGATAATCTTCAACATAAGTTAAGAGAATTAGAGACATACAGATTTCCCCCAAATGAAGTCCTATCAGAGTACAAATTTCCCTCCAACTATTAAGACCATTTGGATTTGTAAAGAATATCGAAAGGCCAAAGTTGCAGCTGTTGCTCGGGAAAGAGTGTCGTTATTAAAGAACAGTAGTTTTGCAACTGCCACATTGCGTGTGCTCATTTTGTCATTGCATATTTCATCCCTTAAATATGAAAATTATTAGTACTTCTTTGCAAATGCAATTCTCCATAATGTCGCAGCGTAACAAGATTCAAAATCAGTAACTAAAATTTACAGGAACATGAATAATTGGAACATCAATAATAGCGTGATAACTAGCAAACTCAATTCTTTCCCACCAGCGCTACTGCAAGCGGGGCATGCAGTGCAGGAAAACTTGCTACTTCCTGTAGTAGTCGAGATGCATGATGTTGGGTTTAGTATATTGGAGGAGCATGAACCTCCTCGTGACCCGCATGCTTCATCCGTACAAGATACTAACGTAAGAGTGCCATCTTTTGCACATAGTTGTCTGTATGAAACACCACTGCTAATTAAATAGCATAAAAAACCGGATGTGAGTCTTTGGTATCTTATGGAAGCCAACTGTGAATAAGTAGAGTTTGATGTTGCTCCGCAGGTTTTATCGTTGTATGTTGAAGCTCCAAAGTACAATGTAGTCGCTTTTGTTGCAGCGAGAGCACTCCCTGGGTCATTTTGACATGTCTGCACTACACTTGTTTTCGATGTGGCTGTAGTGGTCGTTGAACAATTGCTCGAAAGACCTGCGCATGTGGCCGAATTAGACTCTATGTAAGAAACAGAAGTGGGATCACCAGTATTGCAACTATCGCCAGCATACGTAACTGATAGAGAGCCGAAGCAATGAAAGAGAGAGACCTCGTGTAACACTAACAGTGTGACTAACCAAACGCTTATTGTTGTTTTGTTCATTTGTGACATTTGAAGTTGTCCCTAACCAAATACAGTACAATAGGAGAGCAAACCCAAATTCTGTTTCTAATACCGAAAACGAACTACAGTGGGCACAAAACAACGCTAAGCGTTTTAATGAAAGCTACCAGGCTCTGGGCGAGGAAAAGCAGACTTCGGTGTGACAAGCGCCGAAATGTCTTTAAATTTCTCATGGTCCGCTGATTGAACTAATTGGAATAATAATGATTCACTTGTAGTTAAAAATGCTCCACTTTGTTTGAGTCGCTAAAATTGATAAGCTAATTAAAACCACTTACATCAAACGCAACATCACGATCAAACTTGCGTTGGCTGCTCACACCATCTGCTACTATGTGTACCTCATAGTCTTTTTCAATCAGATCCAGTGCTGTTTGTAGCACGCATACATGAGCTTCTATCCCATACAACACCGCTTGTTTTCTCCCTTTGAACGATGCTTCTTGTTCAATGTATTGCAAAATTGGCTCGTCCACCATAGAGAATTTCTTTTTTGCAAATACTTTTTGGTTTGGATCGAGTTCTATTTCTTTGCATGTATTCCCAAACACCTCTATTTGGACGTTAGTAATCTTGGCGTAAAGTACTTGGATATTGTTCGGTGACTACCAGTGGGATTTTTAGTGTTTGGGATGCTTTGTTCATTGTATGAGCGACATATAAAACCGATGGAAAGTTGTGAATCAAGCTGCGGAACCGATCTTGAACGTCACAGCACAGAAATAATGTTTTATCGAGGGCAATCTTTCCAATACGAGACGTCATGTTGTCCAAAGTGTTTGTTGATCGAAAAATTACAAAAAATACTGTTGAACTCCAAGTTTTTCTTATTACATTATTAAAGAATAGGTACAATTTCAGCATATCGTTCCACACTTTTGATCATTTTCTTAATTTCAGACTCGAATGAATCTAAAGTTGAACCAAAAAATCCTCTGCTGCAGGCATGATGATACGTGACTCTAAGCTGTCTTGTGCAAGACTTGAATACCAGCATCATGTGTTCGGGGTTTACATGGGTACTTATGTTAATGTTTTTCTAGATTGTAAATAGAAAAGTACTAAAATATACCTTTATCTCTCTAACACTAACAGCTCGTTTGTAATAGTAACGCTCATAGTTTTGATTAAATAGTCTCACTCCTTGTATCAGCAAATTCAAATGGATGACAGCGTTCGTAATAACATGTGGTGAATACAGGAGATCTGTGTTGAAAACATCTTCCAACGCTCGAAGTGCGTTATCGAATGTTGAATGGGCATCCTTTCTTAGCTTGTTTAAAGACTGTTCGATTGTACTTGGTTGGGGAAGCTGAAAGACAGATTCAACGGCATCTTCAACGAAGTGAACTTTCTTAGCAGCTTTTCGACCGTTGGTGGACTTACTAGCGTTCATCAATTAGTTGCAAAATTGAATGTTTGATCAACTGAAACAGTTTGTTGAAAATCGACAGGAGTGGCCAGCGTGCATCGGTGGCGACAACTGAATGACGCTATAGCTTACATGTATGTTAAATAACTGAATCCTCTTAATACGAATTCTACGCTTACAAGATAACGGTGTTATCTAAGGCAGCAACATAGTTGCTTTGGCAATGTCGCAAGCAAAGGCTGCTGTAATGAGACCACATCGAAGTAGTATAGTAGAGTTGCCAAAAAATGCAGACATTTATGCACCACTTGAGGAGTCTATCAATGTTAAAAATCAAATAACATCATTATCTGGACCACGCGGAGAAGATATTGTCTTAGATAAGCCAACAGGCCGTTCGCGAGCAAAACCAACAATTGCAATACCAACTCAACAACCAGTACAAACTGTTTCTCCAAAACGAAGAAGTTTATTGCGTACATCGTCCAACACAAGCAACATACGAAAAAAGAAACGTTTATTCAAAAAAGCTATTCAGAAGGTTTATGTCACATTCGATGAATTTCCAGAAATGAGAAACGTACTGCGTGTTCATAAATTCTCTTGCGATGATGAATTACCAAAAGAGGCTACAGCAAATTCAGGTGCATTTGCGGGAGGAATTACTGCTACAAGTGGAATAGCAGGACCAGAAGATGACGATATGGATTTCATGTTTCTTTCATCGATAAAAAAACCTAAAATGATTGAAGAGAAAGAGAAGTTGGAACGAGTAACGCTACAAAAACTAGTTGATGAAGATCGAAAAGAAAAAATCAAACAACGAAAACGACAAAGAAAACTAGAAAATGAAGCATTGTTCCGTCCAGGTGCATCTATGGTGAAACAAAAACAAGATGATTTGGAAATCGAAGGCGCAGTAAAAATCGATAGCGACGAAGAAGCAGAAGACGCTTTACTCAGTGAACAAGTGAAACAATTTGAACAGTCGTGTGAAGAGTTGGAACTAACGAATCGTAATGGAAGTATTTATTTCAAACAAGAAGTAAGCACGTATCGATATTCGTACGTTGATCGTGAGAAAAGGTCTTTCAAGAGATCGAACAGTGATACTAATTTGTATGCAGAGTTGTTCACATCGTTAGCAAGCAAACACAATGTCATCACTGATTGGGAGCGAGAGGAAGAAGAGCATAACACGAACGATTTGGCTTCGCTGTTGATAGATCCAACACTAGCAAGTACGTATCAATTGAGTAAATTAGCAGAGGACAAGCGATTACTAGATGTACAACAAACATCGCGACCGAGAAGTCATAGTCAAACTGCAGACGTACATTTGATTAACAAAATGCTAATTGCGAATGAAAATGATGAATACAACGAAAGACTTTCGAAAAAACTCATGGATAGAGCAAATGAACGAGAGAGATTAGCCAAAGAAGCATTAGAGGTCAAAGCTGATGATACTGTAGTCGCAGAACCCACGAGTAGCAGAAGAAATTCAGTTTCACCTGAGAAGATTACAGGAAGTCCTAGAAGAAATTCTACGAGTTCACCTAAAAGTCGTCAAGGGTCACCTCGTAATGCACAGAAACGTGAAGGCATTTCAACACCTCGAACTTTTGCGCTACCTGATCCTAGTACAGTAGAAATCGATCCATCGTTGAGTGCAAACATAACAAATATTTTAAGGTTGAGCAATCCAGCGCCAAAGAAAGCTGATCCAGGGCAGGATAAAGAAAAGTCAAGAAAGAAGAATAACAAACTAGCAGAGGGTATCGTTACGTCCACTCATAAAATCTTTGCCTCTGCTCCTGTTCTCAAACGAGAGAAGGTTGACTTTATAGCAAGAAACATTGAACTACTAAGAAAGAAAAAAGAAGCAGAAAAGGCAGCTTTAGATACTATGGATAATGCAGTAGAGAATGTGGCAACTGAAACACCAAAGCTAGGAGTCCCAATTAGAATTTATGCCGTCAACAAACTATCAATTGATCTGCGACCATCTGTCAAGGAGAGACCAGACGCACCAACACCAAAATCTTCGTACATGGGAACACCTACTACAACATCAGTTTATCAGTTTCCTGCTAAGCCTACAAGTTTGAATGCGAAGAGATTCGAAGCACCAGTGCTATTACAGCAAGAACTAGCAGAGGAAGAGCAAAGTACATGGGTATTTGCCAAACCAACTATCGCTCCTAAAAAGAGACCTTCTACAGCACTTGCTAACAAACGAACAGAGACTGCGAGCGCACATTGGTCTAGTGCACTAAAAGAGATTCAACCTCACGAGAAGCCTAATAACTTACTGGCTAAACGTCCCTCATCAGCTATGGCTGGAGCTAAGCCAGTTAAGAAGACATCAACTATGATGGGTATGACTGTGAGCTCAGTGCTTATTGATACGCCACTATCTCAGAGACCTTCGTCTGCTAGAATGAGGATATCCAGATTGAATGATAAAATCGAGTAGAAATTGTTTGATTCTAGAACCTACGATCTGCAAGGAATTGAGATTCTTTCGCATTTTTGCAAGGCAGTAGCAAGATAACTATCAACATTTGTAAATTAAAGTTTAGCATTGCTGCGGTAGCCCACAATCTGATTCAATTAGAAGCTGGTAAAGCGGGTTGTGGATAAATCAATTTGGCATGTGACAGGAACAACAAACCAACCACGGTTTGTTTCTACTGACCTTCCGCTCATCAAACAAACATCTGGCGTTGCATAAGGTGTGTTTAGAATGCTTGACGCACCTTTGCTCAGCGGTGGCTCACGTGTTGTTGAAGAACAACGTGAGTTTCAAGTCAACAATCGTGACACAAACAAATCAAAGAAATTTAAAAGCAACTCTATAGCCACAAACAAGTATTGGGCACTACTTTTCATACCACAGAATTTGTTCTACCAATTCCAACGGGTGGCAAATTTATATTTTGCGTTCCAGGCTATTCTTCAAGTATGATTTATACTACTCACTAACTGGTCATAGTTTATTCCAAATTTGAGTCCGTTAGGTAGATTCACAACAATCTTCCCACTTACGGCTATTCTTTTGATTACCATGGCAAAAGAACTAATAGAAGACATGGTACGTTAGTAAACTACACACTTTCTTACTCTCAGAAACGCAGAGCATCAGACGCAAAACAAAACAACAAACCAGTATTGATATTTATTGATGGACAGTTCAAAAAACAAAAATGGAAGGATATAGTTGTCGGTGATATTGTCAAAGTCGAAAATAAGGATCCATTCCCTGCAGATATTATCATGTTTTCTTCGAGCGAGCAGCATGGTTTGTGTTACGTGGAAACAAGTAACTTGGACGGTGAGGTACCTTGATTCCTATTTCACTGTACACATCCATGGAAATAGCAAAATTAATTCAAGGTTATATTATTGGACAAGATTTGGCCATGTATCATCCTGTAAACGATACACCTGCATCTGTTAAATCTTCTGGACTCAATGAAGATTTGGGACAAATTAATTTCATATTTAGTGACAAAACGGGAACGTTGACATGTAACAAGATGGACTTTATGAAGTTTTCGGTAGATGGGATCGCATATGGAACTGGTGTCACTGAAATCGCACGTTCTGCAGCAAAGCGCGAGGGTAGACAGATTATTGACGACAGACCTGCTCATTTAGTTTATAATGTAAGTTGTATTATGTCCATTCTCTAATTCCTTACAGGATGAGTGCAACTTTTATGATCAAAGAGTCAATGATGGACAATGGAAAAATCAAGACAATGCAGAAAGTATTCAAAAACTACTTGTACTTTTAGCCGTTTGTCATACCGTTATTCCAGAACGAGAATCATTATACAATGATAAAATCGTATACCAAGCATCATCACCTGATGAAAACGCACTCGTAAAGGCAGCAAGATATCTAGGAGTTAGTTTTATCAATCGTACCACAGAAGAAGTCACTATACAAATTGAACAAAACAAGTACACGTATCAAATTTTAGCAGTACTTGAATTCAATAGTGATCGTAAGCGTCAATCAGTTATCATTAGAGATCCTGATGGTAAATTGATGTTAATGTCAAAAGGAGCCGATAGTGCACTATTCCCACTGCTTCGTACAACAATTGATGACCAAACCGTCAAACATTTGGAAACATTTGCAAATGATGGTCTTCGAACACTCATTTGTGCACAAAGAGAAATTGATGAAGAAACCTATGCCGAATGGAAACCAAGATTTGAAGATGCCAAGTGTGCGTTGATCGATCGTAGTCAAAAAGTAGACGCAGCTGCTGCAGAAATCGAACAACATTTAGAATTCACCGGAGTGACTGCTATTGAAGATAAACTACAAGATGGTGTACCTGACACCATTAGCGAGCTCTTGAAAGCAGGTATCAAAGTATGGGTACTCACTGGAGATAAACAAGAAACAGCAATTAACATTGGATTTGCATGTGACTTGTTAAACGATGCTATGGGATTACTCATCATCGAAGGTGACACCGATATCGAGATTCAAAGATCTCTAGATACAATGCTAAGTATTGCTGAACAAGCAGTGAGTGCAATAGAACCTGGAGAAGTTGGTCTTGTTGTAAATGGAGATCGACTTCATAGTATCATGGATAGTGAAGCATTGAAAAAGATTTTCTTGAAATTGGGTATGCTATGCAAAGCAGTTGTATGTTGTCGAGTTTCGCCCAAGCAAAAAGCAGATGTTGTTGCTCTTGTGAAAGATAATTTACAAGCAACGACACTTGCTATTGGTGACGGTGCCAATGATGTTAGCATGATTCAAGCAGCTCATGTTGGTATTGGTATTTCTGGAGAAGAAGGTTTACAAGCAGCGAACGCAGCTGATTACTGTATTGCACAGTTCCGTTTCTTGAAACGATTGTTACTTGTTCATGGTCGTTGGAGTTACAGAAGAGTAAGCAAATTGGTGTTGTACTCTTTCTATAAGCAACTCGTGCTCTACTTGGGTCAATTCTGGTTCGCGTGTTTCAATGGATTCACTGGTACTTCTGTACATGAACGTTGGACTTTGGCTATCTACAATTTGGCACTTACTGCCTTCCCTATCATGATTCTAGGTATTTTCGATCGTGATGTGGAGGCACATACCGTGTTAGAGTATCCAGAGTTATATCATCAAGGACACAAGGATCACTACTTTAACGCAAAAGTGTTTATTGTTAATGTGCTCAATGGAGTGTATCAATCATTTGTTTGCTTCTTTATACCCATGTTAGCCATGATGGATTTTTCATTTGATGATGGACAAACTGCAGATATCTTTTCATTAGGTGTAGTAGTCTACACGTGCGTGTTTTTTGTAGTAACGATCAAAGTGCTAATGGAAATGAGTGGATACTCGGTCATTACTTTAATGGCTGTTGTCTATTCGATATGTTTCTGGTTCGTGTTCTTGTTTATTCATGGATCGTTTTATTATGCAATCGACATTAGAAAGTGTCGTGATATCCCATGCTCAGAGTGGTATGGATTCTTGCAAGAGTTTAGAATTGTACTCACGGCGAGATTTTGGTTAGTTGTCCCACTTACAGTAATGATGGCTGTGATTAGAGATATCTACTACAAGGTAATGTTACGTATCTCAAGCACCACAGAAAGAGGTCGTGATTTGTATTATGACATTATGGTACGCTTTAATTTATTTAAATTGTTAACATTTTTAGCGCAAATCGCATAGAAGAGGAAGAGATTACATCATGAAGAGATTCAAGGAGAGTGACTTTACCCCATACGAAATCGATGCCAAATCGAAACGAGTAGAAAATATGAAGCAACTTTTCAAGAATCTAAAAGTCAACCCAAAGTACCACGGTTTCGCATTCGATCAAACAGCACAGCAAACTGAACTTTTATCAGAGCGACTAGCAAAAAAAGTTCAAATCTAATTAAATTATTTGATAATCATATCGATTGAGTGGATGTTCAGCAAAATTGACAAGAACAGAGGTGCAACCTGTATTCGTTGCAATTTAGCACGTGCACATGAGCTATTCGCAATATTAGATCTGTCATGGTTGAGCTATCGCCTGTCATGTCAAAAATGTTCAGAATCTCTTTGTTCATCACGTGTGGTTTACTCTCCCTCGTATGCTCAATACCCCTGCCAACACTCAATATTAATGTTTCCACTATTACATTGAGTGGTGGAAGTGCAGGTGGTGCTCTCGCTACACAACTCCACATTGCCTACTCCAGTATGTTTTCAGGAGCTGCTCTAATTGCATCACCTCCATTCGCCTGCGCGAAGATGAATTTAGTGAGCACAGCTGCATGTATGACGCTACCATTGTCAATAGTTACTGCCGACTTGGAATTCACCACTTTTTCGCTACAAGAATTAGGACTAATAGACCCAACAAAAAACTTGGCGAACCAAAGAGTGTGGATATTCTCTGGAACTAAAGACACTGTTGTATACCAAGGTGTCGTCAAAAAACAAGAGGAATACTATCGATTGTACATGCCTAGTACAAACATAGCCACAAAATACGATATCCCAGCTGCACACTCATTGGCAACTAACAATTCGATGGACAATGCATGCGATTTTCTAGGAATTCCGTTCATCAACTATTGCCAGTACGACAGTGTTCGTGAATTCTTACGATTCATTCTATTCGAACCAAACAACATTTACGCCAAAGAGCCAGCACGTTTGATGAAAAGAGAAAACTTGATAAAGTTTGAGCAGAAGCCGTACATTCCAAGCTCGGTGCTGATTCCATACATGAAAGGATTACACGATTTCGGATACTTGTACGTTCCAGATGCATGCAAGAATGGAACAACAGTATGTCACTTGCACGTTTCTCTGCATGGTTGTTTACAGAACGATGAGTTTTCTGGTATGGCATACTTTGAACGAACTGGCATCAACGAATGGGCTGAGACTAATAACATTGTGGTATTGTATCCGCAAGCTCACTCTATTATTCCATACAGTGCACTTGCTTGCTGGGACTGGTTTGGTTATACTGGTCCAGCATACACCACTAATGAGGGAATCCAAATGCAATCTATTCGTAATATGATCAAGGCATTATTAGGTAAATAGAATATAAGTTCATACATTGAACTGCTACGCTATCATAAATTAACATCTTTACTTGGTAGCTATTATTCTTTTTGTTACAAGTTCTTGTTTCTATTTGGTTTTTGGTGACAGGTTGGTCTTATTGACAGGTTATTTTGGCGCCCAACTTAATTTTTCAACAAAGTTCTTCGAACAAACATGGCTCGCAAGAAGATTGCGATTACCAAGACCAAGTTTGTGAAGAAACCCTCAGTACAACTTGCAAAGAAGACTAAAAAGCAGTCAGTAGCGGCAGCACCAGTCAATGATGATGAAGCGATGAGTGACAAAGATAAAGAAGTTTCCGATTCTGATGAGGAGAAAACAGAGAAAAAAAAGGACACGGTAGTACCAACTGCGATTGATACTACACCAGTACCAGAAACTAATGCAGATAATACAGTACCACCAAGTCCAGCGCGTAGATCTGATCGTATTCGTGAATCGAAAAGCAAAGCGAAAAAGACCTTGTACGAACACAGTGTCGCGAAAATGTTAAGCGTAAAACGTGAACGAGACAGCAAAAAGAAAAACAGCAAAGATGCAGGCGAAATAACTCCATTCACTCCAGGAAAGCAGTTAGACGATGAGTTTTTCTTCCCTGGTTGGTCGTCCTCCGACGAAGAAGAATCAGGAAAATCACAACGCAAAAAACGCAAAACTCTTGATTCACCAAAGAGAGACCATAGAAGAAATAAAGGCAAAGATGACGAAGAGTACGACACTGATAAAGATAGCACGAAAGGCTCTGACGAAGATTCAGAACCATTGGGTGACGACGAACCTGATTTGAAAAAAGAAAAGCCAGCAAAGGGAACACGTGCTAAAGGTACCAGAGTCAAGAAAGAAAAGGCACCACCAAAGAACACTGCTCTATTCAACGTTGATGATGACCTTTTGGAGAAAATATCGAATGTGAAATCTGACATGTTCACTGGTACCTCAAACACTGTTGTACAAACCAAATCAAAACTTCGCGCGAATATGGAAGCGATCCGAGCAGTTCAAACTAAAAACTATGATCTCTTGAAAAAGGTAAGAATACTTTGAACGTTGCTTACATTCATAGGTTATTGACGATGTCGAGCACGTAAGCAATCCATTCGTACCAAGAGCACCAGATCTCAAATGTATGTTTGCAGAATATATATTAACACAGCATAGACGACGCATTAGACTTGGCTATTCGTAACTCTGATATTAAAGCAACGAAACTCTTGTTACACGAAGTAAAGAAACCAAAAGAAAAGCGTGTTGGCAATCCTCAACTTCGCATGAAATCTCAAGGTGCTGGCTCTTACGGAAGTCACACCTATGGCCATCGTGTTAGACAACTAAACCAATCCAGAGGTGGCAAAGAGGGTAACGACGCGTTTTTACACGATCCAAAAGGATGGTATGGTCATGCAAGAGCACAAACCTATAACAGAATCCAATCTGCAACCAAGTACAATTTGTCCAATGAAATGGTCGATTTCTTGGCTGTCGATATGAACGAAGCAAGACATGAATTTGGTGGTCAAGGATTTTATAATGTTGTTCAAAGTGGTAACCTCGAGAGTGCTGCTCACATTGCCAACTTGATCAATGGATATGGTGGATGGGGTTTGAATATTCTTCGTAAGTGTTATGTTGTGCATTAATTTACATTTAGACGTTCAAGCGCTTAAGTTCACTGGAACTGAAAACTTTGACAAGTATCGTGCTGTTAGTGCAACCAAGAAGAGCAATGCAGAATCATTCTGCATTACTCCCGTACATTGTGCTGCCATTAACCCACACACCAAGTACCTCAAGCACTTGATTGAGAATTCAGTCGGTGGTGCTCAAATCACTGATTCTCAAGGAAGAAAACCACTTCACTTTGCTGCTGTATGTAGTACATCTGATAACATCAAGTTTTTGCTTGAACATGCAGGTGCAAACGTATTGGACGTTGACAAACAACAATACACTCCACTCATGTACGCTTGTCGCTATGGTAAGGCTCACAATATTGATCTTTTGTGGCCAAAAGAAGGTCCCAAGGACGAAGCTGACGATGAGAAGAAGGACTCCGCTCCAACTGATGACGAAGATGGAGAAGACGATGAAGATGACGATGACGGCCCAAAAAAGAAGAAAAAGCCAGCAGCTGGAGGAGCAGCCGCTGCATACGAAAAACTTTTAACAAAGAAGGACAAAGTCAACGGACAAACTGGTCTTCACATGGCTGCTTACTATGGTCACTTGGACGTAGTCAAAGCACTCATTGCAAGAGATGAGAAGAAGGTACCAGTCATTATGAACAAACACCGTGAATCATGCTTGATCAGTGCATGCAAGGCTGGTCATTTGGACATTGTTCGTTTCTTGGTAGAAACCTGCAGTAACAGACTACTCGGTAAAGTCGACAAGGCCAAGAAGTCACCACTCATGCACGCAGTAATTAATGGTCACTTTGAAGTTGCCAAGTATTTGATTCAAAAAGGATCAAATCCAAACCATCGTGACTCTTCAGAGAACTACGTCATTCACTACGCTGCCGCCTATGGTTGGTTAGATTTGGTCAAACTTTTAGTAGCTGCAGGAGCTGACATCACTGTAAGTAACGCCTGGAAGACTTCAGCATTGACTTTGGCTCTACAAAAGGGTCACACTGAGATCGTTGACTACATTTTGAACCAAACAACTGACGTAAACAGTCGTGATGGCGATGGTCGCACTATGCTTCACCAGCTACTTGCAAACAAGACTCACGAGAACGTAGAGTTGGTCAATTTACTCGTTGACAAAAAGGACGCAGACATCAATGTGTTCGATAGAGATGGCCGTGGTTTAATGCACTTGTTGGCAACTGGTACTCACAAAGATGATGTTCGTTTGGCCAAACTATTGGTTGCAAAGGGCTTGAAAAATGTCAACCCTGCTGACACTACCAAACAAAGGTTAACTCCATTGCTACTTGCAATCCAAAGCAACAACTCGGCAATGATTGAATTTTTACTCTCACATGAGAGCGTCAAAGTAGACTCAGAAGAAGGTAGAACCAACGTCCTACACATGATTGTTGAGAAGATCAACAACCATGATGTACACAAGTTGTTCGACATCATTCGTCATCAGTTGAAGAAGAAAGAGTCAAGTGAAATGAAAGATGGTGACAAGACCATTTTACATAAACTTGCCGAGTGTCATGATGAGTCCGGTAAAACACCACTCATGATCATTTTTTCATCACTCCAATGTGGCTCAAACCTCGCTACTACTGCACTAGTAGATGATGATGACGAACCATTGGCATCTTTGGGACCTGACGAAGAAGAACTCGGTACTATGGATTCCTCTTCATCAGATGATGAAGAACCTGCCACTAACAGCTCTTTCATCGTTCCTGATGATGAAGAAACATTTGAGGGAGAGAAAGAAAAAGAAGATGGAGACAATAATGAAGACAATGAAGATGAAGACGAAGAAGGTTCCGATTCAGATGATTTCCCAGTAAAACGAATGTCTAAATTTGGACACAGTTTCGGTAACGACGATGACGAAGAAAAGAAGCCCAAGGAAAAACCTACTGGTGGCAACATCGATCTCTATGTCCAGTTTGTAAAGCATTATATTAAACACACTCAAGACAACATCAATCAAGCAATCATTGAAGTAAAGAAAGACGAAGATGAAGAGAAAGACGAAGACGAAGAGAACGAAGAAGACGATGATGATGATGACGACGATGATGACGACGATGACGATGATGACAGCGATGAGGAAGAATCTAAAGAGACTAAAGTCAAGATTCCAAACAAGTTCATTGGTTACACTCCACTGCACTTTGCAGTTGCCAAGAAGAATCCTCAACTAATCAAATTCTTAGTCGAGAATCTCAAGAGCAAGATTGACATGGCTGATTTCCGCGATCGTACCCCTCTACACTTTGCCGCGTACATTTGCAAATCAGATCTATCTCAATTACCAATTGTTCAATATTTGGTCAAGAGAGGAGCTAACATCAACGCTGTTGACTTCTTGAAGCGCACACCAGTTCATTACTTGTTTGCCGATATCGAATATGCTGAGGCGATGAACGCATCACATTCCCGCAACCACTACTACCATCACAACTCATCAAGTGGTGCCGAGGAACCAATCGAACAACTTAGTGACATTGGTAACATGGAAGGATGCAAACTCAATTTGAAAGATTCCTATGGTAGAACACCACTACACTACAGTGCTATTCAAGGCAACACAATCTGTTGTATGTACTTGATCCAAAGAGGAAACGACATCAATGATGCCGACGAAGATAACAACATCGCATTGGGTCTCGCTCTACAATCTGGTCACGCTGACTTTGCCGTAACGCTTATCAACAAGGGAGCAGATGTCAAGAACATGACCACTGTTCTATCCGATATCAGTATTTCACACAAAGCAGCACTAAAGAACAAGAAGAACAAAAAGGATAAGAAAGAGAAGCGTGGAGCAATACTTAAGACTAGACCCAACATGAGCAAACACGCGATGAAAAAGACAAAACATCCTTACCGTAACACGTTAGGCTCTGGATCTTCCACTGATATTGAAGATGAAACACCAGTTTCGAACGAACCAATTTCAATCTTTAGATTGGTATTGTCCAAGTCCTTTATGGGTTTGGCATACTTGCTCATGGGTCTTGGTGTTGAAATTACATCTGCTGTACATGATGCTCTTGTAACAAAGAAGTATCAAATTGTACCAACTTTAATTGCTAAAGCAGAACGTGAATCACTCAAGAAACTCGAAAGCCACGGTCGTAATTTGTTCCACATCGTATCCGACTGTGTTGACAACAGCCAATATCAAGTATATTCACTCAAGATTGTGAAATTATTGTTACGAAATGGTGTTGATTTGAACGTTCAGGACGAGGATGGTAACACTCCACTACATTTGGCTGTGAAACGAAGCAACTCGATTATTGTTCAATTTTTGAAAGATTTTGGAGCCAATCCAGATCTTCAAGACAAGGAACACAAGTTCACCCCACTTCATATTGCATGCAAGGAAAACAACACCGAAATGGCAAAATTGTTATTGACTCGTACACCATCTGCTCAATCACTACGAAACAGAATCAATGTCAAGGTTCTACCATTGAACGCAAATGTCAAGGACAAACTTGGAAGATCTGCACTACATTACGCCGTTTCATCAAACGTATTTGGTTCTTTCGAGAACGTAGATCTTGTCAAACTCTTGGCTCAACATGGTGCCGATGTCAATTTGGCTGATAACGAAGGTCAGGTACCATTATTGTTCGCATACATGCAACAAAGTGGAACAATGGTCAAATGCCTACTCAAATTGGGCGCCAAAGAAAAATCTGGTGGCAAGAAGAAGGAAAGCGAACTCCAAAAACGTGCATTGGAAGCTATTTCAGAATTCGAGTCAGAGGTACTCAAACTTACCGAACCAAGTGACATCACTACACAAAGATCCAAATTTGATGTAAAAGAAGACGCTAAAGTTATGCGTGAGGAACTCGAAAAAGAAATGGACACTACCGAAGATGATGAAAAAGTTAAATTCAAGATTGATAAGGAAGCAAATATGCCAAAGACTACCACTGTACTCACCAAAGATAACGTTCCATTCGACATCTTGTTGCAAAAGACAGAAATCACTTATGGTGCCAGTGGATGGAACAACTTTTACAAGATGCAAATTCTTGTCAATCCATTGCAACCCGATCTCTTTGTATTGTGGAACTGCTGGGGAAGAGTTGGTGATCGTCACAAACAACATCAACGTACACCATTCTCCAAGGAAGAAGAAGCAATTGCAGAATTCAAGAAAGTGTTCAAACAAAAGACAAAGAACGACTGGGAAAACTTGTCTTCATTCCAACATGAAGATGGCAAATACAATCTTGTCAAATTGGCCAAAAAGTCAAATCACAAAGATATTTTGGAACCCATTGACCTCTCACTCTCACCAGAGTCCAAATTGAACGTTAGCGTTCAAAACATTATGAAGCTTTTCTGTGATGTAACACTCATGAGAAAGAACATGAGGTCAAGTGGTATTGATTTGTCACATATGGGCCTTGGAGAACTCAATCGCGAGACTTTGAAAGAAGGATATGAAATCCTCAAAGATATTAACAGCAAGATCACAGAGTTGACCAAAGAATACCAACACAATGACGAAGAAGAAGAGGAAGATGAAGAAGGTGAAGAAGATGAAGAGAAACCAAAGAAGAAAGAAAAGGAAGCACCAAAATCACTCACACCTGCTGAGAGAAAGGTCATTTTCGATCAAATTATGGATTTGAGTAACAAGTTCTATACTTTGATTCCTCATGGAGAGTTTAGTGACTCTGCTGTTCAACCTATCAGCGCAGAAAACACTGTCAAAGAAAAGATGTCAACATTGGAGAACTTGATTGATTTACAAATCGCATCTCGCATCTTGATCGCATCCAAGCGTCACGCTAAAAAGATTTCACCAGTCGATTACTGCTATTTGGCACTTAACACTCATATGGTACACGTCAATCGTTCCGATGGTGACTTTGATGCCATTCAAAAGTATGTTTCCAACACAGGAGATGGTGCTCAACTATTGAACGTTTTCCGTTTGTCTCGTAACAACGATGAAAAGTTCCAAACATTTGCCAAAGATCACAACCGCATGTTATTGTGGCATGGTTCACCAGTAACCAACTTTATGTCGATTTTGAGTCAAGGTTTGAGAATTGCACCAAAGGAAGCTCCACGCAGTGGTCTAATGTTTGGAAAAGGTATCTATTTCGCTGACATGTTATCCAAATCAAGTGGCTACACTCGTAGTGAAATCTCTGGTGGTGTAGCGTGCCTACTCTTGTGCGAAGTTGCACTTGGTGACTCACACAAGGCATTCAATTCCATTTACATGG
>JAESGV010000351.1_pt1 | contig 20610 bp, 27 predicted proteins | sample 9269781 | NCBI WGS metagenome assembly JAESGV01 (sample SAMN15741586, study PRJNA653496) | algae metagenome | isolation source: Tildeniella torsiva UHER 1998/13D and co-occurring heterotrophs from... | place: Slovakia: Slovak Paradise National Park, Hrabusice, Kosice Region | collected 2000-01-01
CAAACCCAAACCCAAACCCAAACCCAAACCCAAACCCAAACCCAAACCCAAACCCAAACCCAAACCCAAACCCAAACCCAAACCCAAACCCAAACCCAAAACCCAAACCCAAACCCAAACCCATAAAAAAAGTCATTGAGTTACTTTATGCCTACCTGCAATTTAAATTTAAAAGTTTTTCATTGCAGAGTGTTAGCGAATTTAAACCAGTGATTATGCCCATAGTTTCAAATAAACTACAATCACTTTTTGATATCAAGAATTTAAAAAAACTAACTCACATTATTTCAGCTATTTTAATTATAGTAGTTAGTGTCAGGTAAATAATTATCTGCTATTAATCATTTAGATTGTTTCATAAGATTATAATTAAACTAACTAATGAAGAATTAATAGATGAAATCAACTGCAATACTAAAAGCCAGGTTGTATTTGATAAAAGCAAAGCAAAGATAAAGTTTAGAGCTTTATTGAAAAAAAGAAACAAAAAAACAAATAAAAAAAGCGTGTTGCAAGCAAAAAAGAAAAAATTTAAGTGATGATGAAATAAATAATAATGATAAAAAAAAGCATGTTATAAGAAATTCTGCAAGTAAAAAGAAAAACTTCAAGTAGTGAAAAAAATAAGTGATAATGAGACTGTTTATTAAGATGAATAGTATGTTTAGTTATGTAACTTATATTTTTTATAAAATACTTTTGGTATTAACAAAACTTAAATGTTGTAATAGCTGTATTATAATTGGTTGTAAAGTATTTATCACAAACAATTATTATGGATGATCTACAAACAAAAGAAGAATTTAAGCAAGCATTGGCAAATATTAGTGAAATAATACTTGTAATAAGCGTTAAAAAATAATATCTCCTATTTATTGCTTTGGCTGTGGATATATGTTCAAATTTATCACAATGCAAAAAACTACATGATAATTATACACAATATTGAGTGGATAACAAACTTTTAAAGCTACTAGAAGACTATATGACATTGAAGATATATGGCTTATTGCAACCATGTTGAATAGAACTATCATTGTTAATGAGTACAATTCAGACAAAAAATGCATGCTTCCATTGTATGAATTTAATAGGGTGACAAAAAAAATATCTGCAGATGAAGAAATCTTAAAGACAATAAAAATTACCGATTTTAATCTTACAGGTATTAAAAATATCAATAATCACTGTTCAAAACTTATTAAATGTGTAATATACTTTACAAAAGAGTTTTTTGAGGTGCAAAAAAAACTAATAGAAGATATTAAGGGATTTAAAAATGATAAACAGGCTATCAAGGCAGCTAAGCTGTTACATATGTACATTTAAAGACGTTTAAAGCATTATATCAACCATTTTATTTTTAGCTTCAAAGTTATAAAACTTGAGGCTTTAATACTAATAAAAGCTAAAACCATTGCAAAAATGAAGAATCTGACCACATTTACTGGTATTATATCTGCCATTCCTGTGTTAGCAATAATTTTGAAGTAAAACAATAATGATTATTAATATAATAGTATGTATTGTAATAAGAGAATTGATTTGAATGATGATATTTTATTAATTAATAGTATATTGACAGATAATGCTGGTATTTACAACAGTAAGCTAGCATAAGAAGCATATTAGTATACAATACAGCATTTCAAGTCTATTCAAGCAAGTAAAAGGAAAAAATGCAAATAGTTTTTAAGTCTATGTAAAGAAAGTCCTGCAAAAGTGCCTAAAATAACTTTAAATGAAAGTGATTAAATATTATATTACTATTATTACTATTATATCTTTTTTAACATAAATATAAAGTATTTACAATTGAGTTGCTATAAATATTGCTGTAATAAAGCAAAAACTATAAATATAAAAAAGCAACTAACATCAATATGTGTTAATAAGAACATATTAACTTTAAATTCAAATTTTAGAAACACTTCTTACAACTTTTCCCATAACATTTGAATATCTGCCATCAATACCAAAAGTTAAAGAAGCAGTTAGTAATGTAATAACTAAATATGATAAAAATTGTTATAAAATTTATTTTTATGATAATTTATCAAATGAATATGCTAAGGCAGCAAATGGTGTAACGAACATATTGGTGCGTATGATACATAAAAAGTATAACATAGAAGAAATTGATGATACAGAACGATTTTCCACTAATATTAAGCATAAGCTATATCGTAAAAATATTTTTAAGTTGCATACAGATACAATAGGCGCTATTACTATTAGTTAGTACTATTATAAATTTTAATAATTTAAGCCATGGCAATAACATAGCATTATTTTACTATGATGTAAAAACAAAAAAAGTATTTATATTAAATAAAATAGACTTAATTAATGAATATTCATTAGAGAAAAGTAATTTTTACCAAAGCGACAAAGATACAATCATTCCTACACCTAAAAGTGCAACATATAATAAATATAAAGCCATAAACATAGCGCTATTATTAATACTATTATTAAATTCTGAAATGTCAGCAAGAATTTTTAGTGTTATTGCATTTAATGTGAACTTTTTATCTGATATCCCATCTGTAAAAACAGTACAAAAAGCATGTTTACATTTTTTGTGCAGTACAATACCTAACACCCGCTTTAATATTTTCATAACACCTTATGTGAATAATAGACCAAGAATCACAATGATAAAATAAATATGATAAAACAGTTATAAAGTATTCAAACTTATATAACTCTCTATAATAATGCAATATTATAATGTTAAGTTATCTTATTTATATATTATAAGGTTTAAACTCTTTTAAATTCACAAACAAAACCAGAATGCCTCTCAAGACAAAAGTTATTACGCATAAAAAAAGAAGCTAGAAAAAAATTCAACAAAAGAGAAAATCAGACCGATTACAGATCCTGCCGAGCAATATAAGCAGCTACACGCATTTGCAAATAAATATTTTTGTGAAAAAAATCAATTTATTGTTGATCTTCCACATGATAGAAATTGTTTCTACTATGATATGGCTTTAAAAGCGCTTTATAACACTGATAAAATGCAAACCATACACAATGCAGTTGTTTCACATATAAAACAAAAAAATCTCTCCTTGGAAGATCTCTCATATCCAATGAAGATAAATGTAATGAGCAGCAAAGAAGAAGCGTACAATAGCATAGAAGAGTATATAAAGGCTGTAAAAACAAACAAAAAAGCAAATACACAAGAGATATGCATTACACAAAAAATTTTTAAAAGAGAGATTGTTATTTATTTGGTTGCATTTGACAAAGATAAACCACACATTACCAAAACTGCGTTAAATGCATACAATGATAGAACAACTATTAATGTGCCAACTATATACCTTATTAGAATGGAAGGCTACTACAATTTGCTCAGCACTGCAGTATTATACAATTAAAAAACAAAACACTACTTGCAAGACTAAATCAAGAAGTGTAGTAATGAAGTGCTATCATACAAGATGATGTTGTCTGAAGAAGAAAAACCAAGTGAAGTTGATAATAATAATTTAAAAAAGTTAAAAGAAAAATTAAAAGCACTTAAAAAAGAGCTAGTATATTATTACAATAATTACTTACTTTAAAAACGAAAAGTACAAAACTATAAAAAGTAAATCTAATTGGAAACAGGTATAATACAGTATGTATAGAAATATTAACCAAATAACAGTTAGAAGAAAATAATCATATATTGATAAAGGAGAAAACTGAGCTTAAGGATACAATAAAAAGGTTGCAAGAAAAAGTAAAAAAGATTAAAAAAAGAAGCAACTTGCAAAAATACCTTAATTTATACACTAATTATTAGACCAATGCTATGAAAAATATTGAATTTTAATGTGAGACATTAAAATCCTGCTGCAAAAAATATGAAGAAGAAAATACTGAGTTTGCAGATACAATTAAAAGTTTGTAAGAAGAAGTAGAAAACCTTAAGAAAAATGCAAAGGTACTTTAATTCATATATTAATTTTTGTTAAAATAAGGAATTGGAAATACTTGAAAAACAATATAAAGAATTAAAGTCTTTATTTGAAAAGCAAGAGAAGGAAATCCACATAGTAAGTTATATGTGTTACATTACTAATATAAGTTATGTGAAATAAAGGATAGTAAGGTAAGTAACGAAACATTAATAAGAAATTAGAATGAAAAGCATTCAAACAAGGTTGATGAGCTAAACACTCAAGTAAAAGAGCTGAATGGAAAGATACAAGCGCTTTGATCAGAGATACACACTGTAATACATATTCACACAAAATGCTAACATAGTAGGCAATAAAACACTATGGAAGCAGAAGAATTATTACAGGAGAGAAACAAAATAATTGAGTCATTACAATTAACCATACGATCAGTAAAAGAGAATAATTCAAATATAAGCACCATGCATTTAAAGAAGAAAGTAAGTTTCACATTCCTTACTTATATAGATTTCTATTTTGCAAGCTGTAATCAATAAAAAAGTAGAGTTTACAAAAACATTATTATGCTATCAAATACAAGATAAACAACTTATTACTGTGCAACAGTCACCACTTCATAGAGTGCATGTTTCTCTTAGTAATGCACATAACATATGTAATATAGAAGCTATCGCTGCATGCTTTCGCCTTGCAGTAGTCAAAACTGAGGTACATCAAGCTATAAAGTTTATTCCCAATAAGCATGAAGAATTGTTTGAAGTTAAACTTAAAAAAGCTATGAAAGCTGTTGTATCAGCAGCAGAACAGCTATTAAGGGGAAGAAATATAACAATCAATTAGAAAAGCACTGTTAAAGTGCTTTGTAAAAATGTAATTCACCAACAAGACTTAACTTCATTGATATTTCAGATGAGTAGTAATGAGCAGTACAGCATCTCAGCCTGGTTGATATCTAAAATGTATGAAGTTTCAATATTATTAACTTTCAGGATATCTAGTAATAGATTACAACAATGTACATCAGATATATTTGAAAATTCTGCATTTAAAGTGTTAAAAGGATTTGATAAGCACAATTCAACCTCAAAAAAACAAATAAAAGACATATTGAAAGCAAAGAGGAGAATGCAAAGAAAAAAAGAAGAATTGGACTTGCTTTAAGACAGAATGAATAAAATATTTATTACTTATGATACTTACATATATAACATTATATGAGTTAAATAAAGTTATCTTTATAATAAAAGTAACATACTGTATAACAAATACAGTGCAAGGAAAATCAAAAAATCCAACAAATCTAATTAAATATTACTAATGAACATAAGCATACATATGTGTGGCTTGCTCATTGTTGATGGTTTTTAATTATTGTAAAAGTAAACGCAGTAAAGCAACATAACTACAAGCATGCCACAGGCTTTACATCTGCAAGAATTACTCTCTTTAAATTGTTTTGTTAAAAGCAAAAACCTGTGGCAGTACTTTGTAAAGCAGAAAGATCAACTTTTATTATTTGCAAACTTATTGCATAAATGAATACTGATATGTGCGTTATACTCACTATTAGCACTGCATTGAAGACCAGATTTGGTTATTAATAATGTGAGTACATATGGAGCAGTAGGGAATAAGAATGTGTTCGCATATCTTTTTACGTGAAAACAAATAGATAATGACTTTCACAGACAAGACATGTTTTGTTGGCGACCAAGAAAGCATATTAAATATGCTGTTGAGTGTATAACTGTTAAATACTATACTTATTTAACTACAATAACAAAGAAAGACTTTTCTATGTATAATAGACTAATCAAACGAGAGTACTTTTTGTCAAAAAAGTTAAATGAAAAAACAAAATACTGAGAAATCGTAATATACTTCAGGCCAGCAACTGTGCTAAAAGATCATATATTAGCACTATATAGAAACCTGAAAAATTTAATAACCAATTACAGTCAAACAAGTAAAGCAGAGCTAAGAACTTTAAAAGAAAGAATGGCAATAAGTGAGTATGGAAAGGCAATAGCAAATATAAAAGAAATAAGAGGAGCAACTCGCAAAATGCTAATCAACTTTCTGTCATGCAATACCAGCAAAAAGACCCACAAAAAGTATTTAAAAACACTTATATCCTAACATTGCAACAAAATGATGCTGTTTGATCACTCTAATATATTGAAGTAAAATATGTGGCTGTAAGAACTTGAGACTCTTTAGCAATCATGATGCAACATAAGATGCTGATAACAGACACTACTTTCAAGGTTGGCCGTAACCACATTACAGCTGTGGTAGTTGAAAATCAAGATTTCACAAACCTATTACATGTAGGCTTTATATATTTACATGAGGTATGTATGAATATTACTTTCAAAACTTATATTACTAATCAAATAAAAATAAAGAGAAATACACACATGTTACAAAATTGCATATTTTGGAAAAAGCAGTGAAAGATAAGTTTAATAAATCACTTACAAGTAAAACTATTATCTATAATAGTGAACAAGGCTTGATAAATGCTTGAGATACAGTGACAAGCAACACTGTTGAGCATCTTTTATATTTGAATCATTTTAAAGATAATGTTAAACGAAAATTGACAAAGCTAGGTATTACAAGTGACGAAAAGAAGCTTATATTAGCTTTATTGTTTGGTATCAGATGGTGTGGGGGAATGGTAGACCAAACAAAACACTATATTAAAGAGAATATGCCTGCAATATACAAATACTAGTAAGATCTGTTTTTATAATTAATGATTAAAAAACATGAGGATGTTATTGAAAAAGTAAAAGGACAAAGTCTACAAAATTAGTTTGAAAAAAATAAACAAGATGACTTATTAGAGTGTATATCAAAATCTCAACAACAGGTAAAAGGACAAGAAGATAATAAAAGAGTCTTCATTAATTTAATAGAATCTATAAATGTACAATTCAAATCTAGATTCCAAATAACTGCAAACTCATCGTTTGATGAAATTATTTGCGCAATGATAGATTATTTTGACCAGCAAAGTGTTAATACGTATATTAGATATACAAACTTTAGCCGAGAGAAACTATTGTCTACAACTGTTACAGAAGAGAGTAAAAACTTTGAATTAAACTTGCACAACTATTTTCAACATGTTCAAAAGCTTATCAGATATCATGGAAATCCATTTTAATTGAAGAGCATCCAGTTATCTTTCTCTGTTTTTCACTTGGCTAGTATAGATAAGAGTGAGAGTGAACATTTTAAAAATCTGGCTAAAAAGCTTATTTACAGAAAGGCTGTTTGCATTATTGATGTCAATGATGTCAAATGTCAACTTGCTGTAATACGTTCATTAGAAACTGACAAAAGAAAAAGAGTAAAATATGGCGTTAAAAACAAGGTTAACACTATAAAAAGTATTAATAAAACTTGGGATATACTAACTTGTTCATGTTTTGTAAGTAATTCAAGTATTATAATTAATACAAGTAACAGTTCTAAACATTTAAGATATGTGAATGTGTTGTTGTAGTAATGGAGACAGTAAAGAATACAACGTATCTAAGTCATGTTAAAAAGAATAAAACAGCAACACAGGTTGAAAAAAGTGTAAATGGAAAGCAAAATAAAACAAGAGGCTTGAAATCAGGACAAAGAAGGCATAGCCAACGATCTAAAAGGAAGGATTAGACAGAAGGAAAAGTAATACCTGTCTTTGCTTTTGCTGATTTGATACAACTTGCAAGAAATTACAAAAAAGAGTTAAAACGGCAGAAATTAGAAAAGAATAGTTATAGTAGAGATGCTGTTGTCACACGATCAAAGAATAGCAGAAAGGCTTGTTTTATTACACAAAAAAAGAATGTAGGTCAGAAAAGAAAGTCCAGCTTTAGTGAATCAACTCTAAAACAAAGAAGAACAAACATAGTTGTGATATTAACTGATTTAGAGAGTAAAAGTGATAAAAAGATAGTTACACTGACAAATTCCTCTAATGATAGATATAAAACAGACTCATCAAACGGATATTAAAGTTGATAGCTTTCATACTAATATAATGCCATAAAGATTAAGAATAAAATTGTTTTTCAATAAACTACCACTTAGAAGAATGTAAGTAACAAAAGTAATGTTAGTTTTAAAATAGTAAAATAAGTTGTATAAGAAATAAAGGTATGTAAAATTCAGATACCCAATATTGTTTAACAAGATTAAGAAAAATGCTCTGAGTTCTTCAAAAAGTAGCAACAAAACTGTTAAAAATAAAGCTGCTGCTTTCAAAGATTCTGCTCTTGTTAAAGATTTTAGTGCTGCTCACAAAGCTGATGACTATGAAAACAGCTTCTCTTCCAATGATGAGCAGCTTCAAAGTTTAATAAGATCATTAGTTAAAGTTTCTCATAAATCACCTGCCAAGCGTGTTAAAACAGAAGATCAAAAATATTAATCTTATTCAAAAAAGTCGTTTAATAACAAAGTTGATGAAGATACTTGTAAATTGCAGCGTTTGTTGGAACAAGTCACTTATTTACCAAGCAAGAAAGGTTTTATTGCTAACATTATACTTGTTGATATGCATTTGCTCATCGAAAAGTTGATTAGCAGGGTTTATTATATACGACCCATTGAATTTGAAAAGCTTAACGTAAATAACATAGTAGAAGCTTTTAGCGAGAAAGACGTTCACAGCACTAAATTCATCAATCTTGCTTGTCAACTTAGAGACAATAAGCTGGATGATGAAAAGTGAGGCAACCTTATCCGTTTGGCCAATATAAAGATCTTTATAACAAAAATGATTAAGCTTTAATATATGGCTGTATTAGAAAAAGTGTATGTAAACAAGTTCAAGTGCTTTAAAGAAGGATATCATAGCTCAAAAGTGGCAAACATAAAAGATGCCGCCAAGATAACATGGAAACGATATGTTAAACTCATTTACAGAGTATTATACTCCATTATAAAGCGAATTCAAGACATTTTCATGATTTGCGCTCAATTTCCTGCATTATGTTGGTGTGAGATAACACCATCCAATTTGTATGATAGTTAAGCCAAAGTATTTTAAAATGCTTTGTCTGACTGTAACTTGTACAAGCAACTCAAAAAGAAAGTACAAGAGATATTTGACGTAAGAATATTTTAACAAACACTAACAACTAGTTGGAAGATGTCAGTGCAGATGTATTTGCTTGCTACAAAATCTGATTTAAAACTTAAAATCAATGAAAAAGATGTTAAATCTTATCAAAAAGGAAAGCAGCCAATGCTGTATAATAAGAATAAAACACCTTTGTCGAAGTACTTAAATAATAATGAATACATTTAAGTTAGAGCTTATAAAGTCTTTTATTTTGATTTTAATCATTTGGAAGGTAACATGTTCACTAATGGCGATTTGTTGAATGCTTTTATAGCATTGTCAGCAGATAGCATACTAAACGTAAGATTTTATTTCTTTATTTAACGATTAGCGATTTTATATTAGCAGTTACGATTTGCTAGCATACATTAAGCAGTATTTGAAGTTATTTAAGAGCAAAAGAAGGCTTCTTCTCAACAGCTCGTACAACTACAAGCAGAATGCTGTTTACATCTTTTTTAACAATATAAGTGAGACACACTGGAATTTGTACGTTTGTCATGTTGTTTGCTGCAACAGTGATTACGTGGTTAGTTTTTGACTTAATGACCCGCAAAGATACTACTACGCCAGAGAGCTATGGAAAAGCGCTCATTGTTGAAGGTGCTCCTGTTTTTAACACTATCAAATATTACTTTGATCTAATCCAACATAAAAAAGCTAAAAAACCAAAGCAATTATTTAAATATGTACCAGACATCACCACAAATCAAGGCAATAACAAAACAAGTTGTGGATATTATGCTGCAGCTGCAGTGGTGCAAGTTATCCAAGATAAAGTTCCGCCAAGTACCTATCTTTTAAAGGGGTATTTGAACGTGCTACATTACACCAAGAAGGATATGATTGCCTGCTTCAAACAGCACATGAACTTGGATGAAGGCATTGTAAGAGGCCTTAAATTATTACAAAGGGTTTTACCACCATTTGATGAAGGAAAAGGTGCGTCAAATGAGATGCTAGTTGAAAAGCTAAAGACATCAAAAAGAGTCACTAAAAAGATGTAAAAGTTGCCAAGTCCTAAGCAAAAATTACACAAGTACAAGCATATGCATACTAAAACTCTAAAGCAGAAAAGAGGTAAACCAAAGAAATGTGCTTATACTGAAAAAGAAGAGGAAGAGGATGATGACAATAAATGAAATGATGAACCTGACACCACTAAAGGTTCACTTATGCAAGATGTGGAACCAAATAAAGACACTGAAGAATAAAAATTTGCTTTTTTTATTTAATATTTTATTTTTCTGTATAATATGTTTAAAAGGATTCTGCAAGTGGCAAACAGAATCTGTTTTTTAGACGATTTCAAGTAAAAAAAATATCTTTAATCAAAAAAAAACAGAATAAGTAGACAATTTCTAACATACAACTGTGAAAATATCTAATCTGTGATTGTTAGTGCTTTTTAAAATATTTTTATTAAAAATTTAATTAGATTATAAAGTAAAATTTACTTTTATTAATATTTTTGCTTTTTAAATATTGTCTGTGTCAAGTATAAATTATCTATATCTTTTTCATCTTCAATATTGAAGTTATTAAGATCTTCATCAATATCATGCATAGGATCAACTATATCTTCATTGATATAAACATTCTTTCGCATGTAAACACTAATACAGACTACTATTACTATTAGAGTAATAATAATTAGTATTATTATAACTATTGCCGGTAATACAATAGCAATCCATGGAAGCGGCACTTGTGCAGCAGTTAGTATTGAAACGAGAGGTGCATTATTAACTTTGCATTTCTGTGGCTGACACTCAATCACCATAGCATCCACTGCTAATTGAACTGAAGAATCTGAAACATCTGCAACAGCTTTTTGCTCTGAATTACTACTGGCGGAAAGTACTAGCGAATAGTTTTGTGCAAAGAACGAAACAGGATCAAATGATCTTGGTATCTGCTCAACCGTACAAACAGCCATTGGATCTTGCGTAGTATACAATGTGGAATTGATAACATACATACTATCAGGCTTATAAATTTTCAGTACCATGCGGTATTTGATGTTTGTCTTAAAAATACATTTCTCTTGAACGCGATCAAAGTACAAACCTCCTCCAACATTATCAAAGAACAATGATATCTTATTTCCAACCTCTAACGCTGTGTACAGCGAAGGTAATGGAACTTCGCCAAAGAACCAGAACTCTATTGGAGAACCATGTGAACCTTTCAAATCATTGATAGTGAAGTCAACGTAACCTTGCATATCGAGTATGCTACTCTTTGCAGTAGATTGTAGTGATCTTCTACCTTCTTCTAACGCTGCAGCTATGATGAAGTTACCATTTGTTACAGTAACATTTGGACAACCCGTAGATCCTGGCACTTGCCCGCAATCTGTGCTCGTTAATACAGAGTTAACTATACTGAATACAGCAGCGTTACTAGGGTCATCATCATCATTTGGACTTCCACTTCTAACAAGTCTTACATTTATGACCTCGTTTGTGGATGCCTCAATGTTTACGGCACATGATACCTCTGCTTCTGAAACTATAGTTGCTGTAACAAGCTCGTACTCTAGTCCGTCTGTTACCCAGTATTGACAACTAATTGTTCCTGTCGTTTGTACAAAACCACTTCCAGAAATATTCAAACTTCCTCCGTTGATCACAACAGAAGGTAGAACGTTTTCAATTCGCATTGGAGGTGACTTACATTTGCTTCCAGCATATGGCAAATTACAAACACATGTATCAGGACTGATGCAGAGCCCTCTACCCCAACAAACGTTTGGATCATCTGCGGTAAGGTTGAAGCAAATAGGAACATTGCATAGTTGCGCTGCCCAACCATAAGAGCATCTGCATATATCTGTATTAACACAGAACCCATGTCCGTTGCATACATTTGCATCTTCCATCTTGATGCCATAACAGAGTGGAAATAGGCAATTATATCCATATCGTCCAGTATCAGTACAAGAACAGTTGTCAAGTCCTACACATCTACCAATACCATTACACACAGATGGATCAGTATGTGGTATTCCAAAACAGTTATACTTCTCACAGTTAGAGCCACTGTATAGCTCTCCACAGATACAAGTATTTTCATTAGTACAAACTCCAACTCCACTACATACTGCTGGATCATTTGCCAACAGTCCATTGCAGCTAGGAACTCCTGTCGCCCAACCCGATAGAGCATGTGCAGCTACTACAAAAGGTGCCGTCGTGTTTATAAATGCTGAAGCAACAATCCAGCTAAAACTAGTTTCGTTTGAAATCTCTACTAAGAAACCAGTCATTGTTGCTTCCAAATCCGCTTCAGCTGTTGTGTCACTTAATGAAACTGCTTGTCGTATTACTGTATCAGTTGCATTCGTTAGTCGAAGATATACATTATTTATCAAAAAACCTGCACCAACAGATAGAATACTATCTCCTGTACGTGTAATAGAGTGTACCACAAATGGCTTACTACTCTTTAATTTAGTTGCAGTAGGTGTACTTGTTGTAGTAACAGAGGTAGTTGTAGTATCAGTACTACTTGGTGAAGCAGTGGTAGCCAGTAGCGATGGTGTTGCTGAAAATGTTGTTGTTGTAGGGATCAGAGTAGTGATTGTAGCTGTTGTAGTGGGAACAGCAGTAGGTAAACTAGATAGTATAGGTGATGCTGTAGGTGTGATTGTTGCCCTAGTATCATGAACAAATGGGACAGTCGTAACAACCATAAGTGATGCTGCTACTGTGGCAAAATCGGATTGATTGGATACCTCTATACTGCGACCTACCAGAGCGGAATCAACTAACAGTTCTGCAGCAGAATTACTCCACACTGATGCTTTCGTTGACTCTGTGCCTGTTGCATTTTTAACTCGTACAAACACATCGGTAGTAGAGAATCCTGATCCTATAGCAACAATATTGTTGCCGGTGCTCGCTATATAATCGACTACAAATAACTCCTTTGGCGCAGTAGTTGTTGCAAATGATGAAGGCGTGCTAGTAGGGCTCATTGTCTGCGTTGGCGCCTCAGTAGAAGGTAAATAAGATGCGACAGTTGGCGTTAGTGTAGTCGTTGCGGGTCTAGTCTTTGTATAAAAAATGAACGGCACACTTGAAACATTCATCGTTATTGCAACGTTTGAAAAAGCTGTGTTATTCGCTATCTCTAATATGGAGCCAATCAGTAAATTCTTGACTTCTAGTTCGGCTGTAGAATCACTCCAAGCAACAGGTTCAAGTGTTAAAGCATCTGTGGCATTTTTGAGTCGAATAAATATATCATTTGTTTCAAAGCCTGATCCTGTCAACAAAATATTGTTGCCAGTGCTGATAACGTAAAGTATATCTAGTTCCATATATTCTTTTGGTGGCGCAGTACTCAGACCCACAGTAGGTGTCAATGTGGTTGGTATTGAGGTGCTTGGAGCCATAGTAGGTGTTGAAGTTATAGTGCTCTGCACGAATGTACTGATTGGTGTACGTAAATCATTCATGAATGGAAGATCATTTTTTGCCATAGTCAAGCTGATATCGATGCAAAATTGTCTTTGGATATCTCAATTAGATATCCTGTTATATTAAAACTGAGAGTAACTCGCAGGGAGAAATCCTGCGTGGAGAGCGTACCATTTATAACAACGCTTTTTGTAGTATTTTCCAAGTCTGTTAACCGAAATTGTACAACATTGGTAGCAAATCCAGAACCAATGGCTATAAGATCTTCACCTGTACTTCCAACAAAGTACACTACAAGTGGCTGTGGAGCCAAAGGCGCTATAGTGGTTGTTGGAACAGCAGTGCTAGTTGGTGTTTCAGTTGTGGTAGGAGCTGTTGTAGTTGTTGATTCAATAGTAGTTGTTGGGGAAACAGTTGTCGTTGGAGCTACTGTGGTTGTTGGCACTGGTGTAGTGGTAGTTGGAGCTGCAGTGGTCGTTGGCTCAGCACTTGTAGTGGATGGTGCAACGGTAGTAGAAGGAGCTGCAGTTGTGGTTGGCTCTGCAGTAGTTGTGGGCGTAGCAGTGGTAGTTGGTGCATTAGTTGTGGTTGGTGTCGCTGTAGTGGTAGGAACTGCAGTCGTGGTAGGTGCAATGGTCGTTGGCTCAGTACTTGTAGTGGTTGGTGCAACAGTCGTGGTAGGTGCTGCAGTAGTCGTAGGAGTAACAGTAGTAGTTGGTGTAGCAGTTATAGTAGGAACTGCTGTGGTAGGCGCAACGGTTGTTGTTGTGGGTTCATCTGTTGTAGTTGGCGCTGCAGTAGTAGTTGGTGCAATAGTAGTCGTAGTTGTAGGCACCACAGTACTGGTAGGTGCATCTGTTGTGGTTGGAATTGGTGTAGTAGTTGGCGCAACAGTTGTAGTTGGCGCTGCTGTAGTAGTTGGCGTAACAGTTGCAGTCGTTTCTACGGTCGTTGTTGTAGGTAACGTTGGTGTTGGAGTTGGAATAGGCGTCGTAGGTGGAACGGTTGTTGATGGTGCTAGTGTTGTTGTTGTAGGTATGGGACTACCACAAACACCAAATGCTATGTGTGTCATTATCTTGTCTGCCATTAGTGGTGCCATGTAGTTACCAAAACTCTGTAGACCAGTATTCAATGTAGTAGGACTTGCACTCGTTCCAGAAGGACAGCCAGGAATTACCAAGTTCTAAATATTAATGTCATTTGTATAAATCTTACCAAGCAACTTCCCCAAATAAATGCTCTTCCTTGACTAGTAACGACCCATGCGTTAAGATCATTTGCATAAGCAGTGATGACTTTCTCCCCAGCTTGGAGAGCATTATTTATAGCAGTACTATCTAAGAAAGTTGTGAGCGAAGAAACCGGAGAAGCTGAGCCTGATAGGTTAATAATTTATATTAACGAGTACCTGTGCCTAGAAGAGCAACACTATTATATCCATACCCTTGTAAGGTACCATCGTTCATTATTGCTAGTATGAATCTGTCGCCTTGTGTTGTATCTACTATCTTTTTTCCATTAATGCCTTCGTAACCTATGTTTGTTGGAACTTTATATCCACCTAGCTCTTTTCCCCATGAGAAAACCTTTCCATCAGTAGTTAAGGCACTAAATGTATAGTGGTTACCACACAGTCTTGCTAAACTTTTACCGTCCAAGTTAGTCATACTTACAGCAGTTGGAACAGTTCTTGAGGTTACTGTGTTGTCACCAACCTGGTATTAAATACACAAAAAACAATTCTTACTGCTCCGTATGTGTTTACTCCCCATCCCCATAAATTCCCGTCATCAAGTAAGCACTGAATAGCACTAAGTGTTGTTGTGGTCTCTATATCCAGAATCTGTTTACTTGCAGGCATGCTTCCTTTGTTAACCACTGATGGAGTTGTTCTGATTGTTGTAGTACCATCAGCAAAAATAGTTCCCGTATTAGATCCCCACCCAACCAAAACGTTATCTGTTCCCACAACCATACAAAAAATACCTCCGCAGCTGATGTCTCTGATCACTCGTGTACCAAGAGATATCGTTACGGGTGCTGTTTTAGTTGCTTGGTCTCCCTGGGCTAGCATTGCGTTGGTGTTTGCTCCCCAGCTTTTTTATATAAGTAAATAGTATTGAACAACTCACGCTAGCAATGATGTACTTCCGCTTATAATTCCGTACGTTGACTGCTTTGTACCCACCAAACGTGTGATTGTCGTTGTTGCAGTAGTAATTAATCCTACTGACGTTCTATCAGTTGTTGATCCGTAGCCTAGTGCATAAGCTGTACCCTTGCCTATAATATATATTGCACTAGTAGATACCGAATTACATTGATAAGGGTGTGTTCCTACTAGCGTTGGTGGAAGTATTGAACCTTTCATTAGGATAAAAAATAAAAGATCATACCTGAAGAGAACAGCACCAGAGTAAATATGAATAGAAGTATCATACCTCCGTTTGTGAGAAGATGAATTGCAAGTTATAGGCGCCGTTTTGATTGCTAGTATTCTGCTACAAAAAAAGTACATCGGGACTGCGGTGTTCAAAGTTTCCTCATTTGCAGATGTCCGACGAACTGTGCAAAAATTTAGAGCTAGACACCAAAATAATTTAGTTGTTTGGCAGTCTTCTTACTAATGCACTGTATCAATGCATTCCTACGAACAGGCGCATGAGTAAATATTCTTAATCTTTCACTATTTCACAGTAATACTCGAGCGATTTTTGTACGTAAAACAGCATTTGGTTCACTCTATCGCAAAAAAATTATATTGTTTCACAAGCATACCGGTTTGAACAGTAGGTATCAGAAATAATTATTCAGTACGCGCGAACACAGGACACGCAACATGCACTCCGCCTTCATCACTATGTTTTGCAAAAGTATAACAAAGCGTCTCTTTGAATTTTACAAAAACTAGTGATTTATTTTACGTTTTCAAGAACAAGTATCATTATATTGTCTTCACTAGGTAACTTCTTTAGCTTCAATGTTCGTGCCATTTCAGTGTTTGGATTCAGACAGTACATTCTGAATGTTACGTCATTCACCGTTTGCTTGAAGTACAAAGCACTGTTCTTTTCCATCATTTGTTTCATATGCTTGGAGAAGTGCTGAGCATCACTAGATGTATTTCTAAGCCAACATATCGATGCTCGCTTGCTTTGAATATGTCGTACTACATTTGAATAATTTTCTTTCTTTGTGTGTCCCTTGATCTGAAAGTGAGATATTGACGACAAGATAAATTTTTCGCGTGTTTCATTTGAGCCTAAAATATTAGCGCTAAACAAAGCACGTCCGCTTGAATCAAGTATTGACCCGGTCCATATCACGTTGGTGTGCCAGTCAGGCAACGATTTAGTTGTAGAATCATCAAACCTAACTCGCTTAACTTCTGTGCTATTTGTGTTGCCATTAGTACCCTGGTTGGTAGTACTTTGATGTGATGTCACTCGTTGCCTTGGATCACGAGACACGTCAGTGTACACACCCACTGTATACAATTTAGAATCATTGTCATATGCGTCCCAGAACGTTTGCTTAACGTGTAACTTGTTGCAGTGCTGACCAAGTCTACAGCTACTATTGGCAGAATCTTTGCATATCTCCCTTGTATCTGATCGTATGTATCCTGAAATGTTAGTTGTTTAATTCTGGTACCCTGTGTTTGAATAATGAATTCTACCGGTATATTTATCCAGGTTGGATACCGATATTTGTTTTGTTGTGGATGTATTGTTTGAATAAATTTTTCAATTCGTCTTGTGTTACTTATTGGTATCGCTTTTGGTAAATCTACCCCAGATCCTTTCTGTTTAATATTATTGACGCTATTAATACTATTTGCGTGCGATATACTTCTATTTTCTGTAATCAATTCAATTTTTGTGTTTCTTTTCGTATCTATCTGCTTTTCAAGTGACATGTCCACAGTTCCCACATTTAGTTTACGTATTTGTTTTACACGCTCGTTGTCAATTCTATTCCTTAAATCATTTAACAATGATTCTGCCGAGTGCAAGTCTTCCGAATTAACCCATACTAGTTCTAAAAAATCTGTGTACTTGCAAAAATATTGTGTTTTAGACTATGTAAGGTCATACACTAGTAACTTACTCCAAGTCGTCTTTGGGCGCATATCTTTTCAATGTCATATGTGCGTATGTTTGCCATACTTCGCCTGTTGTAACTTATTCAAAAACAAACGTTTGTATGCAAATAGTCAAGCAAAAAGCACGTAAACTAACGTACCGAGATATAACTCTTAACAATCAAATTAAGTAAAAAAATTTGACTAAAATTTTTACTAATTTAAAAAAGAGATTAGTAAAGACTCATCATTATTTTATCAAGAGTTTTAGAACTCATTCAGCAATTCAGTTATTAGCTCGTCATTTCTCGCCTGTAAGGTACATGCTGAACGTTTTGTTGCTTTATGTAAAAACGTTGTTGAACTTATGGGACATTTTTTCAAAGACAAGCAATTAATTATGGTAGCTCTTGAACAATAAGTCTCAACGTATTCTTACCTATTGTTTGTTAAATAACGTTAAACACAAAAGTACGCAGTTGACCCAGAAAAAGCGGACAAGCTTAGCTGTTCATGAAATATGGCTAACATCTCAACAACCTCACTCAAAATTAAATCCAACAAAGATTATGTACACCAACTTCTTGAGGACTCACGAACTAGAAAAGCAAGAAAAGAAGCGCTAGAAAAAGAATTGTACGATAAACAACTATTGGAGCTACAACAAAAGAAACAGGAAAAATTAAAAGCAAACGTACTCACACAACCAACTGCCACACATTTTTCGAGACGAAATGAAACTTCGAAAAGAGAAGTTGAGAATTCACCACCTGTAAAACAAAACGCTGAAAGAGCCAACACGCGTACAAAACATACACTCGATACACAACAGATTTCGTATCAACAAGAACTACAAAACAGAATCGAAGAAAAGGCTGACAATTATTTAAAGTTGGCAGATGGTAACGCGAGACGTGACTTGAATATATCGTACTCTCCACCAACTAAACAAAAATATTCCAAACCTTTTGACGACGATTTCGATCCATATGCAACTCGCGTCACAGCCGTAGATGTGGTACCTGCACGCACTTTTGACAAGTTAATTCATAATAATTCGAGTGAAGACAAGTTGAAAGAAATAGACGAGCAAGAAAAACTTGTGTACAATGAGATAACAAAACTAGATGCGGTTTTGGAAGCAAATAACACATCTCCACAAAAACAAACGGATATAGAACCTCGAAAACGACCTACTACATTTGTTAAACCATTAGATATGCAGCGTCTTACTCTGGCAAGCTCTACCGAACGTCAGAAAGCATCACAAAAGGACGACATTACAGAATCTTACGATAAAAGAAAAATGGTTGTACGGTCTACCATAACCTCGCGTAGGAGATGCCAATCTGCTTCTAGAGTACGGTTAAAACAACAGGCAGAAAAAGACCTAGAAGAGAAAAGACTTTTTAAACCTCGAATCAATCATTCGGTAATCGGCTCGTTCACTACTACACCTATAAATACTCATCGCTCAAGAGCATCAAGTGCTGGTAATGCCACACACAGAAGTATGCTATCACGATCAACAATTGGATCATCTACTCACCGATCTACAAGTTCACATTCGTCCAAAGCAGTTAGTAACACGTCTAGAGCAGAAAAATCAGTATACGATCCAGAAGAAGAAATGGGACCAACAGTCAAAGCAACTTTTGTACAGCTGAAACACTTGATGATTAGAGATGAAGAATTTAAAAGAGTTATGAATGACATCAAAATTGCAGAAAAAAATATATCAGATCTTTATGAACGAAATTTGGAGCAGAGTAAGATTCAACGACATCAAACCAAACCAATTTTGTCTACACTGAATGAATCTAGAACATCTAAAATTAATCATGGTCCGAACAGTGTTGAAACTAGAAAATCTGGTACAAGAACAGCAACTACCGCTGGTGTGACTGTGCCACAACTTGACATTAAAGAACCAGACCAAATAGAAGACACTTTCACTTCTGCTGGAAGCTCACATAACATCAAGCATGCGATGGCTCTCAAGCTTGAACAACTTCAAGAATCACTGAACAATCTTAGCATGAACTCTGATCAAGACACAAGACGAAAAACTGTTGAAGATGTGGGCCATACTGAACATAAATCAGAAGAACGTATCTACAGTCCGCACATACGGACAACAATCAATCCATCAGGAAACGAGGATAATACACTGGCGATCACTACGTATATCACAACACCGCCCAACATGTCACTAGATCGGATACGACAAGTAAGATCAACAACTAGAGTTGTTCAAAATAACGATGATGTTCACTCAGCGCCAGAACGTGTAGATGACTCTCATGAGCCAAAACACTATGCAAACCCGTTACTAAAGATAATCAATTGTAACAACACGAGCAACACTAAACGTAGTGATATTTCAAGTGATACTCGTCAATACGAAAGAAATAGTCCTACAGTGAAATCGTTTGTATCAACAGCGCTTCAGCAACTGGAACCTACTGATTCTGACATACATATTTCTGATGTCTCACTATCACCGTCTAGTGTTAACACGTTACACTTATTCAAGCAACACATGCATAGAAAACACCAACAAATGTCACCACAGAAACAGGTGGAAAGTGATGATGAATTTTTGAAAAAGTTTGAATACTTTGAGAATAAATTGAAGCATAAAGTGTAAAACTTTTTGTAACCTGAAACAAAAGCAAACACATGTTTGGAGGAGGAAGAATAGGGACGTTGGCTATTGTCGTTGGCGCAGGTGTTCTCACATCGTATTACACCTTACAACCATCTCTCGTCAAAATGTACGGTAAAATAATTTTTTTTAACATTTAGGAATAAAGAAATAACGAAACAAATGGAAGAAGACAGACTTAAAAAAGAACAAAATACAAGTGCAAAATAATTTACATTTACGCTAGTGATTCTAAAGAATTGTCGTTTTGGATTCCCTCCTCCCATTCTTCCACTTCTTCTTCAGCGTCATCAAACGTTGCTGTACTTCTTGGAGTACCAGATGTTTCTGTCATGATCATAGCATCTTGACTATCATCTACCTCCTCTTCTTTCTTA
>JAESGV010000352.1_pt1 | contig 20590 bp, 31 predicted proteins | sample 9269781 | NCBI WGS metagenome assembly JAESGV01 (sample SAMN15741586, study PRJNA653496) | algae metagenome | isolation source: Tildeniella torsiva UHER 1998/13D and co-occurring heterotrophs from... | place: Slovakia: Slovak Paradise National Park, Hrabusice, Kosice Region | collected 2000-01-01
TGACAAAATTGTTTTTCCAATTTTCTTAAAAAATTCAAAGTTAATAACTAAGATGTTTATAAGGTTAAAAACAAAAGTAAAATATTAAGAAATGTAGTATGTCTTTTATAACAGCCCTAAAATTCAACTTGTTGAATTCTATATCCAATTTCAACAGCAATGTGATTTACACTACATACTTGGTGTAAAAAGAAAATTTATTTATATTGTTAATATCAAATCTACTTGATATGAAAGTAACTCATGACTTTAATACTGTAAGTTTAATTAGTTATCAAAGTAATATATAGGTATCAAAGATGTAGCAAAGAAAGATAAATTAAAAATAGTATTAAAATCAAAGGATGAATACTTTAAATGTGATATAAAGATGTACAAGACTCAAATTAAACAATTAGAAGAATCAGTATCCAGTTTTAAAGACATAATAAAAATACAAACAACAAAGTTGGATGCTGTGACATTACAAAATGAAAAGTTAACACATAAAGTAAGAAATTGAAAATTTTAACAATAGATAATGTTACTAAAAAAGAATATTAATGCTACACCATACATATTTAGTAAAACAGGCAAAATGAGCAGCCCACTACTGTTACCAATAAAAAGTTCACTAAGAAAAGCTTAACAACAAGCACTATCACTTGCAAAGGTGAACATTGAGAACAACTTGCATAAGTACATTGTGTATGCCATGTTTTTTCCCTATGAATTCATTGGTAAAAATCCAACACTATTTGAAGTTGGTGAAAAAGACGTCAGTAACACTAAACATATGAATAATGTCATTAATTTACTTTATGCCCATCTGTAACTTAAGTTTAAAAGTACATTACAAAGTGTTAGTGGATTTAAACCAGCAATTATGCAGAATATTATAATTATAACAAAACTATAATTATTATCTGATATCAAAAATTTAGAAAAGTTAACACACATTATTTTAGTTATTCTAACAATAGTAGTTAGTGTCAAGTAAATATTATCTATTATTAACCTTTTAGATTGTTTCATAAGATTACAATTAAACTAGTTGATATAAACTTAATAAATCAAATCAACTGCAATATTAAAGGCTAGGTTGTGTTTAATAAAAGTAAAGTAAAGATAGAGCTTAAAAATTTATTAAAAGCAGGAAAACAAAAAGAAACAAATAAAAGAAAGTGTGTTTTAAAAAATTTTGCAAGCAAAAAAAGAAAAACTTTAAGTAAAAATGAGTTTGTTTATTAAAAAGGTTTATAAGTATGATTAGTTGTATAACTTATGTTTCTCTTTTATCAAATATTAATAATACTAATAAAACTTGAATATTATAATAGCTGCATAATGATTAGTTGTAAGTACAACTTACAAACAAAATTATTATAAATAATTAATAAACAAAAGAAGAATTTGAAAAAGCATTAACGAATATTAGTGAACAAATAGTTATAATAAGCAGCAAAAAACAGTCTTCACTTTTTATTGCTTTAGCTGTAGACATATGTTTAGATGTATTACAATGCAAAAAACTACATAACAACTATATTAAATATTAAGTAGATAAAAAACTTTTAGAGCTACCAGAAGACTATATGTTTGACATTGAAGATGTATGGCTTATTGCAACTATGTTGAATAGAACTATTATTGTTAGCAAGTATGATATGAAGAAAAAATGTATACTTCCATTGTGTAAACTTAATCAGGTGACAGAAGAAGATATGCCATTATGTGTTTCTCATTTATACTTAAAAAGTGGAGCGTTTAGTATTATCATTGCAGAACCAAAAAATACTATAGTAATATATGATTTAACATTAATACATATATAAATATTGTTTAAACTTTAAACTTTGAAGAAGTTCAAAAAAGAGAAAGTAAAGTTAAAAGAAAAAATGTTAGAATTAAAATCAAAAATAGCTTTTAATGATATCACAAACATAAACAGAGTTGATTAAGAACAAAAGTACAAAAAAATACATAAAAAGAATATTGCTTTAAAAGAGCAGGTATGTAACTAATGTATATAATATAACTTACATTTATGTAAATATGTAACTAATGTAAGTTATATAATTGATTATAGATAAATAAATTCCTTGCAAGAAGGAATTTAAGCTGCTGTTTTCACTTTATAATCTGGAAAGCTTCCACATCCTCTTTCACATCTTCTGCTATGTCCTTTTCCACGTCCTTTACTGTACACCTTTGCTTTTAGTGACTTCTTGCAGTGTTTTAATGATGGCTGAGTGTTGTCATCATTAGCAAAGCTTTCTTCTATCTTATACTTTTTAAATGCAGCAGATTCAGCTTTGTTCTCTGTCAAATCTGTATGTAAATTCTTCTTTTTTGCCTGGATGAGGGAAGTATTTCTTTTTTTTCTTCATCATATTTACTTTCTTTTTCTTCTGCCTTATCTCCAATCTTCTTGACATTTCCTGTAATTTTTTGTTGCTCTAATTCTGCTTGCATTGAATTGTTGATGGCTTTTTATAACTCTTCTTGCTTGGCCATTTCCTGATTTTTAACCAGATTCTTTTTATCAAGCCTTTGAAATTCTTCCTTTTGCAAAGATAGCTAATTCATTTGCAGTAGTGAGTTTTATGCGCTCAGTATCTGGCAAAAAATCTTCATTGTGAGCTGTCCTTACAGGCATGAAAGGTGCAAGAGTAGACAAATTATAGTTAATAGGTAATCTAAGGTTACTGTCAAAATTCAACCGCTTCTTTGAACTGTTTGTGCCTTTTTTTGAAGCAGAAGTGCAGCTTGAAGTTTTTTGACATTGCTTTGAACTGCTGCTTCATTGATATCCTCTTCAACGTAACAATATGGCACTGTTAATCTAGAAATAAGCTTGTCTGAATGCTTAAAGTAAGATATTGTAACTGTTTTTAGATTTTGCAAAAACTTATGTATGCTAATTCTTACATCATAAGCAGCCCCATATGTCAAAGAAATTAGTTCATCCTCTGTTATAAAGCTAGTCAAATATCTTAAAAGAAATAAATTAATACATGTACAAACATAATAGCCACGTACAGTTTGATTTGGCTGCACAGTAGCATACTTGAGAGTCATAGTAACTTTATTGATGTCTTTATTACTATAATCAGCAAATTAGCTAAAATATTATAAAATTGCTTTAATGATAAGATTTTCGTTATAAAATGCAGTATAAATATCTCTACTGTTTAATGAATTAGCAAGATATGTAAATATTGTGTTTTTAATACAAGAAACATTGCATAAGATCTAATAACCTAAAAGATGAATTGGAAACAAATATATAAAGCCTGACAAAAATCTGAACTGTGTGAGCTTTTTAAGTGCATCATGTTTCTTGTTAGAGTGTTTGCACCAAGCATTAAATGTATATATGCTTATAAAGTAAAATTATAAATAGTTATTTAAAGTTGCAAATTGTGACTTACCTTTTACTTTACTTTCTTGATGTACAAATCAAAGTTATATCCATTATTAGTTTTATTGATAGAGGCAGCTATGTACAAGTTCATATTATTATTAAAAAGCTATTAATAACTTTTAATACAAAATACCTCTTCTTTTGTAATAAAGTACTTTTTTTTGGATACTTGCTAACAAACTTTTTAGCTTTGTTTGTCTTTATATCTAAACATACACTTTCATCAACTTTAACAATTAGTGCTCTAACTGACCTTCTTATGCAAATGTTGAAATTTTTACACACTGCAATAATATAATACTTTTCAGTAATAGTCAAATTTAAAACTTTAGGAATACATTCAAGCTATTTTAATTAGAAAATATATAATTTATACTTATATTGTTTATCTTTGCTACTCAGACTTACATTATAATGTGGATTTCTGTGTATGAACACCTGGAGTTAAGTTGCACTCTTTGATGTTTTTAAAGTGCTTGTAGGTATTACTGTAAAAAAGAACTTTAGAAACTGAACAATTAAATAATATAATGTTTTTAGTTTAATTATACTATCAAACTTCTTGTTGGGAAACTTTGCCTTGCAGAACATTTCCTATGAGTTGTTATACTTTTCTTGCAAATTACTATTGCTATGAAATAGATTAAATGTGCGCTTGATTAGCATTTCTTGACAAACTTTGGCACATAGCATAAAAGCACTGCTAACTTGTTTAGCATGATCAGTAATAATGTAATGCTCTTTAATTTGTTCAGCAGTGTCTTCACTAAGTTGTTGATAAACCTCTTTAAGCCTATCAACAGACATATTTCTGCTACTGAGAACATCTTATAGCAGTGTAGTCTCTTTTGGTGTCTTTTTATCAGTATTCAATTCCTCAATCTTCTCTGTTTGGACTACAGGGTTATAGTATTAGGCGAATATTTTATTGTACAATAGCTGCCTTTGCTCAAGATTGTCTTCTTGTGTGTGAGCTTGTCTCTTACCCTTTCTTTTTAACATGAAGTTCTTTTCTTTCTTGCTGTTTTTAATTATAAACTTTAAAGTTTTTGGTTCATCAAAGTTGCGACTTGCAACCTTGTCTGATGAACTTTTTACATTGGCTGCAGCAGTGTTAATAGTAGTACTTTTGGCTTGTGAGCAAGTAATAACACTATAAACTTCAATAAAAGCCTCAGCATTAATTTTAAGCTTGTTTATGTCAGACATGTCAGTTGTTTTGTCACTGTCAGAGTCTGAATTGTCACTTGTCTTTACAGCTGCTTTATCTTGTAATGCTTTTTTAGTAGACACAAACATGTCTACTTGAGTAAAATGAGATGTAAAAAACTCTTAAATGTGAATAAAAAAATTTATAAAAATTACTGTTGAGCATCTTTTGCTTAGTTTTAACAATTTTCATAACTTGTTTTTTAGATTTTTTGGCGTGCAGTTTTACTTTGGTGAATGAAATCTCTGTGACATTTTTAAGTATTAAGACAACATTTAAATCACTTGTATCAATCATACTCACAATTAAATCTTCCACACTCACTTTGTACACATATTGTATATCCTTTAAATTATTTAATAGCTCACATACAGTGGCAGTTAGGTTGATAGTGTCTGTTTTCTTCTTAGACATGTTATTCTTTTTTTTGATAAGAAAGTTACAACTTACAACTTTAAAGTTAACTGACTGTTAATTTACAAGTAGCAAAAGTAGCTATTATTTTTTTTTAAATTGACTAACCAAGTTGCAAATTTGCTACCAAACAAATACTATGAACTAAAATGATTATATCAAGCCAATTTGATCACATATTGTACATCTTAATACTGATGTATGGATGTACACATTATTTATGCTTAAAAGCGAGATATTATTATTATACTCTTCTGTTCAAAGCATCAGTTTGGCTTAGATGCACCAATTTCTTATTGAGTCATAGAACTGTAACTTTATATCAACAAATGTAGCTGTAAAACGTTTATCAGATGTAACATCATGCATGTTATTATTCAAAGCAGATTTTTTAAATGCTATAAATCAATGATGTGACCTATATGTATATTAAAAAAACAACAGTGTGTAATAAAGTCTGTTGTTACTGTTTTTATTAAATGCATATATTTTCACTTTGAGCATAATAAGTCTTTTTGTCATATAAAATATATACTACAGTCATTATTTGACAATAAGTATCAAAGCCTTCTTCTTTACTACAAGTTTGAAAATATTAGCAGTACACCTGTTATTGCTTTGCCTCACAAGAATAGCCATTCATTCAAACCATATTATTATTAAAGCAACAATTACATGCACTCTGTTGTGAAACAAATAGTTGTAAAACGCAACTCAAAGGTCATATACAATCATATATATGTTGTGTCTTAAAATTCAACAATTGCACAATTAAAAGATTCCAAATAAGTTAGTAATATGCAACAAAAATTTAAAAAGTTACATCAAAAAATTGATGAGATAACTAAACTTGCTGTAGTTCGTTATAATACATTTAAATATCAAAACCAAGTTCTAAAAAAACAAGCATTGTTCTACACTCATTATATGTTAGAGATTCTTCATTATAACAAAGTTTGGTGGTCTGATATGACATTTAACATATGGCAAGGTTATGTAATAAGTGTAATCATACAAAATACTGATTTTATTAATAATTCAAAAAGATATTCAATTACACCTGGCTTTATATACATCTACCAGTTGAAGAAATATAGTATATACTTGGTAATACTTCAAAGAATTCAAGATACACTTAATTTGACACCAGCAGAGCAAAGCAAGTATGTTGTAGTTATTGATGGAGAAGCTTTAATCATTAAGGCTTAGTGCACTATATTTCCGCATATATATCATCTATAATGTTACATCCATTTTATCAAAAATGTTACAGACAAAATGAAGTATAAGATAAAGGCAATAACTAAATATTAACAAAAGAAAGTTATGTTACTGCTTTATAAAAATAAGGCAGTTAGTAGACTAAGATTGACTGATATGTCTATTAAGCTGATTAATAAGTTTTTACTACAAATGAAAGTTATAATGTAAGTATATTTTAGAATTATTAACTTAAATTTAGCAATAAGTTGTTTAATACAAAAGAAAAAGCTAATCTATAAAATGGAAAAATGTTGTTAGACTATATGTTCAAAGTTCTATTTATCACAAAAAATCATTGAATTTTTTGACAACTCGCAGATTGAAATGACTTTAAGATATCAGAACTATGGTAAATTTGCATTTCACTTATTGTTCAAACCTTGAGAAACTTTACAAAAGTAAATTCTTCTTTTTAAATGTTATATTTATTCTTCTGCAGAATTTCCGTTTTTTATATGAAATATCATTTTATATAATAGCATATCCCCCAATTTCAATCTTATAAGCATTTAAAATGTTAATAATCACTGCTTTGAATTAACTGGTTGCGTTATATACTTTATAAAAGAGTTTTTTAAGGTGTAAAAAAAACTAATAAAAGATATTAAAAGATTTTAAAACAATAATCAAGCTACTTAGGCAGCTAAGCTGTTACATACATATATTCAAGGAAATTTAAAACATTACATTAACCATTTTATTTCTGGTTTTAAAGTTATAAAGCTTAAGGCTTTAGTACTAATAAAAGTTAAAACCATTGCAAAAATGAAGAATTTGACCACACCTACTGGTATTACATCTGCCATTCTTGCGTTAGCAATAATTTTAATGTAAGATATTGTTGATTACTAATATAATAGTGTGTATTATAACAAAAAAATTGATTTAAATGATAATACTTTATTAACCAATAGTGCACTGACAGATAATGCTGGTATTTACAACAGTGAGCTAGCACAAGAAGCATATCAGTATAAAGTGCAGCATTATAAGTTTACTTTAAACAAAGGTAAAAAATACAAACAATCTCAAAGTTTATATAAAAAAAGTTCTGCAAAGATACTTAAGATAACTTTAAATGAAAGTAATTAAATTTATGTTATTATATACTTTATAACACAAGTTTAAAGTATTTACAGTTGAATAGCTGTAAATGTTACTGTAATGAACACTTATATAAATTAATTAAACTTCTATGTACTTAATAATAAGAAACTTTTGAACAAGAAAAAGCAACTAACAGCAATATGATGTTTATAAGAATTAATTAATTTAAAATTCAAATTTTGGAAGTACTTCTTACTACTTTTCTTATAACCTCTGAATTTCTTTCATTAATACTAAAAGTTGAAGAAGCAGTTGTTAATGTAATAACTAAATATGATTAAAATTGTTGTAAAATATACTTTTATAGTAATGTGTCAGATGTAAAATCTGTTGCAATGACTGATACTGAGGCAGGAAATAGTGTGTTAAATATGTTAGTGCATATGATACACAAAAAGTATAACATAAAAGAAATTAAAGATGTAGAGTGGTTTTCTATAAACATTGAACAGCATAAGTTATATTATAAAAGTATTTTTAAGGCATATACAGATACAATAGGTGCTATTATCATTGGTTAGTACAGTTTCATATTTTAATAATTTAGACAATAATATTAAATGTCAGCAGGGATTTTTGATGCTGCTGCATTTAGTATGAACTTTTTATTTAATATCTCATTTGCAAAAACAGTACAAAAAGCATGTTTACATTTTTTGTGCAGTGTTATACCAAGTACATGGCTTAAAATCTGTATAACACTTTATATGAATAATAGACCAGAAATTATAATGATTAAATAAAGTACATATTAGTTATAAAAGTATTATAAGTAATGTAAATAATGTATGCCACTAATAAAACATTATAATATATCACAAGTTAGCTTACTTATATATTATAGGATTTAAACTCTTTTATTTCACAAACAAAAGCAAAATGCCTAAGACAAAACTCATTACACACAAAAAAAGAAAGATTAAGAAAAATTTAACAAAGGAGGAGGAAATTAGACTGATTGTGGACCCTGCTGAGCGATTTAAGAAGCTATGTGCATTTGCTGACAACTATCTTTATAAAAAAAATCAATTTATTATTGATTTCCCATATAACAGAAATTGCTTTTACTATGGTATGGCTTTAGATACGCTTTATAACACTGATAAAATGCAGACCATATATGACATAGTTGCTACACATATAAAACAAAAAAACTTTTTTTAGAAGATTTCTCATTTTCAATAAAGATAAATGTAAGTAGCTAAGAAGAAGCATATAAAAGCATAAAAGAATATTTAAAGGCTGTAAAAACAAACAAAGAAGTAGATATACAAAAAATATGTATTACATAAGAAATTTTTAAAAGGGAGATTGTTATTTATTTAGTTAAATTTGACAAAGATGAACTACATGTGATTAAAGCTATGTTAAATATCTATAATGATAAAACAACTACTGATTTGCCAACTACATACCTTGTTAGAATGGAAGGCCACTATGTAACAGTTAAATATTACATCTATTTGACTATAATAACAAAGAAAAACTTTTTTATGTATAGTAAGCTAACCAAACAAAAGTACTTTTTGTCAAAAAAGTTGAATGAAAAGACAGAATATTGAGGGATTGTGATATATTTTAGGTTAACAAAGATCTTTTGGCTTATGGTAATCTGAAAAATTCAATAATTAATTACAAGCAAACAAGCAAAGTAAAGCTAAAAACTCTGAAAGAAGGAATAGCTACAAGTGAATATGGAAAAGCAATAGCAAATATAAAAGAAATAAAAGAAGCAACCTGCAAAAACGTTAATCAACTTTCAGTCATGTGATACCAGCAGAAAGACCCACAAAAAGCGTTTAAAAACACTTATATTTTAGCATTATAACAAAGTAATACTGTTCAATTACTTTAATATATCAGAGTTAAACATATGGCTATAAAAATGCAAGATTTTTTAGTAATTATGATGAAACATAAGATGCTGATGACAAACACTACTTTTAAGGTTGATTATAACTATATTACAGCTATAGTAGTTGAAAATCAAGATTTCACAAATCTTTTACATGTAAAATTTACTTACATGAGATATATATGAATATTACTATCATAACTTACATTATTAATAAGATTAAAATCAAGAGGAATACATACATGTTACAAAGTTACATGTTTTGGAAAAAGCATTAAAGGATAAGTTTAATAAGTCAATTGCAAGCAAAATTATAATTCACAATAAAAAGTAAAGATTGATAAATGCTTGAAATACTGTGACAAGCAACACTGTTGAGCATCTTTTGTGCTTAAATCATTTTAAAGATAATGTTAAACAAAAATTAACAAAGTTAAGTATTACAAATAACCAAAAAGCTTGGATTAACCCTATTGTTTGAAGCTAGATGGTGTAAAGGAATAATAGATCAAATAAAACACTACATTAAAGAGAACTTATCTGTAATATACAAATACTGGTAAGCTTTCATTTTTATTTGATAATTAGGAAACATAAATATGTTATTGGAAAAGTAAAAGAAAAGATTCTACAAAATTGGTTTGAAAAAAATAAATAAGAGGACTTGTTAGAGTGTATATCAAAATCTCAACAACAAGCAAAAGGACAAGTAGATAAAAGAAGAGTTTTTACTAATTTGATAGAATCTATGAATGCACAGTTCAAATTTAAGTTTCAAATAACTGCAAACTCATCATTTGACAAAATTGTTAGAGCAATGATAGATTACTTTGACCAACAAAGTGTTAATACATATACTGGATATACAAACTTTAGCTAAGAGAGCTATTGTCTACAACTGTTATAGAAGAGAGTAAAAAGTTTAAATTAGACTTGCAAAACTATTTTTAACATGCTTAAAAGCTTATTAGATATCATGGAAATTTATTCCAGTTAAAAAACATTTAGTTATTATTCTTTGTTTTTTTACTTGGCTAGTATAGATAAGAGTGAAAGTGAGTATTTTGAAAATCTGGCTAAAAAGCTTATTTATAAAAAGGCTATTTATATTATTGATACTAACAATGTTAAATGTCAACTTGCTGTAATGCACTCATTAGAGACTGAAAAAAGAAAAAGAAAAAAATGTGAGGTAAAAGACAAGGTTAGCACTATAAAAAGTACTAATAAATCTTATCCAAATATATTAACTTGTTTATGTTTTGTAAGTAATATAAGTATTATAACTAATATAAGTTCTACACTTTTAAAATATGTAAATATGTTATTGTAGTAATAGAGATAGTAAAGAACACAACATATCTAAGTTATGTTAAGAAGAACAAAACAGCAATACAGGTTGAAAAGAGTATAAATGGAAAGAAAAATAAAATAAAAGGCTTGAAATTAAAATAAAGAAGGCATAGCCAGCAATCCAAAGAAAAGGATTAGACAGAAGGAAAAGTAGCCTCAGTGTCTGCCCTTTTTGATTTGATACAACTTACAAAAAATAACAAAAAAGAGTTACAACGGCAAAAACAAGAAAAAAATAGTTTTAGTAGAGATGTTATGGTAACACAATTAAAAAATGTTAAAAAGGCATATCTTAGTACTCAAACAAAGTATGTGGGACAAAAAAGAAAGTTCAACTTTGATGATTTAACTTTTAAACAAAAAAGAACATATTAACCAATTTAGAAAGTAAAGGTGAGAAAACAATAGTTACACTAACAGATTTCTCTGATAATGGGTACAAAACAAACTCATCTAACGGATATGAAAGTTAATAACCTTGCAAACTAATATAATGCCATAAATGTCAAGAACAAAATTGTTTTTCAATAAATTACTGCATAAAAGAATATGAGTAACAAAAGTAATATTAGTATAAAAACTAAAAATAAGTTGTATAAGGAATAATGGTATATAAAATTCAGATACCTCAATTTTAAATTTATTTAAACTAGAAAAAAGAAATTTAAAAAATAAAATAAATCTTTATTAAAAATTATTTTTAAAAGCTAGAATGATATGTTTCTAACAACATTTCAAGTTTATTAGTCTTTATTTAGCAATAAATAAAATAGTTTATAACATTTTAAGGTATATAATTTAATTAAATCAACAAAAATATGCTTTTAATAGGTTAAAGCTTACTATTTATTATTGTAAAGTTGTATCTTAGTAAAACAACTTAACTATGCAATATTCCTTTTTTTACTACTAAATAAAGTAATAATAAATATAAATCTTAAAAATTAGTTAATCATAAATAAAAACTTTTTTGCATTTTTAAAATACAGCTAATATAAGTAATAAATAGCAAGCTGTTTATTAAAAGCAACTTTATGTTGATTTAGTTAGATTATACTTTAAGATATTAAAAAATAAATAAATAATTTTCACTGATTATACTAAATAACTATCTTTTAAAGTTGATTAATATTTGTTTTTAGATTTGTAAATACAATGTTACTTTTTAAAATATATTTAAAATTGTAATATCTTGTTTTAAGCTTGTTTTATATCAAAACTTGAATTATAACTAAAATATTATTTAATTAACAGTATGAAAGGCAGATTAAAGCATTAGTTTTATATAAATTTTCATAATTAACAATATACTTTGAACAATATTTTATATTTATTGATTTATTATTTAGTTGTATAAAATATCTCATAAGTATTAAAAGAGAACCTTAATAATATTAATTTAGAATTACTTTTATAAATATTAAATTTATAAAAACTAATAATAATATACATTAATGTTGTATATAATAAGATAATAAACAAGTATTAATACAAACTTTGCTTTATTAACTAGCAATATTATATAAAAATATTTAATACTGTTAAATTAATATATTGCAATATTTAAAAGTTAACATTTAATTATAAAGATATAAAAATAAAAGCATAAAGTAAAGTTATAAAATACTAATATAAATGTTTAATTAAAACAATTTTATAATTTATTGATTAATAAATTATAATATAACTTTTTAATTTAATATTATTTTACATAAATTATTTTATAAATATTATAAATATAATAGCTTAGCTATTTTCAACTATTATTAAATAGTAAAGTTATAAAATTATATAATATTTAGATTAACAAAGTTTGCATTAATTTAAATATTATAAAAAAATATCTAAAAAACAAAACAAAATTTGTCATTAACGTATAAAATTCTATTTTTTGAATATAATTTCTTTATTTTTTACTTCTTTTCTTCTTTTTGTTTACTTCAATAATTTCTTTTGCTTGGTTTTTTATTATAACTTTTCAGCAATACTTTACAAAATTTATATACAAATTGTTAACTATGATGCCACCCTGCTTTAATATTGTTTTTTCTTTGATCTTTGTTTAATATTTAAGCAGTCAAAGGCTGCATAGAGGAATAATTCTTTAAATAAGTAAGATTTTGTTATAAGTGAAGTACTAATACTATATAATAATATAACTTGCAGGATTTGCACTTTTATTAAGTTAAAAATACATTTAAAGTACTTATTTTGCATCTATATATAAGATGGTTCCATTCAGTATTATTTGATTGCACTGCATACTAAAAGTCATCATCTTTATTATATACTGTTAAAAAGGTTGTTCATTACAACTTTTTTGTAAAGGTTTATATCTCTAAATAATATTATAATTTCTTATTTTAGCTTCAATATAGTATATTTAAAAAGCTTTGTAAATGCAACTAATAAGTGCTTAAACAATTAAATAAAAACTGAAACAGATATACTTGCTGCTAAATATTGAGCTATATTATGCTTCATAAATTTGGATAAAAGAGTTTTTGTAACTAATATCTTGAATCTGTTAGTAACTGCTACTATACATTTGTATATTAACAATATAAATTTTATATAAATAAGTGCAACCTTACACACTTAGCAAAGAAAGAAGCCAGTTATTGCTTTTATAATCATAAACATAAAGCTTTAATGATTAATTTAACACTATATTTGCAGCTAATCATTAAATGATTTTACTGTATTAATATTTGAACACGCTTTGTTAATAGACTTTTTAAAAGCACTATTTGTAAATAAACTGTCTGACGTTTTAGCAGAAGTGTTTTCAGCATCTGAACTATCAGAGTTTGTGTAGAGCTGTGTACTACTTTTATATACTAGATACTGCTTTAATATTAAAAACTTATGAATTATCAAAAATCTTCTCATTTTAGTGGCATTAACAGTTAAGCTATCTTTTTTGACAGAATCACATCACTAAAATGTTAGTTAATTCATTTTAAAAGTATATATTATATTTAAAAGCAACTTTTATGTCTTTTTTAACTGCTTTTTAGTTATGTCAACAATTCTTTTAACATTATTAACCTTATAAATAAACCTTATAACCTTTGCTATCTGATCTGCAAATAGTCTTTTTTTAAGTTAATATTTCATCTTATTTTTAATATTTTTATAAAAGTGAATAAACACAGCTATTGCTCAATATTACTAAAGATATTTGTCCATGCTTTTATTAATTGTTATTAAACAAAGCAAAAATTCAATGTACAAAATTTAATAAGGTATTTATAGTGGTTCAAATAACAAAGGTCTCTTATTGTAGAAGGTTAAATCAATAACCACTTTTTTACTAACATAAGATAATTAAATAAGGTTTAAAGTTGGCTTTTTCAACATATTTGTATACTATTACAATTTTGATATTGTTTGTACTTAGAAACAATGACTTTTTTTATGTAAGTAGTAATTTTTTAAACTTATATATAGTACTTTTTTATTTCACATCCAATAATAACATGCAGATTCTTTATAAAGGCATCTAATTCATTAGTTTACAGAACTTTAAGCTACCTTTTCTTTAATATTACAATATAACACTATTAATCTAAAAATAGGTACATTTTAAGGGAATTAGCTTATTCTTTATTATAAAGCTTATTAAATATCTAAAAAGAAATAGATTAATGTATGTACAAACATAATAGCCATATATAATTTAATTTAAATAATAACTTAGTATTATTATAAAGCTGTACAATATAATATATTAATGTTAAACATATTATTTTTAAACTATAAAATATATTTGATAGTCTATTTTACTTAAATCTCTTCTTATTAATATCATTTAATATTTTTTATACTTGTGCAATTAACTTACAATATTGCTATTTAATTGGTTTTGATAAGTTAATACTGTCTGTTATCTTCTTATAAATCTTATTACTTGTATTAAATTAAAATTTTTACTTTTAATTATCTTTTTGTGTGTAAGCTTGTCTTTTGCCCTTTTTTTAATATAAAGTCTTTTTCTTTTTCATTGCTCTTAATTATAAACTTTAAAGTTTTTAATATGTCTAAGTTGCAACTTATAACCTTATTTAACAAACATTTTACATTAGCTATAATATTAATAGCAGTAATTTTAGCTTATAAGTAAGTAATAACATTATAAACTTTAGTAAAAGCTTTAACATTAATTTTAAGCTTGTTTACATCAAACTTATCAGTTGCTTCATCATTATTAAAGTTTAAATTATCACTTAGCTTTGTAGCTACAGCTTTATCTTGTTATTTAATTTTTAGTAGATGTAAATATATTTATTTAAGTAAAACAAAATATAAAAAACTTACTTAAACTTATCAAATTTACCAACTGTTAGATTTTGAATTTAGTTAATTAAAAATTTAAACAAGTTTAAATATTATATTTTTTACAAGTATAAATGCTACTATTTTACTACTACTTAATAGATTTACTTTAAAATAGATATTAATACAGTTTTATATGCATATAAATCTAAAAAAAACTGTTATAAATGTTTTAAAATGAAATAGGTTTTCTATCTAATATATAATGATATTAATATTTTTTAATTTTAAATATTAAAAATATATCTTATACTTTCTTATTGTAATATTATTATAAAAAAAATAATTGATTTTGATTCTGTTATATTAATGTTTTAGAGTAATAGATTTTATATTATATTATAAACAGCTTAATAATAGCTTATTTTATATCTTTTTATTATCAATAAAGTTAAATATGTATTTATTTTTACAGTTAATTTAAGGTTATTACCTATTTTAAATAACACTAAAACCTCTTAATATTCCACACTATTAACAAAAATATTATAAATATCTAATATTTTTCAATTTATGTCATATAATGATAAATTCTTTGTACTTAACTTTTGTGAAGCTCTCTTTTCTCAAAATTTGTAAAACTAACATATATCAGTACATTCTATAACACGTGCAGCGCTATCTATCAACAATGCAAACACAACTGTTCTTGTTTATAACTACAAGATCTCACTTTTGTCTTTTATTTTGAGGACGTGGTACAACAGCCATGTTATCTACTGGAGCTTGTTCCTGATCACGCTTGAAATAATCCAACACAACATCATAGCCTACCAACACCAACGACGCAACAATTGTTCGCAAAATATTAGCACCAGCACCTTTGAAGAATCCTTGCACACCTTCCTCTTTTGCAATCTTTGATACACAGTCAGTGTAACCATTGTATAACCATTCACTTTGAGGTTTATCCGCTTGCATTTGCAACCTGTTGGAAATGGTATCAATTGGGTAAGTTACAAAACCTGCTGTGATGGCGACGACTTGTGCAACAATAAATCTTGATAAAGTAGACTTCCATCCTTGGTGTTGTCTATATGGATTGCTGGCAGCAAAAGTGTCATATAAACCAAAATACGCGCCACGATAGAGTATGATGCCGAGTATATTGATAGAGAAGCCTTGGTACAAACCAGCGATTCCATTTGGACCATTAATTGTTTTAACAACAACATCAATTGCTCCTCTGAAATCTTTTGTGGTTCCGAGTTCGGACTCTAAACGACGGCGGACATAGTTGAGTGGATGTGTTATCAATAGTGTATTGGCTCCGGCTAGACCACCTGTAGCAATATTTACCAAGAAGAATTTACCAAAGTCTGATCTGGGGTCGTACTTTGGGAGTAGGTTCTTGTAACTATCCTTGAGTGCAAAGTTCATTGCTTGCGTTGGGAAATACTGAAGAATATTGAGTAGATTACCATCCCATAGCGATTCGGCGCCTTGTTCCTCAATTAAACGAGTGATTACATCTAATGTGCCGTCATATCGTTGTACTTCTCCGCTGCGAATACGTGGGTTTGCATCTTGGTTCTGAAGAACCATCTTACTGCGATTAAATGGCGCTGTGAGCGTCTTGGCCACTGCACCGGCGATACCACCGATTAAAAAATCGATCAAGAAGTTCATGGTCTGGTTGTGTTGTTTTTCAAAATTCTGTTTTACAAGTAGTGCAGACAGTTTGTTTGTCATGAAGCGAGCAAGAGGTATATGTTGTATGCTGCAAACTAACGCACAGATGTCGAAGATTTGTCTAACCAACCAACAAAACATCACGACAGAAGTAATGTTAATTGATTTTATTCACCGTTTATTAGAGTGGAAAGTTGAAGATGCGGTACGAATGTATTATGAAGAACTGGAAGGCCATCTAGATGACGAAATTTGGAAACTCGCTCCCCAAGAAGAATTGTTGGAGGTGTTAAAAGGTTGGAATGTAGAATTTATAGGACCTCGCGTCAAAGCAGCAAAGCTACAATACAACGCGTGCTGTACTATGTACCAACACATACACCACAGTAATTTATTTTCTATTTCTAACAAATAGATGTCGTTGGGATTGCAGATAAGGTATTTACAGACTCTACCACTATGGTGTTGATTCTACGCTATTGTATTGATAAAGACACCCAAGTTGATGCAATGCAATCCAAGCTCATTACGCCAAAGCTAGACTTGTACATGGAAAATTCTTCTCTTATCGTCGCCTCTGTTTTGAATACTCCACTGAATATACCATATGGAACATTAACTGAACACGACTGGCATGAAATACAACGCGTGGTACATGCCAAGTACAGATCGTCTTGGATTCCAAGTGAACTTTTAAAAGTTCTAAACAGTTACGTCGACACATTGCCAAAATCAAAAATCAAAAATCATCTAACCGAAAACAAGTTACCATTCAAGGGAAGAGAGAAGCAGATATCAATTTTACTGCAGAAAATCGTTGAGATAACGCAAGCTGACAAGATGCGCCACAAGATTTTAAATTTAATTGGTTTGTGGTTACTAACACGTTAGCTGCTCCTGGAGTAGGAAAATCGCGATTGGTGATGGAATTGATGACAGAACTGGAAACAATGTTAACACAACGTCCATGCAAGTTGCCACAAGAACAAACCTTACTTGCTCAAATCCAAAATCGTGTAGAGATTTTCTTAACGTTTGCAAACGGGACAGGTATTATGGATGATGACTACCAGTTTCCTAACAAGATGATTTGCTATAGAATACTTTATGCAGAGTTTATTACAAAGCAAGAAAAGGTAATTTGTAACGTTTAACTAACCGAGTTAGGAATGTCTCTTTAGCGAATTTGTTATATGATGAAAAGTATCGTGTCTCCTTCCATAGATTTGGTGTATGATGTGATTCTGCTCCATAACGATATCCAACTGCAAACAGATCATTTGGTGTTCTTTGTTTTGGACGACTATAACAAACTATTGGAACCAACACTAAAAGTGAGCAAAGACGCACAACACGCAACGCTAAGAGTAATCTGTAACGCACTTGTAACATTGTGTGGAGCTGGAAAACAAGCCTTGTTTATGCTTAGCGGCACAAACTACCAAGGAGTTGTGAAATCAGTTGCAGGGTCTACGCTAATCAATGATGACGTGTCGCTGCCATTGAACACTCAAACAGCAATAAACGAGATTGTAAGAAGCTTATCAAAGACGAAAGACTATAGATTTCTAGAGACATGCTTGAAGGATTTGGCATTTGTAAAACTATTGGCGAGTTTGGGTGGACACATGCGTGCATTATCTGTGTGCATTGATGTACTACGTTTGGCGTCACCGCAAAGTATGGCTGAGCACTATACCTATGACTATCAGGTACTATTTAACTGTATTTCTAATCTATTAGGAAATTCGCAGACAAGTTCTCGCACATAGCATCTTTGCAAACCTCAGACCAGCCGAGCTAGGTGATATCAAGCTTCTTCTTGCCATGTTCTTTTTACAAAGAAAAGTAAGCAGATCAGATACCATTCCGTACTTGGCAGAAGGAAAGTCTGCGTTTGTACAATACGGAGAGCTTGAGACGCGAGGCTATATTGTACTTACAGGTGAATCAGAATGTTCGATAGCTATTCCGTTTGTGACACTAGAGAAGTATATTAAATACATGCAAAACTTTAAGCAGATGGATTTCCTTCATCATGCTGAACGGATGATTTACTACAGTGAACAGGACAGTAATAATTGGGAACTATTCAATCTCCACTTTCTAGCGTTAAAGTTGTCTGCGTATAGATATTTGAAAAACAACACAACTTTGATTACCTCAAGCACTATCAGTTTGGCTGAGCTATACAAAGGTGCTGAGTTTGGAAATCAGGTTGAGAATATACGACTTAGCATACCTAACGAACTTATTCCTGTTATTACGTTGATAGATCAGTTTACAGGAAATAGAGCCGTACAATACAAACACACAGACGAAACTAGTGGCTATATTGCTGATCAAGTTGTGTACAACAATGGATCTGGAGCTACATATACAGATGGATTTTTCTTTGGTAAGGGGACCAATAACGAGAGCGTACTGCTAGCAGAGCAACACAAGCAACATGCGTACACATCTGATATAATATACCGTAAAGATGATGTGGACAAAGAGCAGAACAAGCTGCAATCCAGTCCATGCAAAACCTTTGTGTTTATCACAACAGCAGAAGTGCATATGGACACACCCAACCATACTGCTATAATTGTTTATAAACATGTTATTGATGCATTTTACGGCCCATTTGCACACAGAACCATTTAAGTATTAAATGATATTTTTATTTTAAATATTTTCATTAAATAAAGATGCTTTTTATTCAAGAAACTTTATCTAGGTTATGTTGATATTGTAACTTGTTAGAAAAGTGACAAGTTTCTTGCCAGCAACATGGACGCAGTGCCACTTGAGGTTGTATCATTTATCTTTAACTTTTGCGAACATGAATTCACAATAACAACTGGAATGGACATTTGTGGTCGGTGGCGACTCGCAGCAAAAGAATATTTCAACCAAGTTTTATCGCGATCACTTTTGGAGGCAGAACAGTTCGAAAAACTACGAAAATATTGCATAGAAAGAAAAACGCAACAGTTGTACGCAAAAACATTTTATGACCAGAATTATTACACCGCAGTTCACCAAATGCACAAAGAAGGACGCAGTTCAAGAGCTGTACGCTGTATGGAGTTCTCGAAAGCGAATCCCATTTTTTGGGCGTTACTTTACCACTCACAGACAGTACTCGTGGACTGGGGGTAATTTAAGGGGAATTATACTTGAGCAAAGTACATACCGACCAGAGTTATCCCTTGATGCAAATTGCCCATCACAAACTATTTACTTGGAAAACAACATGGGAATTGTGTGTCATGGTGTAATGCCCTTGTTACACTTTAGATACAACGTGTACAACAAATTGTCCAAGTACTTTTCAGAGAGTGAGATATGTGCTCTTGATAACGTGTACCAAACAGCGAAAGAGGGTAGTTTGTACGCGGAATTGTATGATTCTCAACAATGGAGTAAGAATATCGCCAACGTGAGAGGTTTATTGGATAGAATAACTAGAGAAAGCGTTTTGGAGGGTGTAACTGCAGATCTTGTAGATTATGAAAGCAACTTGACTGCAGATGTTGTTGGAACGAAACGCAAAGTGTCTACGTTCGATGACTACCATAAAAACAATAATGAACCACCAAGGAAAAGACAACGAACCACCAAATAAAAGTAAACAGAAACCAAATCTTTTACAAACCCAAAAGTTGTTTCTTCTTCTGAGTAAACTCTTCATTCGTCAAGATACCCTTGTCTCTCAAACTTGCAAGTTTCTCAAGTTGTTCATATACATCATCTCCTCCACTCTTTGGTGCACTTGTAACAGTTGATTTCGCTGGACTTGAAACTGGAGCTTTTGTGACGACTGGAGCAGTTGGTTTGGCACCACCTTTGGCCATTGGAGCAGATTTAAAGTTATCAGAAGTGTCTTGGTAGACGTTAACTTCTCTGCCAATTTGTTCAAACTTGACGAACAAACCACCTTGTGACAAATTGATATCTCTTACTTCTTCCAAACCAATTTCAGGGATCATCGCTTTTACGCGAATAATGTGATCACCATTCTTTG
>JAESGV010000353.1_pt1 | contig 20566 bp, 11 predicted proteins | sample 9269781 | NCBI WGS metagenome assembly JAESGV01 (sample SAMN15741586, study PRJNA653496) | algae metagenome | isolation source: Tildeniella torsiva UHER 1998/13D and co-occurring heterotrophs from... | place: Slovakia: Slovak Paradise National Park, Hrabusice, Kosice Region | collected 2000-01-01
CGATCTCCTGTCATTGCTTCCATGAATTGATAACTCTTTTTCTTTACTACCCATCTTGTTCCAGTCTCGTCAGTGAAAGGTTTGAGTGGTTTAAAAACTAGACCTTCACTGACATTTTTCTCGATTGGTGGAAGACCAAGTAACGCTGGTAAAGTTGTTGGTGTCTCGACGTCGAGTTCAAGACATGCAGACAATGGCCCTCGGAATAGTTCTTTCGCATAGAGTGTAAATCCACTATTAAGCATCACATCTTCGAATTCGTCATGATTTAACCACGTTCCTTGGTCTCCGTGAGCAACGTGAATATCAAACGGATAAAATAAATTATTTGGACTATAATAGACTCCTCGTTGTATGATTCCCGCTGTTTTATCTTTTGGTACCTCGTCGTGTGGGTACAAACCTCCAAGAACCTCTCCATAAACCACTACCTTGTGTACATTTACAAATTGTGGGTATTTCGTTACGATATAATTAAATGCACGTTCTGCCAACGTAGTGTATTTGTCGCGTAAAATCTGTTGTGCTTTAGGATAAAACTTTTCCATCCATTCTGGTGTGTCCAAGTATTGATTTCGACTCGCTACTTTTACTGTGATGGCGTCGTTCTCTGGGATTATTGTGAACGAGAAATTAGCACCATGAACCTTCTCAGATGCACTCCAAAGTGAATTTGGGTCAAAGTGTGCATGTGTTAAAATTGTATTCAGAAATAAAGGGTTGTTATGGTTGCCAATAGATTCGTACACACGAAAAGTGGTATCGTTGGATGCTGTCATGTTTTGGTGCAATAACAGAACTGTTGACATAAGCAAGTTGAGTGCTGCTTGAAAACCGCTACAGAAAGAACAAGAGTATTTGCAAGTTATAATACGCCGTCTAAATCAACACATCTTGATATTTCAGGCAATTACCTAGTAATAGAGAAGCAAATTGATGAGCTTAAATTATATTAGCAGCGTATTACTGTACATGCAATAGATTTCAACAAGGGCGCTATTAAATCTCTCCGCCTATAGATCTGACAACACAAAATTGACAACCATTTACAAGATTTATTTACATAAGCAATACTGTCAACACAAGCGCAGCAACTCCTAAAACACTAGCGCCAAGAGAATTACTATTGGATCTTTGATTCACGATACTTGTTGTGGTTGGAACTCCAGGTGCGCTTGTAGGAGCACGAGTCGTAGGTGTTCCAGGTGGGCTTGTTGGAGGAAGAGTTGTTGATGCGCCTGGAGCACTTGTTGGAGCTCTGGTTGTTGGTGTGCCCGGTGCTGCCGTAGGTGTTATTGTGGTTGAAGTTACTGGTACTGAAGTAGATGGTGTAGTTGGAACACTTGTTGAAGCAGAAGTGGGAGCAGAACTCGAAGAAGTAGCTGGACTATCATTGGTAACGACAGTAAGCGCGTAAGATGACCCAGATGACGCTCCATTGACACCAATATTGCAATCAATACCAGTTACATTGCCACTTGTAGAGAAGCAAATTGATGAGCCTGTTTGAGTGATTTGAGGTAAAAACTTCAACACCAGGTTTGGATTTCCAGCATTGAGTGCACTCTTAACGGCAGATGTAACATCTACGCTATTGGCTCCTTGACAACTATCCGTAATTGAAATAGAGGATATGGTAGTAGTGAGTATCGGAATGTCACAACTGTAGCCAAATGGTGGATCTGGTGATGGTGTGCTCTTGTCAGCAATATCACTGGCGTCGAACGAGTAGTCTGAGGCGTAACTGCTTACTTGAATTGATAGAAGGCTCCCGCCAGCACATGAGGTTGGATTAACTCTGACCGATGCGGAATTAACTTGATCTGCCGAGAAACTAGAAACATCAAAACTGGAAGTGACGAAGTTGGGGAATGTCGTTGCAGATAGTTGATAATCTCCTGCAATTGTGCAGCGAATACCGTATTGATTCGAATCCGCTTTTAGATCTTCGTTAGAGTTAATAGTTACTGTGTCAGCAAACACCGAAATAATCAATGCAAACAATGCGAACGAGAGTAGTTTCATGTCTTGTGAAAGTTTCAACCGTATTGCGTTATCAACTAAAATTAGATCGCTTCTTAAGTACATCTGTCACGGCAATAATAGCATGTGCAAGTTTCCATGAGACGTATCTCAAGACTCGTGCTCCACATTGTATGTAGAGCATTGCAAAAATTTGTGTTGAAAATGCAGAGTACATGATGAGTATCCAAATTGTCTATGTGCATAAAGATGCATAACTAGCTACGCTGTGGTGCACATAGATGTTTTTGTTTGATAAAACTTGGTCAACTTGAGTTGCGCCTATTTTCATAACGGCTAGTTTTTTTGTATTTGACAAACAGATGGATTTCCAAGACACTAAGGGTGTTATCAACGAATTGATACCGTTGTTCGAGACAAACAAAGAGTTACAACTCATAGAAAACATAATCGCCACAAAAAAAGACATAGAACGTTCGTGTCTTGTACAAAATCAACAACTCCAAGCTCTAGTAAATCAACAACTTCATGCAAATATAGAAGCAGAAAAGGCTGCCGTTCGTAGCGAACCAGAATCAGAACATAAGAAAAGAATGACAAAAATGACACGAGCCCTACAAGACTTGGAACTATCCATCCAAGAAATGGAAAATATGAACAAGGAACTAGTGCGCAATGCTGAAGCAAAAACTATCGAGAAGGATAGTGTTACCACAGAAAGAAAAGCGGAAGAGAATACATTAAAAGAAGAAGCACGTTTAGCAGGTGGTCTACTACAACTGTGGCAACACGTAGCACATGGACTAAAGTGGGATTTGTCAAGCAATGGTAGACGTGGTTATTTAATATCTAAGAAAGATTCATGCACAAAAACATTTGAGAACCCAGAAACACCAACACCAGAGTCGATCAATCGTATGTGGGCTATGCTTGAAAACGAACTCGATGTAAATTAATTTATTTTAGTTGTTCTCATTTTTGGTTGTGAGGTTCTGTTGCCTGAAGTTAGAGGCTCAATGAGCGCACTTCTTTCGGACTCTATTTCAGTGTCCAACATTTTTATGCGTTCTATCAAGTCATCATTCTTTTTGACAAAGTGATCAATTTCTTTACTTGCTTCTGACAGACGATGTTCCAGACGTTTGAACGTTTCTTCTCGCTGTTTGAGTATTTGCCTGAACATTTTCTCTTGTCGTTCATAATTATCTACAAATGCGAGAGCAGGATCTGTCAAAGTTTTGTTTACAGGGGTTGGATTTGGATTAAACGAGGCCACAGAAGACGATAAAAAGGGAGCTGTTGATTTAGGTTGTTGCAGCGAAATAGATTGTCTAGGATTCGTAGTTGGTTGCGGCTGGGGTGTGGTTTCTCTAGAGTACACGTTTCTTCCACGAGCTCGAGTATTTGATTTATCCACGTACTTTGCCGATTCCATTGCGCTTAGCTCCTCAATGTACTTTACTGGCACATAACCTTTTGCGCCAGATGTATCTCCATGTTTGTTACACATCAACCATTCGTCGACTGGATCCGACGTAGCTATAAGAATTTCACCAACATTGACACTAATTTCTCCATCAGCAGAAGCATCAAATTTGTACTTTACTCGATAAGCTGCTCTAGTACCGAGTTAGAATTTTGGTGCAAACCACATACACTTTGCTCATAGTTGTAAAATAGCGAGCTCATAGAATCCAACACCTTTTGAGTCATCCGTAAAAGTGCTGTAGTTGACTAATTTGTCCCAACAAATACAAAGTGTTAACATGAACCTTCGTGGGCTTCTCATTCTATTGAGCGTGGTAGTGCTAGTGTACGCTCAAAATAGATGCCGCGCAGGAAGATACTTTGACCGTATGCCTTTCAGAAAAAACTAAATCAAATAGCAAACACAAGTGGAATGCGTGGTGTTATTAACTTGCCAACGTATGGATTTTATGTCGATAACGCAGTGGCGACAGAGCGATTTGAGCCAAAAGATTATGTCGTGCTAGGAGGTACATGGCAAGGTCGTGCACACGCAGAATTCTCACCAAAACCACCATTTCAGTACATTAAATGGAGCGGAGAGATTGGAGGTGTTGTAGCCAAAATCGCAGTTGTTAATGACGACATTTATCTGGGTGTGAACTACAATATAAGCACAGGTATGTCACATACAAAAATGAGAATTAACATTTTCAGAAACAGGTCAAAAAGCACGATTTTCAATCTCGAAAATCATTTTAACAGACTACACTATCAGTCTTTATAATCGTACTGGAGTTATGCCCTCCTCTACAGTCTTAAACACTACAGCAGGTAGTGCACAAATTCTAGATTTAAAAGTATGCAACGGCGCGTTAGTAGTTGTTGGAGAGTACACCGAACCACCAGTCATTGACGGTTTATCACCACCATCATTACCAGGTCATACTGGATTCTTATATTCGACTTCCATTTCACCGCAAGTTATTCAAGAGAATTTTTTCACTACATGGAACACTAGTTTTCCACAATTTACAATTTGTGGTACTTTTGCACAACAAATCACAGTTTTGGGAAACATTGATGTTCATGGATTGTTCATTTCTTCTATTAATGCTGTTACCGGTGATATCAAGTACGAAGATCGATACTATGGTGTAACAATTTCTGCCGTTACAGAATCTAACGATTTTGTGTATGTATTCGGACAAGTATACACTGATATTTGGGGAATCAAACGTAACCAAAGTGATCCAACGTATATGATACAATTGAACAAGGATTTACTACCTTCACAAGCGTAAGTTTTTACTTTTCTTTCTCACACAAATAGCGTACCTGACATGGCAGTAACGTTACCATTTTCAATCAACAGTGCTGCTGTTGATCCTCTAGGAAATGTTCTAGCACTAGGTTTACCAAACACCACAAACGTTCCAACAGCACTCATCATTGATATGGATAGTACTGGTGTGAACATTTCCGGACAGTACAACTTTACTGGACTTGTTGGTGCTAGTTATTGTCCATCATTGATCATGACAAACGGTCGTGTCTTTGCGGTATGCAATTTTAAACCACAAGATGATCCACGTATGGTTAAATTTAATCCATGTACCGATTGCGAAGAGGGAACATACTCTACAGATTTAGATCCAATGTGTTTACCATGTCCAGTAGGTACATTTAGTGAACAGACAGGACTAAAAAGTGCAAAACAATGTACTCGGTGTCCAGCAGGTACTTTCAACACTGAAGAAGGTAGAAACTCGTCACTAGCTTGTATCAATTGTCAATCAGGTACATATAGTACAGTTGTAGGAGCTGCCACTCCTGATGTTTGTACAAACTGTCCAAAAGGTACTTACTCACCAAACTCTGGTGCACAATCACGTGCAGCATGTATGAAATGTGCACTTGGTAAAACTAGTGTAGACGGATCACCATACTGTGAACAATGTCCTCGTCGTGCCACCTCATACGACGGAATCTCATGTATAGCATGCGACTATGGTTTCTATCTCGTTAATAGTACCATGACATGCCAACCATGTTTAACAACATCGTTCTGTCCTGTTGGTTCCATCACGAACAATTTATCACTACCATACGGGTTCAAGTTTGCAAATATGGTACCTGAACCAAACTATTATGATGTTACGCATAAACCACTAGATGGTGCACCACTTAGTGCAAGATACGACATTTGGGCCAAAGTAGGTATTTTTGTCGCTGGTATTGTCGCTATCATCATTTTAATTATTTCAATATCCGTATTGGCATATCAGAAACAAGAAATTCGTGATAGAATGCAAATCACTGATTTGTTCTTCCCTTTGAGACACAAGGTAGAGAAGGGTTCATCACCAGTGTTTAGACCTACTGCTACTGGTGGTTCTATGAGTATTATTGCATTGATTTTGATCCTAGTCGTCATTGCAAATGTATTGTTTGGTTATATTGACGATAACGTAGTATTTACTACTCAACTAGAAATGAAACCATGGTTAGATGTAGCAGGACATTATTCGGCTACATTAAGGTTTTACACTTTTGATCCAAACCCAAATAACTGTAATGGATCAGTAGAAACTATGGGATTCTCAGGAATGATGCAAGTACAATCTCACTTGGAGAACGATACCTCATGTCTTGTTTCATGGAATTGTACTACAAATTGTACAACATTTGGGTACAAGAGTGGACTCACTTTTACTATTCACGGAAAGGGTATTAGTGCAATTGCGATAGATTATAACGTAACATCTCCATACTTGTGGGACGAAACGTTTGGACTACAAAACGGCCGTATATTCCCTGATACAGTGAATCAAGTGTTTAGAGGCGAACAAAGCGCAAAGATTGTTACAAGAGGTTTCTATACGCTACATGACTACTTGGAACCAAACTATTGGTTACCTAGTGTCTTTTTGAGAAAGAAAACAACTGATGGTCTTGCGCTTTCGAGTTTGTCACACGTTAGCGGCGCAACAGTCAACTCCAACACGTATACTCTGGAAGCAGATATGATTAGTGCAAACATTGATATGAGTTTTGATGCAAGTATTATTTCTATCTCGGCGAAGCAAAGAGTTGACTTTTTCATCTTTTTGGGTTCTGCTGCTAGTGTTGCTGGAACGATTCTAGCTGTTCTGGGAGCTTCATTCCCTCTGGTGATGATGTGCGTAACAAAAACAGATAAAAAGATTCAACAAAGAAGAACGGCATCAGAGACAGACATGGAAGCAGATGAGAATAGACCACTAACAAATCCAACAAACCACTACCAGTAAACTTATTTACAATTTTGTCATGAACGCGAGTCCAGTAAAAGTTCTGAATCTCAGCGATGCAGTACAGCTAGAAGAGAAAGTCACGAAACCTTATACACCGAGAAAGTTAACTAGCGCGAACACATTCGCACCAAAACCGATGACGCCAAGAACATCTGGTTTAATGCAATCGCCAAGAGGATTTGGTACTTCTCCGCGTTTTTCGGAATCAAAACCTCAATCACCTGAAATTGCCTACGCGAACAGTCCAACGTACAGAAAGAAGTATGTTCCCTCTTCAGCTTCTTTCAAGAGTACATTCGATCGATTCTACACAAAAAAGCAAGATGCTCCGTTATTAAGCACCGATTCTGTCATCAAACCATTTAAGAGAAATACTCTTTCTACGTCTTTCAATTCAACACAATCGCGTTTCACATGAAAAGTTATTACATTTTATATCTAAATAGCTTTGGGAACTCATACATGGCATCTGAGCGAGCAATATATTTTGTTCCACTTTGTATCATTTCTCCACGATGAACCATATCGTCATCCAATTGTGTAAATACAATTGCCAAGCCAGGTTCTGGTTCGACTTTGTATTTTAGCTTTCGTGTTGTGTATGTTACAAACTCTGTAGCACCACCCTTATAAACTGGTAATCCACTACACTCTTTGTGTCCATTCAGGTACAACATTACTGTCAAAACACTTCCAGAAATCTTATTTGTCTTTGGTATTTCTTCATCGTATGTAGCGTCTGCATGTACATGGAAGTAGTCTTTTTCAACATATCTGCCTGTTATTTTAGCAATTTGCAATAGAAATGAACATACCTACTCGCCACCGGTTGTTGAGACCAAGAAGTTTATCGCTCTCACCGTAGAATCCTTTTACGTGTGTTGGTAAAAAGTCTTTGATGCGGTCGAATACGAGTCGAGAAAGAGGAACGTCATCACTCATGATTCTCAACATTTTTGAGTTTCCAGGTTCATAAAATCCTACTTTCTCTGACGCATTAATTAACTGTGCACACTCTTCTGGAGAAAGAACATTTTTCAACAGAAAAGCATGACAGTCAGTGTCTTGTACATCGTCCACCATGTGATGTAGAATATCTACCTTTTCTATAGGTTGTCTTTCGCATGGAACTTTCAGTGGTTTGTATATTGGTTTGTACTGTGCCATTAGTGTTTGTTTGAGTTCGCATCCTGAGTTGACTCGTGTTAGACGAGCACGTACTTGTTTTTTTCTTTCATATCGTATGTTTCATGTATACTATGTCTAGCATCTCATACTTTCAAAGAGCGAACAGACCAACGTTATCTTTTTATTTCTGTTCTTACAAATTTGGAAAAGCAACCAAGCTATTTTAAAGATGCAAGCAGCATCAATTATTGTGATGTTTCTTGTCGTTGCTTTTTCACTAGCCGATATACCACCGTATTTTATAGGTGGTTATTTCACAAGTGAGGTAGATAGTTCCAGCTCTGTGCTAAATGGAATTGCGTACTTCGATGGGAAGGAATATCAACCATTTCAAGGCGTCACAAATGGCATCGATACTAGTTTCACGTCTCAGATCAAGTACGACTCGTGCGAGAATCTTTACGTTTCTGGGAACTTTAGAAACATTGGTGGAATCAACACAGGTCCCCTTGCGATTCGATTTAACAATACATTGAAATGGTCAAGTTTGGGATTGGAATCTATGCCTATTGGGACACCGACAATGAAACAAATAGTTAGCGACGTTTCTGTAGTTTGCACCAAATCATGCTCTTACTGTGATGTATACATTGCAGGCCAGTTTTCATTCCCAACTGCTACTGGCGAAGCAATAAATATTGCACACTACAACTCAAAAACTAGAGAGTGGGATGGCATGAACAGTGCATCGCTGAACATCAATTCAACAGCTGTATGCAACACCGTTGTAGTAACAACAGACTTGAAGGTTTTTGTTGGATGCTCTAACTACTACTCCATGTTGCAGGTATATGACATCAACTCTACGATTTGGAAGACACTTTCGTTTGGGAACAAAATAGTTGACCAAGCGGAGGTTTTCACATTGTTGTACGACAACTCTATCTTTGCAGACTCGATCGTTGTTGGTGGAAACTTTGCAACTGTTACAGGGTGCAAATATCTTTGCCGATATGCTATAAAAAACGACGATTGGCACTTCATAGCAACTATCCCAGGGTGGGTAAAGACTATGAGTTGGACCGGAAGTAGGCTATACATAGGCGGGTATTTCCAACCTCCCATTAGAAGCATTAGTGTTCATGACAAAACCATGACGTCGTTGAATGTACCACTCACTATTCCTGTGTTATCTATATCGGCATGTCGCGTTGATTGCCAAGAAGGTTCAGCGATGATAGGAATGCTAGATTTGGATGAACATAATCACTTAGCGTACTACGATGCGAATACCAAGGAGCTGTTAATGCTAAGAGATGGTGTCGATGGAGCAGTGAACATAGTTTCCCCAGCACAAAACTACATTGATGCGAGTTCAATACCTACCCTATCAGATGAGATACCAATAACCGTTCCACCAAAACGAAACAGCAACTTGGTACTCGCGATTGTACTGCCTGTTGTCGTTGTCGCCGGTGTAATTGTGTTGGTAGTTTTCTTAATCATTGTTATCATAGTGTGTTTGATAAGAAGAAAGAAGAAAGAAAAACAAAAGAAAGAAGGATCTGTTTCTCCGCCTGAAATCATTAAAGAAATACCAATTCCTCGAAGAACAATATCGCTTCAGGAGCTTATAGAGATGCAGAAAAGAGAAGAGACAGAGCTAGAGCTACTTGTACGAGACTTGGAAAGTGTTCTGAACGATGAGAACGCTAAATGGGAAGCTATGACAATCATATCAAAAATTGAATCCATCTCCATACAAACGTTCCGTGGATTGTCGAATCCACTTATGATTCTAGGAATAATGAACTTGATAGAGACAGATGAGTTTAGGGAGCTGGGACCAGTCGCAATAGAGCGCATGATAACCACAATTAATCGATTTTCAGACAAGTTGTCATATGAAATAGTTGAAGAGGAAAATCTACCAGCCCTAACAAAACGTGATTCTGTACGAAGAATAGATATCAAAAAACAAATTGTAGAAATGGTTCGATCTAGGTACAATAGTGATACTTGTAGTAGCTATTCTAGTCCAGCTTCGGATATTGTTGTTAAATTTAATTCAGATGCATAAATTAGTTTGATTTCATAGCGTCACTACACTCAACCTGTTCTTTTCAAACATGTCAATAACAGATGTACCCGAGGAAGTTACTGTTCTTATCATTTATTATCTACCTGTACTTGATGTAATTGCGTATCAACAAGTATGCAAGTCCTGGTACAGAACTGTCGAGCGATACTATACTAAAATCGTATTGGAAAACCAACCATCAACTGCACTACTTCATTTTGTCAAAAGATTTCCACACACCACAGAAATTCACTACAAAGGCGATTCAGACTTGGGAGATAATTTTCTTCGTAGCAATCATTTACCCAAACTACGCTACTTATTCGCAAACGACTATCCAGTAGTCCTCTTTGCGTTCAATTTCAAAGACTGGAGAAAACGAATTCACAAATTACGTCCTCAGTACAGTATCATTCCTGTCGCATATGACGAAGCATACGTCGAGTACGAAGACGATGAGCAGAAAATAGAAAAAACTCTAGGAACTAGTTTAATTACACATGTAGTCGTTCAGAAACCAGACGAGTTCACACCAGAACCATTTATACAAGTTATGAAACATGCAACGCCAACTATTACGCATTTATACACGTTTTCGACAGTGGATGTTATTCAATGTTTGGAAAAAGCAGCGACACAGTATACAAAACTGACGCATCTACTGGTGATTAATCCAAACTACAATCTCGACAGAATACTAAAATTGACTCCTAATCTTACTTGTTTTTCAACAAAACAACTATCTGCAGAGTGTGCAAGAACGCTAGTGAAGATGTGTTCTCTAGAAACCATACAAGTAACTAATCTAGAAGATCAAGAGACGATAAAGATTCTTACAAGTTGCAGCAAAATGCTAAAATCGTTAACGGTGAAAAATTTTTTGCAACTTGATCATGATTTGGAGTTGGAAGAATTACATGTGCATACGTTGGATTGGAGTATTCTAAAACACTTACAGCAACTGAAACGACTGCACGTGACGAACATTGAACTTCACGAAAAGATGATACAATCACTCATGCAGTGTAAACAGCTGGAGGAGATCTCCATAGCTGATGCCAAAGATATCGAGAAATACTGTCAAGGAGTTCAAGATGTACTGTTCTATAAGTGCAAGCGACTACGGTTCATACAAGGAGGAGATACTTTGTGGACAAGAAATCAATGAATTACTAAAGAGGTTGTACAAACTTGTTTGGATTAGTGGAACTTCTATTTGTTTAATGACGGTGGGTTACCACCAAAGCAAAAATTATAATCCACGCCATCTTGTGATGACGCAGCAGATACTTTCTAGGTGCAATGAAAGCGTCACACTGGCTCTGTCGTCTACTTGATCACGACAAAACTAAATTCAGGTAAGTTTGGTTTTCTGGTTCTTGGGCAAGTCACTTATGCTCCTGAGAGTGGTGAATTATCGATGTTTTGTTGTGGTACCAAATTGATCATGAGTTTTGACACACTTTGTGATCAAGAAAATTCATTCCATGTAAAGCACAATCCGCAACAAATAATAGAAATCGCAGAAACAAGATTCCAAAAGCGTTTGGTGCGTACACACGCTTGTCAATGTCACGTCACCAAGTTACTGACTGTTGGTTTAGTTTCAAATAATCTACACCGCACCAGGAATGCTACGACTAGTGGTGTTTCTGTTTGCACTGTTAAGTGTTCGAGCGTACTCTTATTTTAAATTTAATGCGAGTGAAGCCGGTGCAAGTAATTTACACAAACTTCTAGAGCAACAGGAAACACTCACGCACCATATTTTTAAGACAAACTGCGGTGAGGATTGCTCAACACACATCACACAACCTACAAAGTTAGTGCACATTGGATACGGTGCCGACTGTCACCCTCGAAGGTACAACGCCGACTCGTGTTATATTTTTACGTACGAAAGTGTAAATATTCGATCCCAGAACGCGCAAACTAGTGAAATTAGAGGCAGATTTAATCAACAACTAGGACGTACATTTTTTACCACTGCATGGGTAAAACCGTATAAGAGTAACAACTCATGCGGAACGTTGTTCGATTTAATGCTAGATAAGAAGCAAGATGAAAAAATTATTCACGCAGAGTACAATTATTTTGGAGTTTATTTTCCGACTTGTGCATCTGTTACGGTGTACGCAGATGGAATAACACAAGCCACCGCAAGTATTACACCACTAAATCAAGATTATTGGAGTCACATATTGTTTAACTTTGACGGTATTACTGGCTCCTACGCATTGTATATTAATGGAACACTTGTCGCATCGGCCGACAATAATCCATCTCTAGTAAAGATATTCAGTGACGAAATATCATACACGATAGGATATCGGTATGTAGGACCTAACAAATATGAAAACGAATTTGTCGGAGCCATGGATCAAGTAGCCATGCAATCTGGTCCCGCTACACCAGACTTGGCAGAATCTCTATACCTAGAACAAGTTCGCGATGAGGCATTTGTTTCAGATGATTGCAGTGGACGATGTAGATCATCAAGAAGAGTACAATCAAGCATTACATCTGTTTCACCAAGTATTGGTGCTGCTGGTGTTACAGTCAACCTGAAAATTGTTATTAACAGGTCGATTGGAAGCATTGGAGGAGTTTTTGCCGTTTACTACTGCAAGTACGGAAACCTTCCAACTTTTTTCGCTTCTGCAGCATCAGGAACAGGTGGCACATCAGTAATCACATGCGCGAACTTTGTTAGTAGTGCAAGAGCAGCGACATCTCTGCAAGTTTTTCGATTTAATTTGTGGGCTCCGGATACAGATGTCGGTGAAGGTTCTGTTCTTTACACAACATTAGATACGTTAACTCTTGGATATTTCAAGCAAGCAGTTGTACGTTATATCTCTAGTGTCGAAGCCTACGCCAAACCTGTTTACACAATAGCAAATTCGGCAAGTGTTAACAGTGATGTTCAATGTCATGTTACAGTACCATCTAGTGGTGCGTTATTCAAGGGTGTGGTTCCCACCGTGATTAGTAATGGATTCATTTCGTGCGACATGACGTCACTGAAAACAATCACATCAACTAATGTTGCTGAAGTACGAGTTGCATACTATGATACTACTAATTTTCCCAATTATTACTACTCGGGAAGTACACCACTAACGACAACGTTTATACCTGATACGGAGTATACACTTACCAATCCACAACAAAAGATAGTGGGAAACACCACCACTTCGATCAGTGTCACACTATCAAATACAAACTTGAACTTGGACAACACAAATGCTGGTTATGTGTATGCCATCATTTTGAACGCTACTACCTATGAACTCGTTTCATTGACAGCATCAAGTAGCAACAATGTACTTACTGCGAACTACAACTTTCAAAATATGGGCGCTTTTGCAATTTGCTTGTTCATGGAAACATCTTACCCAAGAAGATATGGTGTTGATCCTGCTGGATTCGAAGGAGCTACATGGCCAGGATATGGGTGGCGTTACACACCATTTGGAGTAGCTGGTTGCAAGAGCTTGTATGTACTTCCAGGTCAACCTGTTGATACTATTGTACCAGAGAGTTTACCGACAGGTATTAATGTTTCTGTTACAGTTACTACGAATTGCTATAGTGCTTCATATGATTCCATGTACAGTATGAGTTGGACTACTACCCCTGGATTTTTATCTGCTTCAGAGTTTGGAGGTTCACCATCTGGTGGCAAACCTTTTGGAAGTTGGGCCAATGGATGTACAGTTGACCCAGCAAACGGTATTTATATCGCCAATGCATTATTTCCTGACAGAACAAGTTATGGTCTACATGGACATGACTTTACAACTTCGGATATGATCTTCACGATAGCAAACAATTATGATCAATTTAGTGCAGTATTTGGTGTGCAAAATGATTACTGCAATGTTTGCAGTGGTTCACAGTACCAAGGACAATTCGTCAATTTTTACGTGTTGGCAAACAACACTGTTATCGGAGGTCCTTATCAAGTCGAACTAGCCAAGTTTACAGTCGCTAACACACGTTCTGTTGTACTACCGTTACCAAACTTTACAACCTCATTAACAATACGTGTTCAGTATCTAGGTTCGTCTTCATGCGGACGTGTTGTCGTTGGAGCTCCAAAACTTAGGAAGAAACCATCTTCTGCGAGTTTTGCAGATGCCATTGCCTTTTACGGTTCTGCTACACCAAGTTCATTACGATGTAACATACAAGGAAAGAGTTCACTCGCAACCTGGGATGGTTTCAATGGCTTTACTTGCAACATCAATGCAAACACAGTAGGAAGTTCAGAACTCATCATCAACGGAACTTCAAGTGATGGAACATCTATTACCATATTTAACGGGTATTACTATAACGTATTCTCTGCGCCTACTTCGTTGAGTCTAAGTACAACCCAAGGCAACATTGTTGCAGTTCAAAATACTGCAATGCCGTTTTACTTTGTACCTGCAGCTGCTCTCCCAACGAACATACAAAATCGTATCAAGTGTGCTATCACTACAGGAGGAGAAACACTATTGACAACGTCATACAACTCTGATGGTAGTTACTCGTGTACTATTCCTGCATATCCGGCTGGATCAACGGTGAATGTAGCGCTAAAGTATGACTACTCTGGCAAATCTTTCTTTGTAACTACCACTAATACAGTATCTGTAATGGGTACTGGTCCATTGGCGTACAAGTTAGATGCACCTGCTTTAGTTGATGCTGGTAACGTGACTGATTCTGCTACGATCTATCTCACTACATCTGCGTTTCTTCCTGCGTCATTGGATAACACTGGACGTATACGATTTTACGCAACTTACCCAACATCAACTGTAGCAGCTGATGGATTCCGAAATGGTCTGTTGTTCCAGTGTACATTTGTTTTACCTGTCATTGGAATAGCCAACGTTAACCTGTATGTCAATATTGCTGCAACGGGAAGCAACCTTATACTAGTTACTACAAACAGTGTCAAGCTATACACCACGCCTAAACTATCACTTGGTGCAGATCTCTTAGGAACAAACCTATTACCTACGTTCAACATTGCAAATAATCCTACTTCGTTTACTATGGATTCTAACGTTGCCACATTGAACAACCTAATTGCACCAGGCAATACCGAGCTAAACTACACTTGTGTTTATGGAACAAACACCTATCCTGCTACTTTGGTATCAGTGATCGCAAATATAGCCAAGTGGAGTTGTCCAAACTTTTCTACTACTAGTACCTCGCAAACCGTAATGATCAAGATGAAAACACCACTAGGTATTAACAATGTCGCATTACGGTCAACGGCATCGTATTACACTATTGATCCAACTACGTGGAGTTTGTCCAGTGCGTCTGCAAAATTTGCATTCACATTTTTCTCGTCGTACACCTTTAACATGAGTAGCACACTCAATGTTCCTTCGGCTACCTCCATTGCATCAAAGATAAAGTGCAAACTAGGAAGTACCTATCTTACAACGTTCATGTACACATCAGCACCAAACGTTTTGATCTCGTGTACTCTTCCTCAGCAAACAACTGTGGGAGATAGAACTATCAATGTAGTGTACACAGAGACAGGCAACGAGTTTGTAATTTCGAATGCGCCTTTCAATATCACATACGCAAGTGCGTATAGTCTGTCGTACGTGTCAACTACAAACACCTTTTTCACTACCGACACAGCATCAGTAGCATCGGTAGCAATATCGATCAACAGGTTTATGGATTCTTCACTACTATCCAAAGTCAGGTGCAACTTTACGCAACCTGATTCAACATCTGCACTCTCTACACCAACATCAACAACACTATCAGGTTTCTATGTTTTCACATGTGCAGTAACTGCCTCTACTACAAGTAATGCTGGTATTGGATTTGTGTCCATCTCTTTGGACAACGGTGGAGGAAACTCTTATTCCATATCAAACAACACACTACCTGTTATACTTGTACAAAAGATAGCAGTGACGCAAGTTGTGCCATTCTCTACGCTGATTAGTCTCCAGTCTACATCGGTGCAACTCAAAACCACTGCTACTAATCCATACAAGACATCGTATGTAACATACGCATGTACATATCAATTATCTAGTGGAGATCAATCGGTCAGTACAGTCGCTACGTACAACGCTACACAAAAGACCTATTCGTGTAACATAACGTCACCTGTAACGTCGTACGCAAGTTCGATCACTTTGTACATTATCAGCTCTAGTCTAGGATCAAACCTTACTTTGAGTACTACTCCTACTGCATTTTACTTTACTCAAGCAGCGTCGGTAACTACGTATGCACCCTTTGTGTTGCCATACACTGCACAACAAACAAGCATCGACGTTGGGTTTACACTTTCTACGCCGTTGCCAACAGTGTACAATGTGTACTGTAATATCAAAGCTGTAGGAGACACAAACTCGTATAACAGTCCTGTATTATATAACACAACATCAGGAGGTGTATACTGCAACGTAGGAAAACTTGCATCTGTTAGTAGTACACTGGGCTCAATGACCACACTAAATATCAGTGTATTTGTGTACGATGATCCCATATATTCTATCGTGACAGTACCTTTCAGTGTACAACTACTCATGGTACCATCATTTGTTAATGAGTTACAAGCACTGAACGCCACAGACTTGACTAGAACTCTATCACTCAGTTTCGCAGTACCTGCTGATCCATTGCTGTCTTTCAAGTTCCAGTATTCGTTTGGTTCTGGTGTGCAAACATTACCATGTAACTTTACTATCGGATCACAACCAACGTGCGTGTTTGGTACTCTCATTGATCCGATTAATTTGCCACAGAAGATGTCAATGTTTTTAGTTGTTGATCGAGCACAAAATAACAGTGTGACAGCGACTATAGCAGCAAGAGACTTATTCTACATTGGTAACATTAGCATTTATGGAGCTTTACCATGGATGGCTGATACAGCAACATACAAGTCATCGAATGTAACATCCAAATTTACTTATTCTGGTCCACAACTAGATAGTAATTTCAAGTATGAATGTATTCGTACAGGTTCATCAGGAACTTTTATATCTAGCGTATCGAATGTTATTGCACGCTCGTTCAAGTGTGATGTCAAAGGTTCTACAGCGGACGAAACTGTCAGTGTTAGTCTTAGAATCACAAATTTCATACCATCATCAGTATCGTCATCACTCCTTACACTACCTGTGAGTGTCGTTTCTATTACTAGTGGTCAAGTAGAGTTTACTACTCTACAATTATCACCAACGATTAACAATTTCCAAGTACCAACAATTCATACATTGGTCAGAAATAGTACAGGTTTGGCATATGTTATACCCACACAATATCAATCCTATATACTCCAGATGGTACTTAACGATGGAGCTTCTGACATTTGGAGTTGCTCTTCAGTGTCAAACAACATACAATGTACATCGCAAGTGTTATCCACAGATTCAAGGAGTAGTTTCTTCCCAGGTGGAGTTGCATCGGATATGAATACTGTTCCAACTTATTTGACTACAATTGACGGTGGATCAACTGTTACAGTCATGAATGTTGCCCAGTCATTGCTTTTCTTCCGAAGAGCTACTGTCCAAACATCTTTCACAAGAGCAGCACTTAGAGGAGCAACTGTAACAACCACTCTAAAGTTTAGTGCAAGTACATTCCAATTTGGTTCTGCGTTAGGCGCTAATATAATCAATTGTGGTTCTTTCTACGACAGAAGATGGACAAGTACCATCACCGCAGTAGACAAGTTATCATGCACAATTAGCTACGACGCTACTCAACTTGATAATAATCAAGTATTGTACTACAGACCACTGCTTAACGTACCTGCCGTTTTGGGTACTCAGTTTGTATCTATGCTAAACCCAGCAAGCGTCAACGGTACATTATACTACTTGGACCAGAGAACTATCAACTTTACATCTCCTACTCAAACTCAAATGTTTTACATTGGTCAAGGAGCAAGTGCTACTATCACGATGCAGCAAGCTAATATTCCACAGGAGCTTATTGATAGTGGGTACATTGTCTGCAGCATTTCTACCAATAACAGTCCTACGAAAGCAACAGCAACATTATTGAGCAAGACCAATGGAGACTATACGTTCAGTTGTAACATCATACTCACTGACGCTGTAACTGGTTCCGGTTCTCGTACTGTTGGTATTTCATACTCCGATGGTGTTGGATACTTTGACATTTCATCGAATCGTTTGGAAGTCATATACGTCAAGAAGAGTGGTATCATTTCACTACAACCACTAGCTGTACCTGTTTCATCAACTACAAAAACTACTGTAAGCGTGGGTACATCTTTCCCAACAGCGTTGTATACCTATGGATCATCTATGTTTTACTGCGACACAGGACCTCGTTACGGTAGTTCGATTCTATTGAACGCGACAGTCACATCAGATGGTGTATTTGCATGTATTTTCAATAATACAGTCCCTGAAACATGGGACATCAATGTAGTGATATATGCCAAGGGAATGTCACTACCTTTACTCTCTCCAAACGCTTCTTTAACGTTTGTTGACAAGTTCTTCTTGTCTCCATCATATGGTCTCGTGCAAGGAAATGAATTAACGTATATGGATCCTTATGACAGGCCCAGTGGATTAACACAAGACGAAGCTCATAGAATTCGCTTCAAGAACAACAACACGCTATCCAACTATTATTTTTCATGCGTTGATACTAATGGAACGAGTGGTGCATCTGCACTGAATTGTACAACTATTCCATTAGGATTTTTGTCATCATTCTCGAGTTACTTCATGAGCATTGGTCAGAATAATTCATTGGCTATGAAGTGGATCATCTACGAAAGTAGAACAGTTAATGTCATACCAACAGTATTTCCAATTGGAGCAAATACACTCAACGTAACGCTTATGATGGACAGCATCGTTCCAACTGTACCAGAAGGCAAATTCCAAACTGTAGTTGCCTATGGTAGTTCTGATGTCGTACGTTACGACTTGAGTGCTTCTCTAAGTCGCAACAACACTGTTACTATCTCATCGATGAATCGCGGAAGCTATCCTATCGCAATGTATTACTACAATTTACATTCGTTCGAGCTGTATGGTACAATTAGAATCACAAACATTCAAAGACTACATTTTATTGTTCCTGATTCTATATTGTATGCAGGTAACGTTGCAAATGTTGGCTTTACTAGCGCTCCACTTATTACACAAGTACAACTTGCCGATACTGTTCTACTAGAGTCAGAAGTGTATTTAAATACATACTGTGTGTTCACTACAAGCGGTGGAAGCGTTACAAATTACAAGGCAAAGCACGTTGGAATCAACTCTAATTTGTTTGAATGTACGATGTCTTATCCAAGTGCAGCCAGTGGTCAACTTACGCTAGCGTACATCAACGATACTAAGGCATTTGGTGGTCAAGTGCTTCTTAGCTCAAACTCTTTGGGTCTTGCCTTCGTAGAACCATTGATTATTTCAACAAGCACACCGTTGGCAACATTAACTCCTGATGCGTCAACTCCAACAAATATAACAATCACTACTAATTCACCAACTACATTCCCAGCCGCAACAGCTGATCCATATAATGGAACCATCAAGTATTTCTGCCGGTACTATAATAATCCTATAACAAATACCTCTATCGTTACATACTCAACTGCGACCAAACTAAGTCATACAACATATGCTTGCAGTGTTGTTCGTGGATCTGCTCAAGATGAGAACAAAGACATATCTATCGAGATTTGGGTCTCACATACAGATACTATTGGAAGTTATGTACCCTTGCTAATTTCTGGCACGTCACCTACGATTTTCTTGTTCATGACTAGAACAGTAACAACAACAATTGTTCCGTTCTTATCAACATACACTTTAACCCCATCAAGTGTCATCGTAACCATTGCAACAGAGAAAGATATTATTTCACAAGAACAACTATACTGCATGTACACGTCAGACATAGATGGAACTGTATTTTCCAAAGCAGTATTTGCAGACGCTAACGATGCAAGAAGTAGGTCTATCAAATGTCAAATCTCAAAACAATACGTCACTAATGCCATCCGCTCGCATAGCGTTGCTGTGTCACTGGTATTCCGAGCATCACGGAACTCTGCCTTATCATACACTTCTATGCAAGGAGCAGACTTTGTACTTTCTACCAACGCGCTATACTTTTTGTACGTACAAGATCAAATCGCATTTGATCCTATCGCAACAAGCGATGTGCTTAGTGGAAGCCAGAACGGGTTCTTACACTGGAATGAGTACGGAGGTCAGTATGTAAATCTAAATTTCACATCACCAAACATAACAACGCTATCATACAACATTACTATGTCATCTGCTTTAAAGACATACACCATGGATTGTTTGTTCACTACAAATGCACGTGCATCATGTGTATTCACTCAAGTACCATTCAATACTATTCCAACGACGCTATCATTTTCACTCACAATCTATGATCGTTTATCAGGTGGTTCTGAAACAATACCAATCATGCCAATTATGTATTATCAGACTCAAACTATTCAAACGATCTTCCCGTTCATGTTGAGTTATACTCAATCGATTGGTGCTGCTCCAGCAGTACCACTCTATACGACAATCTCTAAGCAGTTCAACTCGAA
>JAESGV010000354.1_pt1 | contig 20561 bp, 18 predicted proteins | sample 9269781 | NCBI WGS metagenome assembly JAESGV01 (sample SAMN15741586, study PRJNA653496) | algae metagenome | isolation source: Tildeniella torsiva UHER 1998/13D and co-occurring heterotrophs from... | place: Slovakia: Slovak Paradise National Park, Hrabusice, Kosice Region | collected 2000-01-01
TGCTACATTGTTCGTACCATTTGAATCTTTTGAAGGTGGTAAATACTCGACTGTGTACACTAATAGAGAACCATCAACACAACCAACAAAGAGAGTGTCATTCCACACGGCGATAGATTCTATCTTGACATTAGGAATGTTGTCAATGATGGTATGAAGCTCAAACGCAGTGTGGGGCATGTCTACTATCAAAAGTTTCTAATTACAAAGAGCCAACAACTTTACTTTCTAACTTTAGTATTTCAGTCTTTGGCCATATCCATCGTAACTACTGCGCATAAATAGCTACCCAATAATTGTTCACATCTGTGATGGAGGTGTCTTCAAAGACACCAGACTCGGAGCTCGACCTAGCGCAATACTACTGGAAACAGTCCAGGAAATTTATCTTTGTAGGAGCAGGACTCGTTTTCGTTATTGTGTCGCTTCAAGTCGAATCAGTTATAAAACTATTGCTATCAATTATCTATTTGCAAGGCGGATTGGAGCTACTCGTAAAAATATTCCAAAACGATAGGACGTTTAAACTATTGTGCTACATGATGATACCAGCTCAAGTTTCATTTGGAGTTGCGTGTATGATATACTTCGCAGGTCCTTCAGCACCTGGTTGGTTATTTACTCTTGTTGGAATTAGTGCATACACAGCAATGTTTCCGCAAGTCACTAGAGAATTTATGAGTCTGAGAGCCGAAGCAACGAAACAATATTTCTTTAACGTCAACTACTATTCAATGTTGGTATGCTTTTACTATTCGATCGCATCTTCGCTAGTATGCCTTTACTTATTTGGCAATTGGCAAACAGTTTCAGCATGCTTCGTAACATGCACGATATTTGCTGCGTTGGCGAATGTATACGAATCTCTTCTGACAGACTTGAAGCAAATGAATCAGGTGATAATACAGAATCAAAAATTGGAAAAAGAGAAAATACTAGCCGAAACAGAAACGAACAAAAATCGCTATTCATTGCGAAAGTATCACACGAGTTAAGAACACCACTGCACGCAGTCATTTGTTCTTGCAACTTATTGTATGACACTAATCTTACCGATGAGCAGAAATCATACTTAAAGATCGTCTCTAAGTCCTCCTATTTACTGCTCACGCTAATTAACAACATTTTGGACATTTCAAAGTCGGAAGCTGGGAAAATTGTTTTAGAATATCGTAGTTTTTGCTTCGTTGAATGTTTGGAACACGTTAAATCTACAATGGATACGAAACTCATTGAAAAGAAACACGTTCCAACAATAGAGTTGAAAATTAGTCCAGATGTACCAACAGATATTATAGGCGACGAAACACGAATAACACAAGTCTTGATGAACTTAGTTGCCAATGGAATCAAGTTTCACAGCAAAACGCGGCATACAAAAGTGCAAATAGACGTATCTACGAACGAAAATAAAATACACGTTGATGTGGCCGATACAGGAATTGGAATACCAAAAGAAAGAAAAGGAATGCTACTTCAACAATTTGTACAACTAAGCGATGATACCACTCGGCTGTACGGAGGAACTGGTAGAATTTGGTTAAAAGAGTCGCAACCTGATAAAGGGTCCGTATTCTCGTTCGAAATTCCGTACGTGACAACATTGGAACGAATAGTAAAGCCCGTAGAAGTTGAATTACCAAGAAGACATAAAAAAGACCTGAGTTGCTGTAAGATCCTCGTTGCTGAACACTGCCAAAGTAAAGTATCGAACACCTATTATGGCCTGTACAGCTGATGTGACTTCAGATAGCAGAGCTCAGTGCTTTAAAGTAGGAATGAATCAAGTAGCTACAAAACCAATCGTAAAAGAAACACTCAGGGCTCTTGTGGTGGATCTAACTCAAGAGAGGCATGTTGGAAGAGAAAATGGCTAACAATTTAGAACAATTATTAATGAGCGTTAACTCTTGGAACGTTAGAGAGGGTATTTATTAGCTGACTAGCAGGATCCTTCTGATTTCGCTTGGGAAAGTAGCCAATTGGTCACCACTTACCTCCACAGTTACATACACCATTTACGAAATGATGTGTTCTTCGTTTATCTTGCAAGAAAATCTCTCTGCCATAAGCTTTTGAGGCAAGAGTAAACGCGTTGTGACAGTCCTCACAAACTCTCAAATTCTTAAATATTCTTATTGGATCATCACATCCATTAGGATCATTCAACATGAGTATCAACCCTGTCTTCTCGCTATGTTCACAAAGAATATCTCGTTTCTCTTTTTCAGAAGCATCATCTGTAACAACAGCTGCATTCATTACATATCCATATTCTTCTAGTTTTTCGAAATACTTCGATCGCATGGTTTTCATTTCTGTGTACGTGTAGCCTACTGGTGTAGAGCGAGCATGCAATTTGATTCTTTGTCCGTTAACAACCACTGTAGTAATACCAGGTTGTTTCTTGAGCCCTAATTGTTGCATTCGGCATATTGTTTCGTTCGCTTTATCTACCATATGAGCATCTAAATAGATTTGAGAAAGTGCAACGTACGACGAAGATGCCATGGGATTGCCTTGAATAGCTCTCTCTGCTGCATAGATTCCTAACTCTGTTTGTCTCTGATTTCTACATGCACTGAGAATTGAAGTCCATGTAACGTCATTTGTTTCTTTCATTTTGTTTGCAAATGATATCGCACGTTCTATTTCTCCAGCTCTTGCTAACGTGTCCACGACAGCGTTCTCTATCTTTAGAGTTGATTCAATGGTCAATGTATTGTATATTTCCAGTGCGTCATTTACCAAGTGTGCATGGCTACATGATACCAATACACTGAGAACTACAACTTGATCAACAGCAGCACCTGTTTTCTTCATAGTGTTGTACAACGCAAGCGCCTCCTTCCCGAAACCATTATCCCCATACGCAATAATCATAGCAGTGTAAATCTCGGTAGTCTTATTCTTCACAAAATCAAAAATCTCTTTGGCTTTGTCAACAAATGTTAACTTTCCAAACATTAATATCAAATCTGCTATGACTATAGAATTTTCGAAATGTTTGGCTGGTATCGATTTGTAAACTTGGAAACCTTCTTCAATGGACCGTGTTTCTGTACATGCGTATACCAAAGATCTGAAGACTTCTTTGGTCGGTACAACATCTTTCATTTCTTCAAAAGTTTGCATAGCTTCTTGTATCAAATCCCATTTTCCATACAGTCGAATCTTTGCACTATAATTTTCTGCGTCCATTCTTCTGTGTTTCAAACTATTAACAATTTGACGAGCATGTTCATAATTCCTTATGGTACCCTCTGAGAGTAAAAACACTGTGTATGGGGTTGTTTCTTCTGGTATTTTCTGTAGCGTCTGATACGCCATTTCTAGTTTGTCACAAGCTGTAAATAGCTTTATCAACGCTCCATAATTCTCGCTGCTCAACTTGTACTTTTGCATTTCTAAAAAATCAATAACACAAGATCCTTTCTCAAAGTCAGTCATATCAGCGCACCATGACAACAAACTTGTCACAACTTGTGAGTGTAGAGATAATCCGTTTTTGATCATCTCTTGTAACGAGTGAAATGCTTCCTGGAATTGATCAAACGCTAAATAAAATTTGATCAGCGCGCCATATGTGCTGTTCTTCATAGAATAGCGTGTGGTTGTGATGAATGCAACAATCTTTTGTCCAACGGCTTGATTCTTAGTATTAGCACTCGCTGACAACAGTATTGTAAGAGCTCCCTCACTTGGTACTTGATTCCGGCATATCATCTGTTCAAACTCTTGTAAAGCCTTATCGGTATCTCCACTCTCAGCATAGAACTTAATTATAGAGCCGACCAACGGAGCATCTCGTTTGATATTGGTTTTTTTCATGTGTTCTATAACTTGCTCGCCGATCTTTATGCTTTTTGCGTCAGCACACAGTGATAGCATAAGCGTAAAGAGTTGCGCGTTTGGTTCCAGTTTGCGACGCAAAATCTCCTGAATAACATCCAACGTTTTGTCAATACGCTTGGTGTCTTTGAAATGCTTCAGAAGCACGGCAAAAGACTCAACGTTGAGCAAAGCATCAGATGAAACAATATGTTTCCATACAGTATCTACATCTCCGATTTTGTGATTCTCATTGCACAATTGAACTATATTCCACACATCGTATTTGCCAAAGCTCATACAATGCTCAGCAATATTTTTAAATGTATCAAGAGCATTTGGCAGGTCATGAGTTATTTTGTAGCGTTGTAGTAGGTGCGAAAATGCTTGGCCTTCTATTCTTTCTGTACGTCTCAACCTCATCACAACTTTCAATGCGTTGATTGCTTTCTCCACGTCTCTATTTTTCGCATTAAGAGATGCTATGCTGTCCAAGGTCTGAATGTTGGCATGTAGCTGCTGTTTACTGATTGTATCTATGATAGCATTAGCGACCTTGGTGTTTCTGGTCAACACACAGGCATTTAACAATAGATCGATTAAATCTCTCATTGGAGTAATTTTGTATCGTTCAACGTCAATCCATAACGGCGGTATTTGTGCATGTGCATTTTTTCCGATGCAAAATGTTGCGAACTCGTTGATTACTTGCTCTTTGTGCGAGTTGCTCTGTAGCCTAATCTTATACTCTTCAAAAAGACTCGATGTTATCACTGAATATAAGTGCACATTTGAAAACTGTCGAACAACCCTGTGCGAAGAACACAAGTTGCGTAGCATTATCGCGCAGTTACAAATATTAGGCAGACCTAGGGCTCTACCAAGAAGATGTTCTCCGCTCGGCAAGAAGCTTGCGGATTCGCTCTGTCGTCTAAACCATCCTAAAGCGGCTAATTTTTCTTGCCGTTGTGTCAGCTTTTGTGCGTAACTGTTCACTGTTAAAAAGCAAACAAAATGTCATCAGTATCTCGCTCAGAGGCTGCTATTGAAGATGAAATATGTGAACTACCAGCAGAGGAGCACAACGTCATTAACGAAAACCCAGAAAGCACTCCATTTGTGGTGGACACTAGCATCCTCAGTTCGATGTACACAAACACTGGAGTATCTATAGAGAAACTATCCCAAAACCATAAGGTCATGTTACTCTTTTTACGTCACACTGGTATGCAGTTCAATCTTCACAACTTACATTTTAAGGTTGTGTATTTTGCCAGGAAGCATTACGCGATATTTGTGACTTGTACGATGTCCTGTTGCAGTTCAACACGGTCATAGTTTTAGTGCATATGGAGTCCGCTGAATTTTTCACGAAATATTTACAAGGGCATTCCAACCCTGTCATTCATAACTACTTGAGAGTATGCGACAAAGATAATACCTTTGCTGAGGCGTTCAATGTCATTAATGAATTCAGTATGGCACCTCAAAACTTTACACGCTCACTGGGTTTGATGTTAACACGTGGAATAATACCATTGAGCATCAGTGGAAGAGATGGTGCGAACATTTCGAGAAAGCCAGCCATGTTCATCATCGAAAACGGCAAAGTCGTGCACGAGTTTCGACACGCTGACGCTCACACGAGACCTGACTACATGGCCGTACTAATAGACCCAAGAGGTCAAGGAAACGCGAGTAGTCCATCTTCTGCTGTTGAAAACGTAGCACTGTTACAAGAATCAGGCGTGTACATACCAACACTACGACAATCCAAAGTTTCTACACCACGTACTCCAAGGACTCCAAAAATGGAAAAGAAACCAAGTTTCAAGAGTCTTGTGGATGAGAGACCTGAGCCACCAAGTAGTGCTCGGCTAACTGCTGAACAGAAAGTCGTTGCAGCACTAAGGGACACAAAGCAAATCCGATTCATCAAACTATTTGCAAGTCGACATTTAATTGTACAAAATGTTTTGTTTTGGGAGCAAGTTGAACTAAAGTACAAGAAATGCAGTGAGAAGAAACGGCCAGCGATGGCTAACGATATTTTAAATAACTTTTTTGATCAAGAGTCAATCTTTGGTATTCAAATACCAAACGGATTGCTTTCCCAAGTCAAAGAAACATTAGAAAAAGAAGGTGCCACAGAAACACTATTCGATCCTGTCATCGAAGATATGCAACGAAAAGTTTTGAAAGATATTTATTTCAAATTTTTAGAATCCGATTTGTATACACAATACATGAAATAAATTGTACATTTTATAGTTTTATTACTTTCTTTGCTTGACTTGCTCTTCGTAGAAACTGTTGCATGACATTTACTAGTAGCGTATCTTTGATGAATACTACTTGTTTTTCTCGGCTAAGTGTTTGAAAAGTATCTGCGTCAATATCAGGACACTTTCGTATTGATATTGTTATAGGAGTGACGCGATGTTTAGTTGCACCTACAATAGTAGTTAAGCACGCTCTGCTAATGTTGGTGTGGTCGATATCTAGTAGTATGAACGAATTTGATCTAATTAGTGATAATAAACTATGGTTAACTGTATCGTTCCACATGATACTACAACCTCTACTACATAACTTTGTAAGAGTGCGAGGTAGTTCGATATTTGAATTTGACGTTTCTAATATGCCACTCATGTTCAAAACTTGTAATTGTGACAAATGCTTGCACATGTACTCTATACCAGCGGTAGTAACGCCGATACACGATTGAAATGATATGTTTGTTATCTTAGTGTGATTGCATATCGCTAAAAGGCTTGTATCTGTAACATTTCTGTTGTTGTCTATATTTACATTATGTAAACGTGGAAATGTTCCTTGAAATAAATCTGTTATTGTGTCATCAGTAATATCAGTGTTTGATATCTCTATTGCCTCTAAAAATACTAATCTACGTAGTGACGCAATATCTTTTCCTAGCGCTACATTTCTAAACGTGATACTCGTCAATAAATGAAGATGTGAAAGGGATAGATAATTTGTAAATACGTGACTCGTGTTTTCTATCGTCAAATGCGTAAGAGTACTACGCACATTTAACACCATCAATTCTAACGCGAAATCGTGTATATTTGCGACTTTTATCGTAAGGTTCTGTATAGTATGATACCTTTTGTATCTACCTAACCGTTCCAGTGGTGTTTTCGAAACCGTTACGGAAGTTTTAGGCGATAATGAATAAATAGCTTTTTGCCAGTCCTCTACATTGTTAAATTCCGTAATAACTACTTACTGTTGATGAGAACTAGCGTTGGTTCGTCACCAGAACGCATAAATGACAGAACAACGTGTATGACATCATAGGCCAGTTGCATTATTTGTAAGAGCAACTTCAATCGTCAATGATGAAATCTGCATGTTACCACGGCATAAGCAATGAACGAGAAGTGCATAAGAGTGAAGAAGTATTGTAAATTTCGGAGTAACCTGTTTGGCCGACGACGGGCAATTATTTTACACAACATGTACACTCTCACATATTTTGCGATGCCTGGCAGGGCAGAGATAGCGCGTTTGATAATGGAAGTAGGAAACATACCATACGAAGTAACTTTCTATGAGTCGCACTAACAAAAAAGAATGAATATGTTGTCTTCAAAGATTGGTACTCCTCACTGAAGAAGTCCAAGAACTTTACGTTTGGACAAATACCTGTTCTTTCTAGTGAAGGATTTGAGTTGTGCCAAAGTGGAGCAATAACACGATACTTAGCCAAAGTAGCGAAATTATATCCAGAAGATATTCGGGTGGCCTCAATCGCGGAAATGTACTTGGAGGGTATCACCGAGTGGAGAAACAAAGCGTATTCGATATGGTTCGCAAACGACGCAACAGAGCAGGCAATGGAGCAATACCTTACCATCACAGTTCCATTTTATTTGAGTGTGTTCGAAAAAGCTATCAACGAGAACGGATACTTGTCCGGTGACACTTTATCGTTTGTTGATTTAGCATTGTGGGACATTTTGAAAGAAAACAAATACGAAACCATTTACCAATCCGATAAATATCCGAAATTGAACCAACATTATAATATGATTGGCTCTCTAGACAAAGTAGAAGCATACATGAACTCTACAAAACGACCTCCATCTATTGATGAGTTTTTGAATGGATTAAACTAGAATTATAAACTGTCTTTACATTTTTTTTCGCATCCCAACCTTCACTGGTCTCACATCTACTTAGCGATTGTTTTGCTTCTGCTCAACCGGTGTTCAAACAACAACTTGCAAAAATTAACACGCAATGCTTCGTTTGACAACACGTTCAGCACTGCGATGTGCACCAGTACTCTTTCGTTCGTACGCTAAGAACACTATTATACCTCTCAAAAACGAAAAACCGAATAACATATTGTACAAGAAGATGGTCCAGGATCAAAAACAACAGATAGAAGACGATAAGCCAAAAATTTTCAGGCCAACTGTTCGTCAGGTGGAAGTGAGCCGACCCATGTGCATTCGTGAACTGGGAAATCTAATAGGCATCAAACCAAAAGATTTACTCACAGTATTACCCAAAGAAATGGACTGCAATATCGATGACGTGCTTTCTATTGCAACTTTGCGTGATGTATGCAAAGCGACTCGTGTTAAATTAATTCATACTCCACCAACACAGTTGGATAAAAAACTATTCAACATGATCACACCATATAATAAACGCGAAGAAAAAGAAAAAATAGAAACAGTACAACGTGGACCAGTAGTAACTATTATGGGCCACGTCGATCATGGAAAAACAACACTACTAGATGCACTTCGGAATACCAATGTTGTAGATAAGGAAGCAGGTGGTATTACACAACATATTGCTGCTTTCCAAGTGCAAGTGAACGAATCTTCACTTCCTATTACTTTTATTGATACACCTGGTCATGAAGCATTTACTCACATGCGAGCGGCTGGTGCCAGTGTCACTGATATCGTTGTACTAGTAGTTGCCGCAGATGATGGTCTGATGCCACAAACTCATGAAGCAATCAAACACGCTCGTGATGCAAATGTTCCTATCATCGTCGCCATAAACAAGATTGACAAATCCAATGCCGATGTTGATCTAGTGATGGAAGAGTTGGCAAAAGTAGGATTGGTTGATAGTATTGTACAAATTAGTGCACTAAAGAAAACCAATTTGAACTTGTTAGTAGAAGAAATCTCATTATTGTCACAAGTGTTAGATTTACAAGCACCTGTTACCGGACCAATGGAAGCTATTTGTATTGAATCAAAGTTAGATCGTGGGCATGGTACGCACGTTACTGCAATTGTAAAAAGAGGAACAATGAAAGTTGGACAAGTCGTCATTGCCGGAACAGAAACTGGTCGTATTCGAGCGTTACTTGATTATAATGGTATACACGTCAAAGAAGGTTTACCATCACATCCCATGCACATTATTGGTTTCGAAGGATTACCCAACGCTGGAGAGTACATTATGCAAGTTGAAACGGAAGAACAAGCAGAATCAGTCATCGAGTACCGAACAGGTATTCAAAAAATGAAACTGTTAGACGACCAAGCAAGAGAAAACGAAGAAAAGAAAATGAAATTGTATGAATTGAAACAAGGAATGTCATCAGATGTCATGAAAGGTGGAAGTCGATTTTCAGTGTATAAACAAGAGTTGGCAGAAAAAGCCAAACATGAACAAGAGGCGGAAAAGATGTTAGACAAGGAAGTTCATTCGAAACTAGAATTGGCGATTATTTTTAGAGCAGATGTACAAGGTGCCATTAACGCGTTTCAAGAAATTATTTCGACATTCCCTACACAGGAAGTTCAGTTAAAAATCATACGTCAAGGTGTTGGTGTCATTACCGAAACAGATATCATTGCTGCTCGCACTGCCGATGCAAATATTATTGGTATGAATGTGAAACCTTCGGAACGCATTCAAGCGTTTGCCAAGTTGCAGGGTGTTACGATAACAACATTTAGAGTGATTTATCATTTGATTGATCACTTGAAAAAATTATTGGCAGCGAAACTACCACCTGTCATTAAAGAAATTGTAGTAGGAGAAGCAGAGTGTAAAGATGTGTTCAATTTGGCTGATAAAGAACATACAGCAGTTGCTGGTTGCACTGTTGTTAATGGACTAGTGTCAACAGGAGCCGAATACTATCGTGTTTTACGATACAACAAGCCAGTGTATGATAAACTATCCATGAGTAGTTTGTACCACTTTAAAGACAAGGTAAAAGAAGTTAAGAAAGGTAACGATTGTGGTATTGCGTTGACTGGATACCCAGAACCCAAAAAGGGCGATCGCATACAAGCCATAACAACACAAAAGATTTATCGTACTTTTGAAGATATGATTAAATAATATTTATAACAATCCCCACCATGCTAGAATGGCTTGAATAGTAAACCATTGTGGTTGTGCGTTCCAGTACTCACAAATAGGATCTGTCGCATACGATTGTTGAGAAATATTCCACGACAAATTAATATAGTTTCTAGCATCATATGATGGCCAATGTGGAAGTTGATCTCCATTTGGACTATTTGTTTTGGCAAAATTTGTCCAATACTTGATCATCGCTGCAGATAAAACTTGTTCTTGTTGTGTTGGTTGGTATCCAGGTGGAGCAAACGCTTTCATTAAACTTGGGAATTGGAACATGAGTTCGGTAATGTGTGAAGATTGCCAACACTTGTTAGTGAACGAGTAATGAGCATCAAAACTATACAAGTATGATCCATCCATCTTACTTGCTTGTCTTTTTGCAGGACAATGGAAGATCATGTCACTAGTAATGGCCACTAACATGCGTAATGGACTAGCATACATGTAACGATCGTATAGCATGTATAATTTTAGTGTATGCTCTACTCCGAATAAACTCACTAGTGCGGCATACAGTTCAACATCATTAAAAGTAGTGTCATCGAGTGATCGGCACAAGAACAATGCAAATTCATCGGCATTTGTTCCAATGACGATTGGTTTGTTCTTTGTTGGACTATCAGCGATGACGCCAGTTAAAACGAAGTGATCGATAACTGGGTACATGAGGAATGATGGTAGTGTTGATGATCGTGCAGCAAGTACGAGTTCTTTTGCATCCATGTTCTTCATACAATCCAATGTTAAACATCCTACACGTGCTCTAAAGGATTTTGCAATTACATTTGCTTCAGTTTCGGTAAATGTCAATTCTGGGTAAATAGTACCCGATTGTACTATTGCATTCTGGAACAAGTTACCATCTGATTGTGGAGAAACCATGTGCATTAATACAGATTGTCCACCTGCGCTCTCACCGAATATTGTTACTCGTTTTGGATTTCCGCCAAACGCTGCAATGTTTTGTTGTACCCACTTGAGCGCTTGCACTTGATCCAAAAAGCCAAAGTTACCGGTAGTGTTGTACAAACGTTTAAAATCAGAATCTCCTAAGAAACCTAGTACACCTAGACGATAATCGATGGTGACAACTACGACACCTTGTGATGCAAACAAGCTACCGTCGTATTGTGACCCTGCTCCTCCCCAAAATGCTCCACCGTGAATAAAGACCATGACAGGTAGTGCCGAGGCATTTGATGGACTGTACACGTTGGCAAATAGGCAGTCTTCGTCTGTACTCTCGATTGGAATTTTAAACAAATCAAAAGTTGGTTGTACACATGGTGGTCCAAAATCGGTTGCATCCTTGACACCCTCCCATAATTTTGAGTTTGGCAATGGCACTGTTGGTGCCCATCGTAAAGTACTGATGGGTGGTTCTGCAAAGCGCATACCTAAACATTAGACTTGTTATTGTTGCTTACCTAGCCAGGAGCGAACTCCCTTTGCATTTATTGAGCCACCATATTTTCCCTGTACAGTATCTACAATTAACTCGTCTGTGAGAACCGTGAGCACAAGTGACAACAGGATCACGACACAACCTGTTTGCATCTTTTTTTGAGTTGACACATGATTCAAGAAGCTTGCAACGGCATGTTTAATGAACTGCTGCCTGCGTTACTCGTGCTGACAACAGCTTGCAAAACGTTAGCCTTTTTATGTACGTCTCAATTAACATTTGTAATTAAAATTGTAAAGCTCAACTTTTGACCAATCAACAACGTTAAAATGAACAGACTCTCACGCGGTACATACGATTGAGCTTCAATTAACTTTCTAGCATTAACAGTTACTCGCGTCTCACGTAGCGTTTTGAGACCAACCCTACAAATCAGAAATAGATCTTCTATCATTGCCGACCCCCAAGGTACAATAATTAACAACTTTTAACCCTTGTTAAGAGAGACAAGCAAAGGTAGACAGAATTAAGGGTCAATTCAACACCCTAAAATATTTGGGAGCAACACCAAACGTACACAACTATAACGACCTTATTTATGCATGCACTACCGCTGGACACTCTGATCAAGCCAAATACTTTTACGAAGCTTTGGTCGCACAAAATTTGACACCAGATATTGAAACTTTCGCAATGGTATTAGGCACTTGCTTGTTCGATAACAACGCATTGAGAGCTGCCTCATTTTTGAAAGATATGAGCACAAATAATGTTCTACCAACAAAACCATTCTTCGAAACAGTAACCACTATTTTCAAGAACTCCGGACATAAATCACAAGCAGCAGTCTTTGAGTCATTAGCAAAACAATCAAAAGTCACACAAGAAGAGTTCGACTCTGCATTAAGCAAGCTCGGTGACTTAGCCAAGGGTGAAAAGTAAATGGGAATACACAGCGTACACGAAGAGTAACCGTTACAGGGAATAAAACCTTTTGGTCAACTTTTGTTTCTAAATGTTTGAACGCATTGTGTCCAACGTACTGGTGCGTGTTCTAGGAGATTATATACAAGATATCGATGCAGAGTCGTTGAACATTGTATGACTGTTGAATGTACGCTTTAACATGTGTAGGGAGTTTGGCAAGGAAGCGTCGATCTAAATAATTTGAAACTAAAACCGACAGCGCTCGATTATTTTGACTTTTTACCAGTATCGGTTGTACACGGACATGTGGGAAATATTCATGCTCAAATACCATGGAGCAGGTACACGCTTTTGCACTCTAACAAATTATAGTTTAGGAACTAATCCTGTCGTAGCGCAAGTATCCGATTTATTTATTGTCGTACAACCGAAAAAATGCATACAACTCGATAAAACAGACAAACTGGTGATCAAAAAACAAAAATTAGAAGCATATGAGAATTCAAAACAAGTACTTGTTAATACTCATGCGTTAACAACTAGATAAAAGCAACAATGGAAGACGAGGAGAAAAAAGGAAATGGATTTATAGCACGACTCACAGAAACAATAATCAACAATTTACAAGTGAGGATTAACAATGTTCACGTTCGGTACGAAGGTATGTCCAAATGCACTTGGCTAATAGACAAGATACGTCCGATCCCTTGAATCCTATTATACTTGGTATATCCATGAAAGCACTGAGTGCAGAATCGACGAATGATAGCTGGACTAGTGCGTTTATTAAGACTGTAGATAGTGTTTTACACAAATTGTTAATATTGCAAGAGTTTTGTGTCTACATGACGAGTAGACCTGTATTATATTGTAAAATGAAACATGATGAATTTGTGCAGGACATCAAAACTTATCAGGTATGATACACGTTCCAAACTAATAATCTAGATTGATCATCACATCTTTATGCCAATAACGGGACAATTACGTGCCAAGTTACGACCAAGTAACTCGGTATTAACTGTTCCACAAGTATCAGCAGATTTTGTTATCAGTAATCTAAGTATATCTTTGGAAGACATACAGTACCGAAACATTTTCACTATACTAGACTATTTGACAAACTTTTCAAAATACGATCAGTACCGGAAATTATTACCGACGAATGGATTCGACACTAGCGATGATAGAAAACTGTGGTGGAGATTTATCCTACAAGCAGTTACCAAACAAATGGAACATCACTATTTTACGTGGGACCAGGTATCGTCTAGAAAAGTAAAACGAAAAGAATATATATCACTGTACAAACGATCAAAAAAGTTACCGTGGTTGGATCCACTGGATGAATTCGATGCGGAAAGAATGGAAAAACTAGAATCGGAAATGGATATTGAAACAGTAATTTTTTACCGAGAGTTGGCGTATGCAGAATTAGAAGTTGAGAAAGAAAAACATAACAAGCAAACACAAACTGGAGGATGGTATGGATGGTTGACAGGCGGTAATAACGAAAAACTAGAACTTGAAGATGAGGAAAGACAACAATTATACGCACAAATAGGATATACCGCGCGACAAACGGCTCACCATGTCGAAAAACCATCTACTAGTGTTAAATTTCACGTCAACTTGGTGTTGCAAGGAGGTCACTTGTTACTGTACAACAAGAATCGCAAAATTATACGCGGACAGGTATATACATACTTAATCATACTAACAAATTAGTACACCGAGTTGATGATTGATCTTAATATCAAAGAGAACACGTCTATGGCTATGGACGTCAAATTGAAAGATTTTAGTATCCATGACGTATTTAGCACTAGTACCATGTACAACAGTATCTTAATGACTGATAGAGTTGATGAGAATGATTATTTATTACGTGTAGGCGTAGAAACAAAACCCGAGAATGGATTGGCTGATTTATGCGTTTCGGCACAACTTGCTCGTATTGACATTATTATTAATGTTCCACTGTTGCAACAAGTTTTATCATTTTTCACTGTGCAGCAGGTGAAGAGCACGAGTACTCAGAAACAACCACAACGTGTGCAGCAGCAGCCTACAGAACCTACACGATTACAATTAGAGTTGATGATTATGGCACCGAGGTTTATAGTACCACTAGATGTTACTAGTATCGATTCACCACGGTTACTAGTAGATTTGGGTAAACTAGTAGTACGATCAGAACCGCATACTAATGTTTACCGATTACAACTATCTGGTGTCGGTGTAGATATGCATAGTCCTATACTAGATAAAGTAGATATCAATGTAGATATAGAACAAGCAGTTGATCAACTGTACATTATAACCGGAAAAATACCGTTGATTAGTGTGAATATCAAACCACAGCAGATACAATACATTATAAAAGTATTGAACAACGTGTTAGAGTTAATAGACGGGCCACCAGATAAACCTATTCGGTACAAAGGATTTCTAACGATGACCAGAGGAGAGCGCATAAGAGGTACGTCGATTACGAATTATACTAACAATAGATATCGAAACTTATTGGTGTGAACTATGCGAGTCAAATTTGTACATGTATGAGAACCAATTCAATCGTAGAAGACCTTTAGCGAGTATTAACATCGCTAAGAGTGGTGTTGTAATTTTTGATAAACATGGAGACTATGGAGCAAGAGTAGACAAGTTTCATTTTGTAAGTTTTAATTTTATTGCTAACATGCATAGGATCTAGGAGATAATGAGTTTGCAGTAGTGCTCCAACCACATAGTTTTGTGTTCAGCAGCACAGACAGTAATAGTTGGTGCAACGCTTTGCACGACAGTATCATATCGTATGGTGATCATGCTACTGTACCAGTGACTACCGTCGTCGATACCGACCACACCACTCATACCAAGTTACGTGCCGACCTGGTACTAGAGCAACTAGCAGTTCACTTGTATGAGGATCAACCACTAGCAGATGTTACCCTAACGCATCTACACGCTACTGCTAATATGTGTTTATGTGATACTCGTATAGATTTATCGCTACGTAGTCTTATAGTTAGCGACACAAGCAGTGGAAGACCGAAACGCATTTTGTACAACCAATCAGAGCAATCAAATCTTTTAGAGATTAGTTTAGTACAAAAGCAAGATGACACCACTGTACAATTACTATTCCACGAATTGCAAGTGTATTATGAACCTTTATTTTTAAGAAAAGTACTAGCTTTGACTAACAAGTTACAAAACACGCTACAAGAGATGAACTATCGTACCAAGTATTACTCTGTTCATCCTGTTGTTGCTGACACTGTATCTACAAAGAATGTACTATTACGTTTGAAACAACTTGATGTGTACTTGATGGAGAACACAAGTGTATTTGCACAACTTTCCATGTGTGGTACGCAAGTACAAGCACGTATTGGTTCAGATACACTGATAGAAGGTAAAATAGATGATTTAAAAGTTGAGCACTGTGAACAAGATGCACTACATCGTGAGATACTAGGACTAGTCGACGCTCGTTCACTGATTTCATTTTCATATTACACGAGTGTAACAGAGAAGAAGCTCAAGTTACAAATGGAATCAATCAAGATAGTTTACTTGGCACGAACGATTGCGCAATTTAACCTCTATTTTGCAAACAACAGTTTGAGTGAACCTACTGCTCCTACTGAAGCAGTAGCAACGCCACCTGTTACACCAACCACGGATACATCACCTTCTTTACAGTTGGATGTTACACTAGTTAATGCTATTATTATCGTACCTGATCACTATCAATCACCTGACAAGTGGATACTGACCATGAACAAATTACAAGTATCCAACGATCCAAATCTATCGGTAAAGATTACTGATATGAATCTATCGTCTATGCAATCTAGTAGTGTATCTAGTTTAGTGGATACAAATATTAGTGTAGATATCACGTATAATACTAGTCCTGCAACACTAGTCAACGTTATAGTGAAACCAAAACAACAAGTTACACTTTCACATTTACAGTATCAACAGATTTTTGAAATATTATACAAGAACTTGTGGAGTGTGAAAAAACCACCGGCGCCGTATGTAGATCGTACTGCACTAGTTGGATTTGGTACCAAGGTAGTGATTAATATACCACATGCAAACGCGACACTGTTACGTAGTGACAAAACACCACTTGCAAAATTAGATATTCATGGCTTGATCATCACATACCAAGCGCATCAAAACTGTAAGAGTTTCTAAAACGTATTAACATTTTAGGGTTACGCAGTGATGTAATTGTTACTGTGCGTACTGTAGACGCTCACGACTTGAGAAAAGAATCAAAAAGTTTATTTAAAAATTTTATCAAAATGGAAGAACAAATAGGTTCACCATCACTTGCTAGAAATGATCGCATTATCGATGATTTTGTACAAGTGTACGTAGAACTCACCACTGACATTCACGTGCGAGTTCTCATGGGTAACCCGAGAATTGTGTTCGAACCCGATGTCGTACTAGAAATCTTTCGGTACTTTAGAACTCGATACAAGGATACAAGTACACCTGAACGTATAGTATCACCACGGTCGTTGGAAGAATTTGGCGATGTTACGTTTAGTAACAATACGTGGCTAGGTAATAACTTGTGCTTGTCACATACTAGAAAGATGTATGTTAGTGGAGACGTTATTATTGATGGGTCAGGACATAATATTGAATTATTTGCAAGAGATTCAACACCGTTAATATACATTGCGTAAGTTTTTATGTTTATAGTCTAATGTGTTAGCGACGATTCAACTTTACAGTTGCGAAATCTCACGCTACGTTATGACCAGAGTTTGGATCAGTACATATCGTATGGCAAGAACAGTAGATTTATAGCATTATCTACAGAAGCAGTGTTTCATGAGAAACTCGTTACTATTGAACCAGCGAAGCCTGTTGTTGTTCCTGCACCTGCCACGCCACCAGTGAGTTATACACTATCTATACAGTGCGACATTGGCAGACCAAATATTATATTCCCTGCCGATTCACACGATAGCAATAGTAGGCTACTAGTCATATCACTGGGACTCGATCTAACTTATTTGTATCGATATGATGGTTACATCACTACTCGATATCATATCCACAAACTCAAGGCATTTGTAGAACAACCTACACCTGTTCACATCAAAGTTGCACCTATACTCGAACCTGTAGATTTTGTACTCGAAATGGAGCACTTGAAAGAAGGTTCTAACACCAGACTATCCATTCAAGGTGATATCAAGGTACGTCTAGCGTATGGTGATATTACCATGATCAATGCCATCATACGGTCATTCAGTACACCACCTAGTACCGAGAAAGAAATAGAGTTAGCATTACAGTCATCTGGCAGTGAAGGATTCGATGATGACGATGTAGAAGATGAATTTACACCTGATACTGATAGTTTTGTTGATGTTAGCAGTTCTAGTGGTACTAATCGTCGAGCAAGTATAAGTAAAGAAACAAAACAAGTCAATTGGGATAGAAGTGGACAGTTTGATTTGGGTAACGAGTATGATGATGACCAAGTCAAAACAGAAATAGAGATACCAGAAGCAGGTCCAACACTTCCCACAAAGTACGAATTAGATACTTCAATCAAACAGAAATTTGTATTTTTGTTCGTCAATGATTCACATGGATATGATCAACCATTACAGAAAGTGGTAATCAAGGATTTTCATCTACTAGATTGTGTATGGAAGAACCATGAATGGAATGTGAAATCGATTATCACAGCAAGTGCAAGTTACTACAATATGAAAGTTGCCGATTGGGAACCTATTTTGGAACAATTTGGAGTACAAATTGATTATGAAAGAAAACGCATGAAACATGAGTTTATGGACAAATGGTTAATTGGTAACATTGATGATCAGTACTTGCAAGATTACAAGTTGGGAAAGTATGAAGTGATGAACTTGAATGTATCGTTACCAATGATACAATCAGTGATGCTTACAAATCGTATAATAAGTGGTAAACAACCACAAAGCGTGTCGGCACAGTTCCACCCATATACCCTAAGAAACCATTGTGGATATGATGTCGAGTTAACACTACACGCAAACATGGACGATGTCATCAACACGATGGTCGAAGGTCACCTACCAATAGATGATATTAGACAAGTTGTACCTTGTGACACCGAGTATGGATTTGATGCACCAGAAAGAGCGATACAAACTCTTACTCACTCATCATTATTGACAAGTATGAAACGTACATGGGAGAAAACCTTTCCTGTGACCGTTTCAATTCCTCATATGAATACTAGAAGTTTGATAGACGCACAGAAAACTGGTAGAATCGTTATTCAGAAAGGTGACAAGATGGGTATCATAGAAGTAGAGTTACTAGATGGAAGACGATACATTACGATTCGTAGTTGTATTAAAGTTGTCAACAAGTCGACAGTAACGTGGCAACTAGCAGCAGTTGTTGGTAAAACCATGATAGAGTTTGCTACTTTGCAACCAGGAGAATCATGTGGTGTACCGATTGTAAATGTACAAAACGGAACGCTTGTAGCAAGACCAGAGGGAGCAAACCACAAGTATGTCTGGTTTTTTATGCATTAACATACAATAGGTGGAGTCAAGCAGAGAATGGTTTTTCGTTTTCAGAATTGTTAAATACACCCAATGTATCACGTATCATGACCTGCGAGGCTTCCACACAAGGCAAAAAGGCATTCTACATTGTCATGAGACTATCATACGAGGACCATTTCGAAACACACCATTCGGTATACGATTTTATCCACACTACTAACAAATAGGCTGTCATTGAGATTCGTCCACCTCTATCTATTATCAATTTATTAGGAACAAGTATATCGTACGAGTTATTTTCTACCGAGAAACTTCAATCGGGAGATTTAAAGCGTGGTCAGAAGATATACATTTACACAACCGATTTAACATCGAATATCTACATCAAGTGTAAACCTAAACAGTAAGTCGAAATGGTGTTGGCATACTCAACAAATAGTTTTGAATGGAGTGGACAAGCGTTGATACATACCAACACAGAGGCTAACGCGACAAGCTCCTTGCAGATTTTCGACATAGACAATCGCGACTTGAACATATCGTTTGACTATGCTGATGAATCGGCTTATAGAGAGGTGTCAATCTACTGTCCAATTTGGATTCTCAACAAAACAGGAGAACGATTACTAGTAGCCGATAGTAACGGTGTAGAAACAGCAGGACAGTACGACATGGAGGTAGATTTTCATTTTCACAATATTAACAAAATAGTTAGATGAAGATCAAGTAGAACCTTTAATGTGCACGTCCAATCGCATTATGGTCAAAATCAATGAAAGTGACTACAGTTACCCATTCTCACTCGATCAGGTCGGAGTATCAGGTGATTTATCACTAGTCGATTTGGAGAGTCGATACAGTATCGCTTTTTACAATGGTTTTGGTAGTGGAAAATTCAAGCGAACAAAGATGGTATCTTTCACACCAAGATACATCATCACAAATCGCACTGCTCATGCAATTGGTATTAAACAAGAAGGATCCAAATATGTAACGGTTATTCCTGCTCATCAACAAATTAATTATTATTGGAGACAAACGCAAGTGGAGGATCCACGTATTTTTGTTACCATGAAAGAGGGTGAGGAAATGGAATGGTCGGCGAGTGCATTTGCATTGAACGTACTCGGTGAGAGTGATATCAAACTTGTACATCATTTTGCTCGGCTAAGAGGTATACCGATCACTCGTATCTTGAAGATGACGATCAAGGAGAGTATGGGAACGATATTTGTATCTATCGAGTTCCCCTCGAAACCACCATACTTGATTGACAACCAATTAGATGAAGATGTCATCGTTTCTCAAGTCGATCAAGACAAACGATGGATTATAGAGAAGAATGCAAAAACAGCTTATGGATGGGATGACTACAATGGAAATCAATTGCTAAATTTGCGATTAACGACATGCCCGAACATGCCTTACGCTACAATCGACATCAATAAGGTTAACTACCATGACAGGTTAAT
>JAESGV010000355.1_pt1 | contig 20534 bp, 9 predicted proteins | sample 9269781 | NCBI WGS metagenome assembly JAESGV01 (sample SAMN15741586, study PRJNA653496) | algae metagenome | isolation source: Tildeniella torsiva UHER 1998/13D and co-occurring heterotrophs from... | place: Slovakia: Slovak Paradise National Park, Hrabusice, Kosice Region | collected 2000-01-01
ATCACCATCAAAGTTTGCTGACTTGAGTGGAGCTGGAACAACTCCAGCATTTAATCCTCAAGTCGAGACTGAGAAAGAGAAGCGAAATTGGCTGATTCATTTACTCTTTATTCGTCACGATTACGTAGAATGTTTGAAAGTTATTGAGCAACAACTTGAAGCTTGTCAAGGATTATGCGAATACGCTATATACGTTAAGGGTTTGATATTACGACAAAAAGGTCAGATACAAGATAGCTTGTCTTTGTTCCAGGCAACAGTAATGCTCAATCCAAATAACCCATCGAATCTTAAACAAGTGGGAAGAAGCTATTATTTATTAGGTAGACACCGTGATGCAATCGAATGTTACGAAGAAGCTCAAAAGCTATCTCCTGAAGATTGGGAAATTTGGTATAACAAGGGACTCTGTTTCTCCAGTACTAAGCAGTTCGAGGAGGCTGAAGAATGTTTTATGCGATCAAATTCTATACAGCGACATGATGCAACGTACATGGAGCTTGGGAAGGTGTATACTGCTCAGGAAAAATACGAAGCAGCGATTGAGCTGTATCTTGAGGCACTAGAGTAAGTGAGATTAGCTGTTTGTCTAAATTTTAGTTTTTCTCCTGAAAATCCAGAACTATTAACTACAATTGGGCTTCTATATCTGCGTATTGGCGATAATTTTAAAGCGTTCGACTACCTTGGTAATTCACTTACTCACGACCCTAAAAACCCAAAGGTAACTACTGAAAATAATTCTAACCAGTAGACTATATTAGCTACAGGTAGCATCATACAAGATCACAGCGAAATGGATGTCGCTCTTTCGAAATATCGCATTGCAGCTGTACAAACACCAAATAGTGCACAACTATGGAACAACATCGGGATGTGTTTCTTTGGAAAGCAAAACTATGTTGCAGCAATAGCATGTCTTAAACGCGCTCTGTACCTAGCGCCATTTGAATGGATTATTGCGTACAATTTGGGTTTAGTACATTTGAACACAAGTCAGTATGCTTCTGCATTTCATTATTTCAGTGCTTCGATAAACTTGAAGCCAGATTTTGCATCATCGTACATGTACCTGGCGATAACGCTGAGTAGATTGGACGATTTTGAAAACGCTTGTAGTGCATACGAGAAAGCAATCGATATGGAGAGTGATCACATGTTTGAGTTAAATTATGCTATAACCCTGTACAATCACGATGAAGTAGAAGAGGCTAGACACCATCTTATACAATTCGAAAAGCTTTTCCAAGAATTAGAAGAGGAAGATAGAGAAGCCGACCCTACAGTTCTTGAAACGCGACAACGTTTGTCTGCAGCATTAGCATAAAGATGTCAATTTGTTCGTTACGTTTTGTTGTAAGTGTAAGCGGGAAGTAAAACCGTTAAAAATTAAAATCAAACATGAACAAGGAGAACCTTCCAGTCTATCAGTCACAACCCACTGATCCAAAGGCTGTACTAAAAGGTACACCCTCGACAAACGGTTTGAAAGCAACACAAAAAGTAGGAAAAGAAGAATTGTGCCAACAAGTGGATAAGATGACCATTGCTAAACCACAAACTGAAAAGAGACAATGGTGTTTGAGCGACTTTGAAATTGGAAAACCACTAGGTCGTGGTAAATTCGGCTGTGTCTATTTGGCACGCGAGAAACGTACAAAATACATTGTAGCGCTAAAAGTGCTCGATAAAAAGCAACTACAAGCGGAAAAGGTTGAACATCAAATTAGAAGAGAGGTAGAGATCCAGTCTCACTTGAGGTATGTTTAACAATTCCACATATTCACAATGTACAGACACGCTAACATCCTACGTCTCTACGGATACTTTTACGATAAGGAAAAGATTTACATCATCCTCGAGTACGCATCAGGTGGAGAACTATACAAACGTCTACAATCATCAAAACACTTTGACGAAGAACAAGCATCAAAATACATTGCGTCGTTGGCCAGAGCGTTACTATACTGTCACAAGATGCATGTCATTCACAGAGATATCAAACCAGAAAACTTGTTACTTGATGGAAAGGGAGATGTAAAAATCGCAGATTTTGGATGGAGTGTTCACGCACCAAACAAGAGACGTACTACTCTATGTGGAACATTAGACTATTTACCACCAGAAATGATCGAAGGAAAAGAACATGATACAGGAGTTGATTTGTGGTGTTTGGGAATTCTTTGCTACGAGTTTTTGGTTGGACAACCTCCATTCATGGCAGAACAAAACAATGAAACATTTAGACGTATTAGGAATGTAGAACTAGTGTTCCCTGAGCATGTTTCATTAGAAGCAAGAGATTTAATTAGCAAACTATTAGTCAAGGAAAGTACTGGTCGCTTAGGTCTTGCACAGGTACTTGAACATAAATGGATCGCCAAGTACGACAAAGCTCGCCAGTAAGAAACAGAGTTGAGAGGATCACTTTGTGAAGATAAATTGTACATTCGGTTTTTATTTGTTGAAATTTGATTTTATTTCAATGTGTTGCACAGCTAGTTCATAAGTGTACGCAAGATTCAATAAGTGTAGCCTATTTCTTGATCACAAAAGGCTCAGGTCTTTCTTATCGTTCTTCTTCTTGAAAAAACAGCTCGTAGTGGTTCTCTAACAGCTTTCGCATCACTCAAAATCAAATCCGATAATGCATCATAAATCAAATCCACAAACTCTACAAACGATTTTTCATCAGCAGCCAAATATCCATCCAAAATGATCGAAATCACTTGTACAAGTTCATTCGTCATTTTACTATCATGATCCATATGTTCTTTCAAGTACAAAGTTCCTCCAACTGTAGAAGCAGGAACAATTGTTTCTACACTTTTTCTTCTCTTTCTTCTCGTCGTATCAATTTCTATTTTTGCTTGACTTGATGTTCGCCGATGGAATCCTCGCACTGGAGAATCATCACTTGGTGAATTGATACGTACCAAATCTTTACTTTTTGTTCCAATTTGTATTTCATCAACTGGTGTATTTGGTGTCGCAGGAGAAAAAATTTCTTGTCCTTGTGAGGCGACAAGATACGAATTAATTAAATCTCTACATACTGGTAGTAGTAATTCTTGTGCAATGGATTTTGTTTCTGGAGAATCTTCTACGTGTAACATTTTGAATAACATTCCAAGATATGCTTTCAATGTCATTGATTCGTGACGGATAAGTCTTGGACGTAAATGTACCATTCTTGCGTATTGTCTAGTTACACGTTGAGTATGGATTTGTTCCGATAGTAATTGTTGGTGAAGCTCTTGTGCACTCTTGTACGATGACCAAATGATTTCCAAAAACATTTGAATATCCTCCAAAGTCATGGCAACAATATTAATCTTTTTTGTTCCACAGTATGATGTGATGACCAGTTTGATCAGTTCCACGAGAGTTGCGTGGATTTGGTACTCTACATCGAACACATCTTCATTGAATACAAATCGTGAAATATGACATGGTCCGTTGGTATCTACAAGAACCAAATCGCGTAATCGATCTCGAATGATTGTCCATTGTTCGAGTGTCATATCATTTCCCATTCTTGTGAGTAAATGACGCATACATTCTGCTCCGATCTCTGCAAGTTTGGTATTGTAAATGACATACTTTTCTAGTTGACCGAGATGTCGTTGTTCATGAACGAAAAATGAACAAATGGTATCGATCAACTCTTCAAATAAGAAATTATCCGTATGAGTGACATACAAATCACAAATCAAATTTTGAATTCCTTGCATCATGCGTGGCAAGGTCATTCCAACCCATTCTGTGACTAACGCTGCACATCGTTTCACATCAGAAAATTCACTCTCCGTTGGTGATATCGGTGATGTTGCTTCTATGATAGTCGACTTGCACTCTGTTTCAATTGCATTCTTTACGATTTGCAAAAGTGTTTTCCCAAAAATTTCATTCCAGAATTTTGTATCGTGTTTTCCCATACAGTGGCTTCGTATGATCGATAAGACATGCTCTAGAGCGTTGTGTCTCACTTCTACACGTTCTGCATACTGCACAACTTTACACAACGATGTAAAAAGTGATTTCCATAATTGAATGGTGTGATCTTCGTCCTTGGTGGGAACTTTACCAATAGCCAAATTTTGAGCGCACATGGATACAAATTCTATCGCATATACGGCAATAGGTTGTGAAGATGCGGCGAATTTGGCTAAACACTCTACCAAATCTTCAAAAGAGTCATTTTCCGTGATCACAGAAAAGTAATCATTTCGTACCATCATCATTGACAAAAACTCATCGAACAAGTATTCCAACATGGTCGCTCCCGATTCAAATTCTGCAACTCGTCCAATACACTTTAATATACATCCCCATCCAGAACGTATGATTGCATACTTTTTGAATATAATTGGACCTAAACAGTTCATGATCAACTTGTCACGAACTATTGGATTTAGTTCCGATCGATGAATAGCGTGATAAAATGGTCCCATAACTTTTCTTGCAAAATCGGGTAATAACTCTTGTTCACCACGATTTTGTTCCAAAAACGTTTCTGCGAGTTGACGCATGGTATCCATGATCCAAGTTAGAGTTTGTTGATCCAATGTTAAATATAGCGCTTCTGCTAAATGATCACCAATATATGTCCACATGAGAATACGTTCTTCATCGGGACGATTCATGTTAAAGTAGGCGACTTCTATGAGTTTTTCGAGTCCATAACGTGTATTTGAATTTTGTACTAGATTGTTTCTCGAAGCGTCGCAAAGCCCTTGTATGAATACACTGAATTCGTGACCATTAGCAGATGCACTATTAACAAACAATGTATCCATTGCTGCTTGCATCATGATAAATTCTTCACGATACGTTTCAGGTAAATTTTCAATCTTGGTTACACATTGAAGAACATCGGACCACGATTGCCATGTCATGAGGTTTGCATGAGCGTGTACCAACTTGAGCATCAATTTGGCACATTCAATATTGTATTTCATTTTTGGTTTTGGAACTGGTGTGGTCGTTCCCATTGAAGGATTCGATGATTCATTTCCACCAAAGAATGATGCAAATGATGCAAATCGTTTGTGGGAGCTTCCTTGTGGTGCTGATGCTAGTGCTTTTGGTGAGGAAGCATCAGCAACATGTACGAGTAACCTTGTATTGTGAGCAATGCATGATATCGTAGGTCCAAACGCATCAGCAATACCTAACTTTGTTGCCGTTTGCGCCAACATTTCCGAGTACTTGAGACAAGTATTATAATAACTGTCAAATTTGAACAACGTGTCTAGTAACTGTAACGATGAATCAAATATCTTTTGCAATAGCGCGACATTGAGATCCAAATCATCTTCATCATCTTCTCGTATATTTCCTGGCGTTTCAAAATCTTCATCATCCCAAACATCTGCGGAAATGGTTGCCATTACACTTCCTGCTTGTTCTTGTTGAAGATTAGACAAAATCTTTTTCGTTTGTTGTACAATAATCGCAGATTCGCGATTGAATAAATAATATTTTCGTCTTGGCATGGACATTTGTGAGGCGATGACTTCACCTTCGTCATCTACTTCGACTGGTGTGAATTTCTCTTCGTCTTCGGGAATCCAGTCGAATTGTTTTGTTTTCTTACGTTCGAGTTCCATATGTAAGGATTGATTCACCGATTGCATGATTTCTAGTGCCAAATCGGCGGCAGTTGTGCGGAGTTTCGAATCTTGTGCTTGTGTGATCCACTTGGCATCGAAATGGTGTTTTGATGCCATATGGCAGAGTGCATCGTAAATGCTTACTAGTACGTTCTCCTTCGCAGTAGTGAATCGTTTGTACAGCTCCAATGCAGGTACATTGGATAATACTCTCATCAAAAATTGTAAAATTGTGATTCTCTGGAAAAATGTAGAGTGTGCACTGTCCATCATGGGTACTATCGCAAAAGCGAGGATTGCAGATAGTTCTCCTCTCCAAATAGATTCAAATTTACCCAATACCAGTTCAAAAAGTTGAATACACAATTTGAACGTTACTGGTGTTAAAATCAAGTTCAATAGTATCGCATCAAATACGTATCCCGAAACTTCCTCTAAAAATCTCTCATTGGCGAGTGTATACGTTCCCCACTTGGAAATAACCACAATCAGAATCTGTAACGCAACTGTTCTAATGTCTGCCATTCCTCTAGGTATTTTTTGTTGCGCATAGTACGACAATCGTTTCATAACAGCCAATGCAATGTGCCGCGATTGATCTTCGTCTTGTCTGATGACCATTTTCCGCAATAGTTCAAATTCAAAATTTGGTATTTTTGCAAGTGGTTTGCTTGTATACTCTTTGCTCTTCTTTTTCTTTGTTGGTAGTGCTGATGTTGGTGTACTCACGAAAATATCTTCGGATCGTTTCCGTCTTGCCATGGGTAAAAAGTAACTCAGTAATGAGGCGTTCTTATCGACGACCATTGGTGAGGTTGCAGATGGACTTCTTCTCCGTAGTTCTTGTAAATCTTCTGATCCTCGCCGATCGGCTATTGGTGATTGTCTGGTCATGGTAGGTGAGGATCGCGTTATTGGGAGTTTTCTATCGGGTGAAAAGATTTCAATATTTTTTGTAGAGGATACCAAACTAGTGCAACTCGCGCGTCGACCATGAAAAGGTTTGTATGGACCGATAATCTCTATGGGTAACTCGGAAAGATCGTCTGGAATGTCAAAATAGACATTGCTTGTTATTTCTAGTTGTGTGAACACGCGTTGAATTAATAGTGTTATGATTTCCGATGTGTATGTTCTCAACGAGTCATATTCTTCATCCCAACAGTTAATAAATATGGAAAAACTCGCATCCAGTAGAACAGAGTACTGCCAGTCGATGATATGAGTTATATGATTGAGAATTATCGAGATTGTTCGCATAATAGCAGAGTGCGATGGGTTATGTAGTGTCGAGCAGTAGCACGTCGAGAGAATGAGCACATCTATCATATATTGTTGTTTCTGATGTGGCGTTTCTGGTTTAACTGATTCTCGTTTGCGTAGCAGTTTCGATATTGATGTGTATTCCACCTCTGCGACTGTGATAGGTGATGTGTTCTCTGGTAGAGGTATATGATCGATACAACCAAACATGATCAAGTTTTGGAAGCAATTTAGTACTGCCTCCTGTGTTTCTAAATTTGTTTCGAGACTAAGCACTAGTGGAGTGATGTATTTCGAAGGATCTTCTCTAAAAAATAATTAAGAACGATAAAAAGTAAATATACCGCAACATATTGAAAAACTCCTCTCCTGTTGCAGGCGTAACTGTGTCAATAAGATTTTCTATCAATAATAACTGCGGATTCTCATCAGTAGGAGAGGGAGATGCTGGTGACGAGTTTCCAATAGGTGTTGCAAAGCTATATCGATTAAATTGTTTTCGTAGCGCATAGTGTACATTTTCTAGCGTCTTTTTGTATAACTAGTGGTGTAAAAGTAATTCATATCGCACTTACTGTGCGCATTGCATTCTTTGTTGTTATACATAGTCCTATATACTTTTCTGGAGTAGAGTTTACTTCGGTAGGTGTATCATATTGTTCCATGGACTGATGATCATGTCAAGACAAAAGTTTTGGTGAAAATTTTACAAAAAAGCAAAACACAACACTCTCCAAAGCTAGTGCAATGGAGTGGACGGACTAACAACTTTTCGCGAACTGTACACATGCCAACGCTACATTCGAATAATTGCACATGCTTTCGAGGGCTAAAATCATTGCACGCAGCCACATCAGTCCGCGACAATTTACAAGGCACTTTTACATTCGTGATTGCTGTGTTACCAATGATCAATGAAAAGTATGATACAAATATAAATAATTTAATATACATCACATTCAAAGCTTGAATACAGTCCTGTACCAAACACTGGAACCGTTCTCAGCGTACTGTTCTTTGGTTACTACATTACTAGCGTACGTAGATATCGAGCCAACAATACTTCCTCCAATCCATGCACTGTAGCGACGTTCAGGAGGGCATACAACCTTTAGCTTGTTCTCCTTTTCAAGATACTTACGCTGAATACCATGAACTGAACTTCCTGCACCAATCAATACTACAATATTTTCTTTTCCAAGACTATTGTATGGATCTCCAAGATCTACTGCTTCTGTGATACCAATGCTGTTAATACCCATTACTGTAGGATTAGAAACATGTGTAAATACGTACAACTAGGATCGAACAGTACATCGGCACAAGCGTCAAGTAGGCTGATCTTGTAGCGAATCGTTTGGCCATCTGGTAATTGAAAAGTTTTTTCTGAATGTTCCTCTTCAAAACGCATTTCGGTACTTCTTTTCTTATCGACATAATTAACATACTTTTTACATTGCAAAAGTATTCTGAAATAGTTCGACCTCCAACAGGTATATCGGTGATACCATGAACAAGTGGCGCTGTATCATAAATCGGACACACTGAAGTGGTTGTGTATCCAACATCAACGACTGTACCTGTTGTTCTTCCACTTGAAATGAGTCCGCATAGTTGTTGTGATACAAAACAGACAGAATCTGCGTTTAACTCTTCTAGAGTGTATTCTCCAACTGTTACGTGTGTAGTCTTTGGCGTCAGAGCATGATCCAAAAAGAGCATGTGATTATTCTTCATGTTTGTGTTTTCCACTTGTGCATACTTATGGATTTTATCTTTTACGTGTTTCCAAAGAATTTTAGAGTCATTAAGTGAAGTTATGCGCCTATCTTTCACGGGATAAATAAATTCGTCATGATTGTCGAATAAACTTGACGGTGTAACATCTTTGGCATCGTGATACCTTGTTCTGTTGCAGTAACACGGTATCCATAATTCTTCAGCATCACGTTTCGATAAATCTAGGTTATCATTGTGTTTGTTTTTCGCGATTACTGTTCGGTATTCGAATTTGGGTTTATCATCGCCTGCTAGCCCAACCAGAGTCTTAAAGGATCCAGTATCAACAACAATAACACCATCATAAGCGTACTCCATACCTGAGAAAATCACAAACGCAATTCATTACAACATTGGCAGTTTTGAAATAAATAGCACAGAAGAAACATTAGTGTTCATTAATACCAGTAACACAAGCTCATCTCTTGCAATACAAGTTACAAAACATCACGGAACTGGTCAATTCGAACTTCTTAAATTGGTAAACACACTAGCATTAACGCTGCTGTGATGTTGCTGCACAAAAAAGTTCACAAACTATGTCATCAGCACTACAAACTTCATTACCGTATCGTGGCTCTGGAGCAGACAGGCCTGAATGCTTAAATATATTGCCTGCAAAGATGCCAATCATTTCTGACAAGAGGCTACTAAAGCATTGGCGTTATACTTCTATTTGGAGCGCCGACGTTATGATATGCGCAGGAAATGTTTCTTGTGGTATTGTCACGCAACACTTTTGGGCAGTCTATTTGCGAAAAGAAGGCAAGTTATTAGAACAAACAAGATTGTTTTCTGGAGCCTCAAAGGTCATTATGGACAGAAAAAATGTTTGCGTTCGAGATGGAAACGTAGAAGTTAATATTACGCTTGGCGATGGAGATGCATTGGAAGCAGCCACACAAGTTGGCAATGCGTACACATGGACAAGAAAGTTCTGCGGCATTACAGCGATAGGAACTGTCACAGTAGATGGAAATACGTACAATATTAACGCAATCGCGCTTATTGACGAAAACGCTGGATACCATCCTCGGAATACAAAATGGTACTGGTCAGGTGGATGTGGAAAAGATACACTTGGAAGAAAAGTCTCTTGGAGTGTAATAACAGGTCTTAACGATGGCAAGAAAAAAAGTGAAAGAACAATTTGGATAGATGGAGTTCCAACTGAAGTGGCACCAGTCCAATTTGCGAAAGATTTATCTAGCGTTTCGTTTGAAGACGGGTCTATACTACTTTTTGAAGCGGAAAAGATTCGAGAACGTTCAGAAAATTTAATTGTTATCAAGTCAAACTATCGGCAACCATTTGGAACGTTTTCTGGACAATTAACAAAAGACATTGCTCTTACTGAAGGTTATGGCGTTATGGAATACCATGAAGCCCTTTGGTAAATTGTCAGTAAATACTATCAATTTTGATAAATTTTGGTAAATGAACAACTTAAGAGTATTAATACTTCTAAGAAATACCGAAGATTATAATTTATCGCCATTTTAGCAACAATATAGGGATTATTTCAAGGAATATTCAATGAAGTGTGCGACAAACCTTCTTCACACAAGGCTGCACGTAAGACTCGTTCACTGTAACAGACGACTCAGGTTACCTCAAAGAAACGAAAGCAAAGCGATTAATTTAATCCAGAGGCTGAAGAACAAAGAAATCAAAATTCTGATCAAGTACGAGAGTTACTTTCAGATTTTCCTCCACGTAGACAGGAACCAGTTTAAGTACAGAGCGACGAACGTGATGTACAGGAGAGAGTCAGCAATTTAAATAGACGTAAGGAGTTGTTGCTAACGATTGCAAAATACAAACGTGTTTTGGCTGGCGAAGAAGTAAGGACATCCATTCTGGACATCATTCGTACGTTACAAGACGAACTGGAAACATTGCTTTAATTAAATACGTGACACTTTTAGGGTGTAATTTTCGATTTCAATAGTACCTTTCATGCATGCCATATTTGCAGCTTCCTCAGATGATAACTCGAAGTAATAAAAACCATCTTCAATATCACCGTAGGCAGTAAATCCTCCAAATTGTTGAAATGCTGCAACTATATCCATAAAGTTCCACTTTCCTTGAGGTGGAAGAGACACAATTACAGCACATTTTGACTTTTTGGCTCTCTTTTCAAAAAATACACGGTTCATGCAACGTACGATATATCCCTCTTCTACTAAATCTAATTCGTCGCGCGAAAATAATGGCTTCAAAGAATCTCCTAAGTCTGTTGGTATATCCTCCCCGTTGGCAATATCCTCAGTTATGTAATAGAAACCATTTGGAACTAGAGGTCAGTATCATTATTTTCTTACGATTAGGATCGTTGAGTAAAGTATGTTGCACGCGTTCACCCATAGTTGTAGTTCCCACACGAATAGGAAGACAATCAACAGCATTAACAAGAGCGGCTTCTACTGACGATATTGCATACACTTTTGTTCTTTTGTTTTTGCTGTCACAGAAAAATACGAGACAAACATTGGGCGCGAACCAGTACTTCTTGTCATTATCTTGTGCATTATCGTATTGGACATTCGCAATGTTTTTTGCATAGAGGTGGTAGTGGCTAGGGTTCACGCTGACAGGATGGTTATAAACGCATTCTGTTATGAACGCAGAGGATTCAAACATAATCAATGGAGGATCCATGTCTTTAGATCGATTTTTACAAATTTTTTATTGCTTCTAATCAGCTTGCAAAAGTGCAGAGCTTTGTGGTGGGCTAACAGTAAGCTGTTCCTGTTGTTTTGCTATTACTTCTTGATAGGCTTCTTTCTTTTTTCTAACAACCTCAGCAATAGCACCATTTAGTTTCGTCCAGAATTTAGTCATTGCTTTTTCATTGTCTGTTGTGAGCTTCTTGGTAATAGGCGTTGGTGTGCTATCATTTGGATTTTGATACTCTAATGTGATAATTTGGAATGGCTCATTATAATTGAGTTCTCTAATGGTATCAAGACCAACTCTCCATCTTTCTTTTTCGTTATTCAAAGAAACCTTGATGATGCTCAAGTTAGTTAACAAATAGATATCCGTTTCTTTTCTGTTTCTCAAGAAACCAAGTGCACGTTCATGTTCGGCATACGCAGAAACATGACTATCAACACCACGGCTTCGAAGTCCTCCTCCACCTAATCTTTGTTGTTGTTCACGCCATCCTACTCTTGCATCGTTTACTGCGTACAAAAAGTATTGACTTAGCGCTTCTTCAAAGTCGTAGACGGTAATTGCGCCATCTTCACGGAAGGTTCTTGGGTAACGTACACGTCTTCTCTTTCTGATGACGTTTTCTTTCTTTTCAAGTCCGTTTGCGATACCTTCTGTTGTCTTTGTTGCAGAGTCAATAATACCGGCGATAGGTTTCATGGGCAAGCCAATAATACCACGGCCGACACCTTTAGCAACGTCCCATCCGGATCCACCGCCTCTAGAGGCCTTTTGTGGTTCTTGTACGATACCTGATACACCTTCAACAAATCCACTAACAATGGATTCACTTGCATCGTTCAAACCTTCTCTTGTGTTTGTTGGTTTGTTGATTAACATTTCACGTTCTTTGCGTCTAGCATAATCACGATCTAGAGTCAAGTATGATATTCCTCTTCCGATGCTGTAAGAAATTCTTGATGCTGCTCTGAACGCGCCATGGATAGTGTTTCGCATAAAGTGTTTTCCACCCTTTGCGATGCCATGGCTTAGATCTCCCTTACGATGATGTGGGTATGGGTGAGTTCTACCAATTTGAGATTCAATAGATGATTCGCCAGTTGTTGAGCGAGTTGATTTTCTTGGCTTTTTGACCAGTCCCTTGAATCCACTCTTTACATCATTGAACACTCCCAATGGGTTTCCAATGACATTCAATGAACCCAAGATTTTGTAGGCTTCTTTTATACCTTGTTTGATGAAATGTTTTGTCATGCGGTTTTGGATATCGGTAGTGGTTAGAATCTCTCGTTCAAAACTGATAGAGTCGATGCTCAATGGAGCATCATCAATGTTGACCAATGTCATTCCAAGAGCTTCGAAGAATCTAAACATGGCACTGTCTGCTACGCGAGGATTCTCGCTTCGATCGAATGAGAATGTAGTACCGATGTTGAGTTCACCAAGTACAAAGTTGTCAAAGTACATTCTTGTTGGTACTGTTGAAACTGTACCAACAGCAGTAGTTGTAGCAGTTGTACTGGCATTTGGTGCATTGCCTGCTTGTGATTGGATATCTTCTGAGATGGCGCTAATTGTGCTCATTGAGCTAACAGAGTCATCTCTTGGCAAAGTATCAGCTGTAGTTGGGTTGGTTGGATTGTTAAGGTTGTACACTGTTTGTTTGTCAACTGGATGTAACAACATGGTGTCGACTTGGTTCTCATTGTCAATGTGCATGAGTGCTGCGTTGACGCCTGTTGTTGTTCCACTTGTTACTAGCATGCTGCTACTTGTCGCAATCGCTGTATCTACACTCTTCTCAGGTGTTGTGTTGATGATACCCATCAAATCACTGACTAAGGAGTAGACACTCTCGATTAGTTTGAGATCGAGTTGAAGAGTAGCATCTTGCATGATGATATGACAATAAGGGAAGATTTGGATTGAAGTATCCATCTCAAGGTGAGGTTGTTGCTCAAGTTGCTCTTGTAGTGTTCCTTGTGAGCTTTGAGTGTCATCACCTACGTCGCCATTGTGAGCGTTCCTGAAACGAGTAAGTGATTGCTTATCGTCATTTTCAAGATTGTGTTGAATATCTTCATACGCGTTAGTAGCAGTGTTTGCACGATTTGCGACAGCTGATTTACATAGTGACACTCTGATAAATGGTTCGTCATACAACTCGTCACGGTTTGTGAACATTACAGGGTATGCCGCAGTATGATCAGTATTATCGATTTGAAGATGTTGAATCATGATGTCAATGAACTGGTTCTTTGGTGTAGTATCCAGTTGCACGTACAATCCTTCCATGTACAAGTAAATAATCTCACGAGGCAAGAATGACTCGTACTCTCTTCCATATGCACGGACTAGTTTTGCGTTATCTATCAACGAAACACCAATAGCAGTGATATCAACTAATACACTCATAGTGAAGAGATCTGCCTGTTGTCTTTCTAGAAGAGCTTCTTGTTCTCTAACAACTAACTCTTGTTGTTGTAATGGATCTTCACTAATCTTTTCTCCAGCCATTTGTTGTTCAATTTGAGAACGTGGTTTTGAAGCTGGTAATGAGTTCAAATCATACACTAGTCTTAGGACTCGAGTGGTTCCTTGCCAAATGACAACTGTGTGAGCCAATCTCAAATTCATGAGTCTAACTGATCTTACTGGTGTCACATCAACCATGTTGATAGCTAATGGATTGAGCATAGAGTTTGAAAGATCGAATTTAACTAATAGTTCTCGAATCTGTCCCGCTGTTTCTGGATTTTGTACGTCAGTCTCTTTCTTTGTCTCTTTTAGTAATGATGGATCATCGTATGAGAATGGTAACGAACTGTGTGACTTGACCAAATACCAACGATGTGTACCTGGTTGGCAAACGAGTACATCTTGATCCAAATCGTTATCAACACGATATGGCGCAGAACTTGTTTCTGGAGTAGTTACTGATAGTATAATACAACCCTCTATTTCTTCTATGTTGATGTGAATAATCTTTTTCACAATGAGTGGAATTCTGTCCAACGCATCCAACTTTGTGAACATCCAAGAAATTTCATTGCTAGGTAATTGAATCATCTTCAATTCAGTAAGACCTAGTCTGTTCAATGGTATAGGCATTGAACTGACAATATAGTTTTCTGGATCTAGCATTGGGTCTCCTATTCCAACATAGAATTTGACGGAGTCAAGGTTGGACGTGGAACCATTGTTTGGTAGGAAGAATGCCTTGGATTGTCCTGGCATGTACGAAATTCTTTCCTTGGTACCTTCCAAAATGAGTTCTAATTGACGGTCACAACCATTGGCAACTCGATATCTTGATGACAATGTGATAATCTTGGTACGTTTGTACTTTCCTGGTGCCATTGACGTATAGATTCCCAATGGATAAATAGTTTGGTCACCAACACTGGTTGCTACTTGGGCAGTGTTCAAGATGTCAACGTTAATTGGTGCAGATTCCTTGGCAGTGTCTACAGAAACGCATACACGTCTTTCAGTGTTTTCATCACCAGGTTCTGGACCTCCACTGAAAGCGAACATAACTGGTTGTCTACGGAAAGTTCCGTTTTCTGAAATCAAATCCATTTCGTCATCAGACAGTATTTCATCAGCATCTTGTCTCATTAGCATATCTTCGTTATTCAACCAGTTGTTTGATGGCAAAGTAGCGTACATTCTTGCTGTTTTTCTTTGTCTTTCGAACATCTTCTTGAATGTGCTCTTGTTTTCGGCGTGATACTCTCTAATCATTAACTGACTTGAGGTATGGTTCATAACCCAGTATGGACTGTATAAAACCAAATGTCTGTGAGATCTGATACCACTTTCTGAATAGTCAAAGTATACAGTGAACTTGCTTTCTTCACTGACGCTGACATCGTCTGGAACTTGGCTCTCATTAACAACAGTGTGCGTGTTTAACTTTTGAACATCGCTAATTCCTCCTTGTTCAATGAAGGGTGCGTGAATCATGGCTAGATCGGAAACGTTCAATTGTCCAACAGTGAGCATCTCTTCAAGCTTGCATAGTTTGACTCTGATCTCGTCCTTGAACAAGTTAATGTTATAGTTGAAGACAGTTTCTCCTCTCTTTAGTTCTCCTTGGCCGATAACGCGGTAAATGTTTGAAATAGGATCGAATCTAAACAAGAAATATCCCATGTCCAAACCTAATAAATTCTCTAAAGCCAATGGTGGGCGAATCTCGACTTGACATGAACATTTTGTTAAGATCTGTTCGGTAGTCATTTGTTCCAAGTCGTAGTCGTACAATTCCCAACCTCGTTGTTCTGTGACTTTAGGTTGAACTGCGGCGTATGTTGCAGACGTGTTATCACCGCTGATACACGTGACAAATCGAGTTACGTTTGGTGTTCTTGTCATATTCAAGAATTTGAGCGCTTCATCACCTTCTGTGATCAACATACTCCATTGGTAAGGAATTTGTGTGTTCAGTGGACGAATGTGAAGATTGTTTTGAACCATTTGTATTGGAATACCAACTGTTTGTCCTGGTTCCAAGACGCAGAAAGATTCCATTGTTTGATCTCTTGCAACCAAGTGACCTATTTCATATGACGTGGTGCATTGGTTGCGAATGGTGATTGGTGATTTGATGGTTATGATACCACGTCCACGTTCAAACTCGATAGTAATATGTAGTGGTCCGTATTCAGTAGGGAATAAGGCATATCCACGACTTCTTGTTGATTTGTTTAGCGTAATACGAGTTTGATCTTTGGAACCTGGTAGATGTAGTAGTATGACTGTTTCGGCAGTAGAACCTCCACCAAGTTCTGGTGCATCGATGGCATAGTAGTTGGATGGGTTAAATCCATATTCACTACCTGGCGGAATTTCTGTTGGCTTTAGGCTCAACTTTTTATCTTCTGTTGCACTTGATTCGTGAAGTGTAAACTCTACTGTAGTTCCACTGTGATTTCTGACAGTGTAGAGATCCAATTCTTGTAAGATTGGTTTCTTGCCTGATAAATCTTCTTGCCACAGTTGAGCAGCAGTAACGATGCTACGTAACATTTCTTGAGAAACGTTAATGTTGAACACGTTATAACCTTCCAAAGTTCCAACGAAGATCTTGTGTGGAGAATCGGCTGCCTTGCTAGATACAACTTGTTTAGCCAACTCCTTGGAATCTTGTTGCTCTCCAACAGTTTCTTCAGCAAATGGAACAATGTCAATCTTTGGTTCACTCTCACCTTCCAAACTACTTGTCTTAGTGATAGCGGGTAGTAGGAGGGTTGTAGTAGTTATCTTTGGACCAAGCATGTCATCTCTTTGAACAGTTGTAGCAAATTGGAATTCTGGTTGTGGTTGAGCGACTTCCTCTGCTGTGACTGGTAAGGGCTTCTTTTCATAACCAATTAATAGTCCAAATGGTTCAATTACAGGTTCCCACTCGGCCATACGAGTGTTGTAGTAGTGAGCAGCAATGTAGACTGCAAGATTGATGACGATCGCATTGACAACTTGTGTCTTGTTTAACACTCCTAAACTTGCGAAAGATTCACTCAACGCAATTCGGTCAATGACAAAATCAAGTAACGGTACGTCGTATCCATAAATGTCATCAACAAGTAGCAACCGAATCAAGTTATTCTGGCATTTGACGTCGATGTTGTAGGTTGTGACAACTTCTTCGAATGCAGCAGCATCTTGAGTATGTGCGACTGCAACTGCAGGAGCTTTATCTTCTTCTTCTTGAGTCAGCTCTTTCTTATCAGTAACGGGTTGTATTGGCAAGTTTTGAGTTGCCGAATTACCTTCGTTCATCTTTGCAGTAAATACGTTTGCGATTTGCATAATGAGTTTGATGTCACGATAAGAGATTTGAACTCGTAGCGCTTTGATAAAATCGAGTAGAATCTTCTTGTAGACGTGCTTGTCTCGAATATCATGAGCTTCAGTTTCCATACTTGCAATCAAGTGGAATGAATCGATGATTGCTTGAGTGTCCTTGCGTGGTCTCTTGTTTGTAAATTGATTCTTGAGCTGACGTTCTAGTTCAGGATCAAGTTCTTGTTTGGCATGCTCAACAGATACTTTGAAGTTTCGCAATTCGGCTTGGTATAGTTCATAACCATTTTCTCTTGTTTGGATGTTCAATCCAGCACCGATTTGAACGACTAATTGACTTGTTCTTGGATTTTTGACATCAACAGGAATAGCAATCGTTGGTTTGCCGAAACTGGCTTCAATGTTGAGAATCATAATTGGATTGGGTTCTTCAACACTCTCCTCGACCTTCTTACGCCACTCTTCTTCAGCCTTTGCTTTTAGCACGACGTTTTCGAACAAGACACCAGATGTAACAGGCGATTTGAATTCGGATTTGCTGTTTCCTCTCGCAATCAAATAACTGAACGTACTGCAATCGTGACGAACCTTGACGTTCTTCAAAATGAGCGTTACTCCTGCTGCAATTTGAATGCGTGGTTCTAGAGTTGTTTCGTCGATAGACTCATTGATATCCTTCTTGGTAAAGATTTGGATAGTGTGTTTCTGGCCATCTACCATGATCTCTTTTTGACCATTATCTGGAACGATGAGTTTGCTATTTTCAGAAATTATCAAATCGGATGTGAGCATAGTGTCACGATCGATGATAATATCACCTTGGTTTCCAGTTTGGTCTGCCAATGGTGAGAATCGTTGTTCATACTTGGCCTGCCACAATTGAATATCAGTTTCGTGTCTGTCACCAAGTTCTTTGGCTAACGCTCCACGCTCAACGAAGAAATCTTTCATGGCAAATACAACATCGGGATCCAAAATAATTCTTGGATTTCCCATCTCGACTCTGGCGATGATTTCAGAAGACACGTTTTCTCTTGCTCCTGCTGCCATTAAGTCTACCATAGCACGAAGGAGATCTTTCTCCTCTCCACTATTAGAATCAACATTCGATGTGATAAATGTCTTATGAACACTTAACGACTCACTTCGTAAGTCGTGTGCTTCTAATGAGTGTAGAGTAACAGAAATACGAGCAGTTCTGTTAACGGCGCCTCCTGGAATAACTAATGCATTCAAATCTCTCATATTGAGACTGACTAGAGGATCTTCATTCATCCACAAGTCATCGTAGCCGGTACCACGCAACAATTTAATGTTGAGTTTGGGGAATCGAAGATGAATTTTGAATGCACTACCTGCAGCCTTCTTACGTCTGCGCTTGGCTTCTTCTCTCTCCTCTTGCTCTTTTTCGCGTTCTAGTTGCTCGATATGCTCTTGTTTTCTCGCCAACTCTCTGCGTTGCTTCTCTTCTTCGTATTCTTCAATACTTAGGTTGCGTTTACGTTCTTCCTCCTCTTCGTCCTCTTCCTTTTTCTTTTTATAAGTTGCGTTTCTTGGAGGTTGACTCTTCTTCTGCTCTTCTTCGATTTCTTTTGCCCAAGGGTTGATGTCCAATGTGTCACCAATGTTTCTTGCTAAAACTTCCATGAACACTTCGTATTGTTCATGAGTAATGTTTGCATTGACTTCTGGAATAACCATGGTCAAAGACTCTTGGTCCTCTTGATCATCATCGATTTCATGAGTAAGACCTTTTTCTTTAACAGAATATTCTAACTGTTCGGCTTCTTGTTGCTCAAGTTGTTTCACAAGTCTTTCTTGTTCTTCATCATCCAAAATGAGAATAGTTCTCTTAGCCGATAGGTCGACATTTAAATCTTCTAGAATTTTGATTGGATTTCCGCGCCTTGAAGATTCACGTTGCTTATCGAGTATGGTCACAATGTTGAACTTGTTCACGTGAATTTCATACTTCTCAAAGTATTTTCTGCCTTCATCATTGACATCGGTAAGAGTGTTTTTCACATTGATATAACCCAAATCAATAACGATAGCTTCTTCGGAGAGTCTGCTTACTGGAATGATCAAATGTGGATTCTCAATTCGAACATCAACATCCATGAGCATCTTTTGAGGAACAGCCTCTGAGTCCAACTCTTCTTGTTGACTTTGTTGGCTAGATTTTTCCTTCTTTGCTTGAATAGCTTGTTTAGCAGAGTCACGATTGCTGCCAGAGATAGATTGCATGAGTGGACCGTTTGTGAAGTATACCATCATCTTGTAGATTACTCTGTGCAAGTAAACAATTCTAAGTGCACGGACGGCAACCTTAATGTTCATCTTGCTAACTTCTTGTTTGGTCTTCTTCACTGGTTCAGCAGGTGCCAAGCTTTCGTTATCGTTGCCTTGGTCTTTAAGTGGAACACCAACTTTCAGCTTCTTCATGCCAAATTCAAACACGATGAGAGGTTTATCTTTGACTTCCTCTCTTGGCGATTCTGAATTTTCGATCTCTTTCTTTTCTTCGTTGTTAATCTCTTCTTGGCGTTGTTCTGTTTCGCCTTCTTCGTAGATACCGAGCATGTTCTTATACATTGCCTTGTTTTTGTCCTCACCGAGTTCGTACTGTTTGATCTTCAAGTTACCGAGATAACCACCGGCACTAGTCATACCAGTAGTTTCTTGACCCATGGTTATCCAAACATTTACTGCGGACATTGTGAGTTGCAAGAATGTGAAGCCGAGATCATTAATAAGTATGTTGGCTTTCTCTAATGAAGCGTCAATGCAGAATTCAGGCTTTTCTAGTTCTGCTCCTGTACGCACAATCAATGCTTGTGAACTAAAGTGAGCAGTACGACCTGCCAACTCTTGTAGCACGTTTTCGTTAATATCCATTCCTAAATCCACAATGTGAGCGAGGATGGTTTGTTCAACGACGAAATGAAGTTGCTCCATCTTGAGGATTATGTTTTGCTTGGCCTTTGCTTGATCAGTCAACTCACTACGGAAGTCGTTCAACATTAAGAAGCTGAGAGTGACCAAATCATTCTCTGCTTCAATGCCTGAACGTAAAATGTCTTGGTAGTTGGTGTAAACTTTAGGATTAACTGACGAGATGATAGTTCTAATTAAAGAGTTATCTTGCATGTTTTCACGGCTTTGTATTCCTGTCATGTCTAGAAGATTGAAACCTTCCAACTTGCAATCTACAGTGATATCATATCGTCTCATGATCAACCCAAGTACAAATTTGGTACATGCAATGTCCATCAGTGGAACTTCTTTCGATACTTTATCTTTGCCAACTTGGAACCCTGGTCTATAGTCAGTTGTGACCAAGACTTCGTCTAGTGTGAAAAGAGTTTGAAGCATGACACGCTT
>JAESGV010000356.1_pt1 | contig 20429 bp, 11 predicted proteins | sample 9269781 | NCBI WGS metagenome assembly JAESGV01 (sample SAMN15741586, study PRJNA653496) | algae metagenome | isolation source: Tildeniella torsiva UHER 1998/13D and co-occurring heterotrophs from... | place: Slovakia: Slovak Paradise National Park, Hrabusice, Kosice Region | collected 2000-01-01
TAAAATTGGTAAACTCACTAGAATAATTATCAACACGATCCTAGCAGCGTCTTGTTGATAAAAATCAATTGGTTCATAAATGGAATAAACGCCATTTGCTTCGCATCGAACAGTAATTTGGAACGTTAACACATCTACAAACTCGAATGGCAATTCGAACGATTCTTGATACGTGCCATCAGATCGTATCGCATATTGTGTATAATCAGAGTTCATTGCAGTTCCACATGTTTCTACGCCACATATCGTATTCATGTTGCACCAGTTGTCGTTAACTTTTTTCGAATGTTTGGAAACATATGCACGAAACGAGTATGCTTTCAATTTATCGGGAGGTCGCCACGTTAATACAGCGTTTGTTTTTCCTTGATTTACTACGAGCGAAACGGATATCGTTTTGTCTGTAAAATCTATTGTGTTAAATGCTGTCCATCCTGCTTGTACTTGGTAGTCAATTGTTTCATTGGACTGCACTGCCAAATACGATAGCATTGGTTTTCTCCACGGTGTTTGAAGGTACTAGTTGTGAGTATTAGCGTGAACGCAACAAACCATTGTTTTTTGGCTTTGTTTCATGTCTTGGTATTGTGTGTAGTCGGGTATCTTGTCATTTTGTGCCATTACTAGCACTGGTTGTGAACCAGAGCATGGTTCTACTTTGAAATAAATGTACATATCACCAGCAGGTTGTAGACCTGTGAACGATGTTTGATAGTATTTGAATTTGCCTGGTGTTTCGATTTGTCCGGTTATTTGTCTATTCGCATCGAGTACTGTTGGTTCACTTTGTGCGAGTGTGTGGTATACTAATAGCAACAAAAGCACACATGCTCTCATTGTGCACCTTCTAATTCAGAAGCTACCTTACAATGCAAAGTGGCGAACAATCATGTAATTAGTATCTAAATTCCATTTATTGTGCAGGGTTTAGAGATTTTTTACTACGGAAACAAGAGAAAAAAGTGTTGAGATATGATAGAAAGAAAAGAGTAAGAAAGATGGAAGCCCATTGAATGCTAATGTATATTTTATGTTGATCAAACTTTCATATGATGTTTGGCCATAGCATAGGTGCTATACTTTGTTTTGAAATTGTCCTTGTTCGATTTGCAATATTTGTAAATATGTTGCAGCCTATTATACCTCAAAATAGCATTATAGTGTCGATAACTCCCAACAATACCACTCGCTTTCATTAAGATTCTACCATCTAATCCTTGCGTTGGGTCATACTCTATAACAAGATTTCTCCCTCCTAACAACGCATGTCTAGCCAAGATTTGATCAAACGAAACATGTTTACAGTTATGTATCATGTCGAACACTGCCATCATACTTGTTGTACGTCCAAAACCTCCTCGACAATGGATGTACAAGTATGGGCGATCAGCGCTTCCTACAGGATACGTTTGGTTCCACTGTAGTACAAAATCGATAAACTTGTCGACTACTGGTATCGTAGGACCGTGGTGATCGGTAATAAAGAATCTGAGGTATTGTAAATTTGCATCTTGTACGAGTTGCTGTTCTGTTGTTGTCGATTTTATGTCAAGTGTTTGTGTGTCGAGACCTGCAAGTCGACCAGTTGCAGTTTCTTTCAGTACGAAACTAATGTAAACGGTAGATTGTGCGCCAAGTGCTGTTATATTGTTTCTTTCTGCTTGTAGGATGTTATCATGTGGATAGTGTATGTTTGCTGCGTTGCCTTGTCCATACCACGAAACAGCCATTTCATTCGCAATACCATGACACTCTTGCCGTAGATCTACAATTGCTTGTAGTGTTGGTAGTTCTTCTCGTAATTTATGAAACTGTGAAACGCCATATTGGCCTCCACCAGAAATATTTAACTCTTCTAGTCCATATGACGATACATTTTTTTGTTTTGCTATCTGCGCTAATTGTTTCGATGTTCTGAATTGTTTCGGCAGTGTGTGAGTGATTACATTATTATCGAATACGAGAATAATAGGTGTATTAATTATATGTTTTCTTGCGCAGTCTGTTGTGGGTATGTAGTTGTATAAAATTAACGCTATGTTCAGAGCCAGTGAAGCTAGTGCCACAACACTGCTAACGGTTACAACCATGCTCGTCTATGTTACACGTTTGATGTTTGTGATAATTTTAGAATGTTGTTCAATAAATTTATTGTTTTTTGAAGAATGCGCCCAAATCCCCTTGTTGTACACTCACATCTCTGTTGCTGACTTGTTTAAACTGTTCAGCAGTATCCTTGACCTTTGCCGATGAGGTACATAAGATCGCATTTGATTGTTTAGCTTCGAACAATCTGGAAATATACTTGGCCAAAACATTACGCACATCTTCTTTGGTTACTTTAGCAATTTTGTCTAACAACTCTTTTTGGTGGTATCTTTCGCTCACTCCTTGCAAAGTGTATATAAACTGCATGGAAGCTGCCATACTCTTTGTTTCCTCCAAAGAGATAATTCTGTAGATTACAGAAGATCGCGCAGCTTCTAATGTTACATGATTAAACTCAAGTTTGCCTTCCAAATACTCTTGCACAATTCTTTTTGCTTCTGCGTATGCCTTTACGACATCACCACTCTCAGCTAATTCAAAGTACAACAAACCTTCACCTCTGTTGCTGCTCATGTTATAGTTGTAACTCAAACCTTTTCCACGAATAGAAATCCAGAATGGACCTTCAAAACCAGTCAAATACTCGATAGCTACAGCTAACGCAGCGTGATCGTTATCATCATAACCACTAAGACCAATAGCACTGCTAAACAAGTACCCAGATTCAGTAGATTTGATACCAAACGCAGTTGCTTGTTTTTCAGAGTTTGTGTCAGTAGCACGAGCGTGTAATTGTTGACGCGCATGAACTGATGGTACAACTGTCTGTTCTCTCTTGACATTGTTTGGTAAGAACGATTCTGCCCACTGTTTCATGGGTTGTTCCAACTTGTAAACATTTGCAATGACATGAATACGCATATACTGTGGTTGCGCCAACACTTGTCTCACTCTTTCCAACTCTTCAATCACTTTTTCTGGATTTTTGTCCAATTGCGCCGAAATATCATTCAAAAAAGCTTCTTGCATGAAACTCGTGCTCGATAAGTGACTTGTCGCGTTTCCAAAATTTACTGCTTTCAGCGCTTGATCTCCAATATATTCTGGATCACGTTTCGTGGATGCAATGGATGTAATCAAGTTTTGTATGACGACTTTGAGTCTCTTGACCGTGAACAATGTGTTCCATAAGAAATCACTCAATAATTCGATTGATCTTGCGTATTTGCTTCTTTCTACTTTGAATCCAACTGTCAAGAATTGGGAATAATCTCCGACAGAGAATTTTCCTGCATTGTACAAACCAACGCCATTTCCATAGTCGATTGTTTCTTCATCTAGAAGGCGTAAAACTTGCTTGTATTTGATTAATGTTTCTCCTTTTTGTATGGGTAATTTGAACATTGCTTCTGTGAAAAATGGTAAGAACAATCGATCTAGATCGGAAAGTCCTGCAGTGTTCAAAGTACAATCTATTTTGACAAATTCTGTTTCGATATCTAAATCGTTAGTTGTTTTCACACTATGACGTACGATCAAATTGTATAAAGAAAGGAACTTGGTATTGTTCAAAATTGACATACTTGGTCAACTTTGAATTGGATTCTCTTTGTTCATGTCGCAAATCATTTCTGCTTGTCGTCGTATCAAAAAAGTGAACTTGATTCACGTCTGGAACTGAGAATTTTGATAATAATTCATCAGGAATAGCAATCGCGTTCTTTTCTTCTGCTTTTTTCAAATCTTCGATCAATGCTTTCATTTTAGTTGGTCCCAATTCTTTTTTCCTCTTCTTGATACGATCTTTTTCTGCTTTTTCGAGTTTTTCTCCCATCTCTTCAGAAGGATTTGATTTGACACAAACGTGTGGTGTGTCAAGTAAATACTTTTTGATCAATGAAGACCAGAATTGTGCATCTTGTTGTTGTAACAATCCCAAAGTTCCTATTGGGTTCAACGTTTCTTCCAAATCGTTTGCGTTTCTTCCGTATAAGAAATTAGCAATGAGCCCAGTTGAGTATTCGCCATGTGGAGAGTTTTCGATAGCGTTAAAGTGCTTGACGATTCTTCTCTTGATCATGGTTTGCATTCTCTCCATGTCGATATAGTTGCATATCCTGTTTATGGCGTTGAAAAAGGTATCTTTGATTAAATCAACTTTTTCAGTTGGTACGTCGTCAAATTCTACCACTTGTGCAATCTCTGCCATATCCATTATGTTGAAATAGATTTCAGCACATAAAGGATCTTCCAAATCTACAAAATCACGATACAACGGCGCAGAGTTTGATTCTGCCAAATAGTTCCACAAAACGAATAGTGCCATTCTATCAAAGTGGTTCTATTGTGTTAATAGTAGAAAATAAAACATACTTTCCATTCACACGCTCTCCATCCAATAGATACTAACGCACCACCTTCTTCATCATCAGATGGAAACTGTATCGACTTTTCTTCACTTGTTGTTAACGGTGGTGCAAGTTTTGTGAATGGTTGCGGGTGAGGGGTGGTGTTCTTCCTTGTGTTAATTTTCTCCTCGACAATTTGTAATGCGTCGATTGTTTTTTCGGCATTAACGGGTCCTGTGATGACAACTATGACATTATCTGGACGATAAAACTGTTTGTGATATTCGCGAACTTTTTCTACTGTCAAATCACGTAGATTCTTAACGCGACCACCAGTGTTGAATTCGTAACCACTTCCTGAGAATAGCATTTCCATTGTCCGTTCGTGAGTCAAAGAGTTGGAAGTATTTTCACTTCCTTGCATCTCACAGTACACCACTCCTGCATCTTCACCGTTTTCTCCGTTTATGTGGTGAACTTCAGTGTAGAAGCCTTCATTTGTGATTGTTGGGAACAAAACATGATCCAAAAAGACTGGTAAGATGCGTAAAAATCCCTCTTCACCTGCAGTAGTAAGTTGGTAACACGTGTGATCACTATGGTGGTTAATTTAATAGTGTAGAGCATACACATCAGTATAGGCGTTTGTTCCTTGTGCGAAACTTCTGTTGGCCAATTTATCAAGGACACCTTTGAACGGGAACTCTTCACTACCCAAAAAAATCAAATGCTCTATTATACTAAGTGATCAAGCGGAAAAAAGAATACCTAGCACGTGTGGACATCCATCATGGTCACTAGCCTCCGTGGCAATCGCGATATTTACATTAACCTGGATATTAGTACTGGTAGTAATAACATACGATTGGGCCTTCTATCTCTGCTATCGCCACTTTTAATCCTGACCGTGAGGAGGTAAATTGATGCAGAGGAATGGAGCCCTCTGTTACTGTCCCGACAAAGTCCTTGTACACAACTTGCTTCATATTTGAATTGCGTCGTTACAAAACTTTCTTGAACTTGGTCAACTACAGCTGTAATACAGAAGAGTCTTATCGTAGTAGGGTTCGAAATAAGACGACTTTTCTTAAGAAACTCTTAAGACATTGACATCTTGTCTTGGTTTTATTTTTGATACGCATGCTTTCCGTCAATGATACGGAAAGCATGTTTATTGTAGCTTGTGTAATAATATTCAAGTTTTTATGAATATGCTACCCATTTTCAATTTCGTTTATGATCCAGCTAACAACAACTGCCTTACAAGTGTTTCTTATTTTTACAACGATAATTCCTCGGATTAATTTGTTCCGTAGTACCGCTACATTTTTGTAGAAGTACAAAAAACAGCTGTACAGGATACTAGCTTATTTTTACTTGCTTTCTTCTGTTGAAGTTTCAACGAAAATATGAACAGAGCATACGTTGTTTTATTGGTAGGCTCAGTTTTGATACAGAGCTGCTTGAGTCTCTCTGGCACACTAGCCCGAGGAGATGACGACGTATTTGCTAAAATTGATGTTACTGGGTTTACCTATTTCAACACAACATATACATCCATATACTTAAATACCAATGGTATATTCACTTTCACCGGCAGTTATGAGAGTACGTTGCTTATCATATTACTAACACTTAGGTTACACACCCGTCCCATTCCCAGTAACAAATCGTCCAGCCATCGCCCCATACTGGGCAGATGTCGATACAAGAAATCCCACAAGTGGGCTTGTGACGTGGAATATGATCACGGGAAGCGATTCCAAACTAAATGCCATCGTCAAAGCAAACTATCCAATTCCAACATTTAACACCAGTTTTAAATTAGAAGGTATATGGACAAACGTTGGATATTACAATCAAAGGGTAAACAAGCTAAATACTTTTAATGCTACACTATTTTGTGATAGCCGAAAAAATTGTTTCGCTTTGTTTGAATATTCGAAGCTACAATGGACTACTGGAGATGCAAGTGAGGGCTCAAATGGTCTCGACGGTAAACAAGCTCAAGTAGGTTTTGACAAAGGTGATGGAGTGAACTATTTTGCTCATCCCTACTCGTTTACCAATAGCATGCTTTTAATGACAACAGTTACCAATGTAAACCAACCAGGTCGTCTGCTGTACCAAGTTAATGGTGATGTTCCAGATCCAGGATGCGGTAATGCTGTAATCGATGCAGGAGAACAGTGTGATTTAGGTCTTTCTAACTCAAACACGGGAAACTGCGTACGTGCTTTAATGACAAACTAACAATCTAGACAAGCGTATGCAAACTGCCAGTTTGTGGTGATGGAATCGTACAACCAGGAAAGAATGAAGAGTGCGACCTTGGAACGAGCAATGGTTTGTATAGCGGTTGTTTATCTAACTGCAAGTTCGATACTATCGCACCTATTGCACCTACAATTATCGCACCTAATACATTGACAAACCAAACACGCCCAGTAATTTATGGTGCAGCAGAACCGTTCTCTACTGTTTCCATCTACATTGATTCTGTACTTGTCGGCCAAGTTACAGCTACTGCGCAAGGCAACTACACTTTCGCGCCAAACACACTCACAGATGGAGTTCACACGGTTCAAGCAAATGCATCTGACGCGAACAACAACAAGTCACCACAAACGGCCAAATCGTTCACTGTTGATTCTACTGCACCAACATCACCTATCATTTCGAATCCTACTACAGGCTCCTTAATCAATAACAATATGACAACTATTACGGGAACTGCGGAGGCTGGAGCTGATAGTGCCGGCAACACTTCGCCACAAAGCAACACGAAAACATTTACTGTAGATGCTACGCCGCCAACAAAACCAACAGTAACTACACCCGCAAATGGCGCAACAACCAATACAATAATTATTAGAGGAACAGCAGAAGCAACCGGAATAGTCATTGTGTATATTAACGGAACGCAAGTTGGAAGTACTGTTCCAATAGCAGGTTCGTACTCATTCACACCTTCAGCCGTAACTGATGGACCTCATACAGTGTATGTAACATCTGTAGATGCTGCTGGAAATATCTCTCCACAAAGTGATGTCAAAACATTCACCCTCGATACAATCGCACCAGCGGCGCCTATAATTATTACTCCTGTCAATGGTGCAATGTCAAATATCTTCAGACCTCAAATTAATGGTACTGCAGAGCCCAACTCTATCGTAAATATTTACATAAATGAAGTACGTGTCGGAAATGTTACCGCAGATGGTTCTGGTAATTTCGCTTTTTCGATCACTACAGTTTTGAGTGACAGATACCACATGTTCAAAGCTACAGCAACAGACCAAAGCGGGAACGTCTCTCCATTCAGTAACACTACTTTATACTATCTTGATAGTACTCGACCTGCAAGACCAATTATTCAATCACCTTCAAATAACTATGTTTTCGGCACCACTACACCTGTTATAATAGGTACCGCTGAAGCTGGTACTATTGTCTCTATCTACGTTGACGGAGCGTTGATTGGTAACGCAACAGCTTTTGGAGCAAACGACTTTTTATTCCCTACATCAGTTCCACTCGCACAAGGAAACCATACCATGTATGTCACCAGCACAGATGCAGTAGGAAATGTTTCACCTCAGAGTGTCGGCAGAATCTTTTATATCGATACAGTACCACCAACTACACCTACGATTGTACTGGCATCTACTGTTGGAGCAACACCAACTATTTCTGGAACAACAGAAGCAGGTTCATTGGTATATGTTTCAATTGACGGAGTGAGTGTTGGAAATGTAACAGCAAACAATGCTGGTTCTTACACTTTGACATATGGACCATTGACAACGGGTCCTCACACAGTTACAGTTACTGCTACCGATAGCGTAAGTAACGTCTCACCAAATGCAACGATGTCATTTACCGTTGATGCCACTGCTCCAGTAACACCAACAATCACTTCACCAACTGCAAGTTCATCAGTTAATTCTGCTCATCCTGTCATTTCAGGAACAGCAGAATCTGGTTCTGTTACTACAATATACGTAGACAATGTAGTTGTTGGTAACGCTACTACTGATGGGACAGGTCGTTTCAACTTTACAGTAACATTGTCCGATGGATCACATAATGTGAAAGCACTCTCTACAGATGCATATGGTAACACCTCTCCACTGAGCTCAACCACTACTTTCACTGTTGATACTGCTTCTCCAACAGCACCATTGATATTGTCACCCAGCAATGGAGAGACAGTTGGAACAAACGAACCTCAAATAGTTGGAAGTGCAGAACCAGGAGTGAATGTTACCGTTTACATTGATGGTGTATTTGCAGGTCAAGTCACAGCCAACGCTCAAGGAAACTTTTCATTCACGCCATCTTCCAATTTCACCGATGGAACTCACACTACTCAAGTTTCTGCAACTGATGCTGCAGGAAACGTATCACCATTAAGTGCTGTACAAAGTTTCGTCACTGATACTACCACCTCTTCACCAACTGTCTCCTCACCTGTGACAGGTCAGGTATCGTCAACTACAAAACCAGTGATTACTGGTACTGCAGAACCAGGAGCAACAGTCACGATATACATTGATAACGTAGTCGTTGGTACCACCACTGCTGATGCAAATGGAAACTTTACGTTCACTACTTCTAGCACGTTATCTGATGGACTACATTCTGTCAAAGTTGAAGCAACTGACGCTGTAGGAAACACATCACCAACAAGCAATGTTGCTACTTTCACAATAGATACAGTATCACCAACAGGACCAGTCGTTGCATCACCTCTCAACAATGCATTTGTTAGAGACAACAAGCCAGAGATTTCAGGAACTGCGGAGCAAGGTTCTACTGTAAGCGTATACATTGATGGAGTCAAAGTGTTTGAAACAGTTGCGGGTCAAGGAAACTTTTCTTACACTCCAACTAGTGCTTTGTCTGATGGTGTGCACAATGTTACTGTTTACTCTAAAGATTCTGCAAATAACGTTTCACCAGGCAGCACAAATTGTTTCACTGTTGATACGCAAGTACCAACAACACCAGTTATTGACGCTCCAACGAATGGCAATACAGTCGGCACAAGTAAGCCTACAGTTTCAGGAACTGCCGAAGCGGGTACCACCGTTTCCATTTCAATCGACGGAGTACCAGTTGGTTCAACAACTGTCAATGTTTCTGGTAACTTTAATTTTACTATTCCTACGGCACTCCCTGATGGACCTCATAATGTAACTGTAACAACAGCTGATGCTGCTGGTAACACATCACCTGGAACATCGAAATCATTCATCGTAGATACAACTGCTCCAAATGCACCAATAATTGGTTCACCAGTGTCAGGTGACAGTACCAGTGATAACACACCCCAAGTATCAGGAACAGCAGAACCTGGAGCAACTGTAAAAATATACATCGACAGCGTGTTGGTTGCATCGATTACAGCAGATGGATCAGGAAACTTTACCTATACTCCAGGTAGTGCACTGTCTGACGGTGCACATACTGTTACAGTCAACCAAGTCGATGCAGGTGGAAACGTTTCTCCAGCAAACACTACAGCAACGTTCATTGTAGATACTTTGTCGCCCAGCGCTCCTACTATTGACACTCCAGTTGACCAGTCGTTATATGATAGCCAATCTGTACCAGTAACTGGAACAGCAGAGCCTGGAGCAACACTTATCGTTGAAGTCGACGCCACTGTTGTAACTATTCTGACAGTACCTGCTAATGGTAACTTTAACTATACAGCAACTTTACCTGATGGTTCCCATAACATTACTGTTTACGCGCAAGATGCAGCTGATAACACTTCTCCACGCACGACAACTATCGTAAATGTCGATACACAAGCACCAACTTCACCTAGTGTAACATCACTCACAAATGGACAAACAGTTGGACCAACAACTACGATTTCAGGTGACGCAGAACCAGGATCAGTGGTAACAATTTATGTTGATGGTATTAATGTTGGAAACACAACAGCAGATGCCAACGGAAACTTTACTTTCACAATTGGTCCATTACCAGATGGTCCACACACTCTTACAGAGACGTCTACTGATTCTACTGGAAATACATCACCAATGAGCAACGAATATACCATCATTGTTGATGCCACTGGACCAAACACTCCAACTATCGATGGACCAACTAGTGATTCTAATACCAATAACAACAAACCAGAAGTATCAGGAACAGTTGAACCCAACGCTGTTGTTACAGTTATCATTGATGGTGAAGAAGCAGGAACTACCACAGCAGATGCCTCTGGTGATTTCATATTTACTCCAACATCTCCATTAGTAGACGGTCCACATAACGTTAGCGTTATCGCTACTGATGAGTTTGGAAATGTATCGCCACCAAGTACACCAACACCATTTATTGTTGATACTCAACCTCCAACTGCTCCAGTCATAACAGTACCTTCTGATGATGAAACAGTTCCATCGAGGACTACACTTTCTGGAACCGCAGAACCAAACTCACAAGTCACAATCTCGATTGACGGATCAGTAGTTGCAAATGTAACAACTGATGCAAGTGGTAATTTCAACTTTGTTCTTCCAACGCTACCCGATGGACCACATACTATCACAGCAACAAACACTGATGCTGCAGGAAATACATCACCATCAAGTGCTACTAAGTCAATTACAATCGATGGAACAGCACCATTACCACCAACTATTTCATCACCACAAGATGGTTCTTCAATCAATGATAATACACCAACTGTTACAGGTACAGCAGAACCAGGCAGCGTAATCACAGTCGAAGTTGACGGAGTTCCAGTTGGAAACACCACAGCCGATGCTTCTGGTAATTTTACATTGCCACTGCCATCATCCCTGCCTGATGGAAATCACACAATTATTATCACTGCTACTGATGCAGAAGGAAACACATCTCCTGTAGGCTCATCAACAATTATCGTAGACACAGTTGTACCAGTAACACCTAGTGTTACATCTCCACAGCAAGACCAGAGAGTATCTACTAGCTCACCTACCGTGACTGGAACTTGTGAAGCAAACTCTCTAGTTACAGTGTACGTCGATGAATCTTCAGTTGGAACTACCACCGCTGATGCATCAGGAGAGTTCTCATATACAAGTACGCTCACTGATGGCGTTCATGATGTTAAAGTAACATGCACAGATGATGCTGGAAACACATCTCCTTACAGTAACACAAATCAATTCCAAGTTGATACTGCAGCACCACAAGCGCCTGAAGTGACGTCACTAGTAGATAATGAAGTAGTTGCACCAACTGTTCCAGTATCAGGTAACGCAGAACCAGGATCAGTTGTAACTGTCTATATCGATGGTGTGATTGTTGGAAACACAACAGCAGATGCCAATGGAAACTTTACGTTCACAGTTGGTCCATTACCAGATGGTCCACATACCATTGCACAAACATCCACTGATGCTACTGGAAACACCTCTCCTAAGAGTAGTGAAAAACCATTTGTTACTGATGCAACAGGACCAAGTACTCCAAGTGTTGATAAACCAACCAGTGGCGCTCATTTGAATAATAACCAACCAGAAATATCAGGAACAGTTGAACCCAACGCTGTCGTTACAGTTATCATTGATGGCGAAGAAGCCGGTACAACTACAGCAGATGATTCTGGTGATTTCACATTTACTCCAACATCTCCGTTAGCAGATGGTCCACATAATGTCAGCGTCACAGCAACTGATGGATTCGGAAACGTGTCACCACCAAGTTCACCAACACCATTTATAGTTGATACTCTACCACCAACTGCTCCAGTAGTTACATCACCTACTGATGACGAAACAGTTCCATCAGGTAGTAAAGTCAAAGGAACAGCAGAACCAAACTCGTTGATTACAGTAATTGTCGATGGTGAAGTCGTTGGAAACACTACATCTGATTCAAGTGGCAATTTCGAGTTCACACTACCAACATTACCCGATGGTTCACATACTATTACAGTAACAAACACTGACGAAGCAGGAAACACATCACCATCAAGTTCCGATAAACCAATTACAATCGACGGTACAGCACCACTACCACCAACAATCACTTCACCGCAAGATGGCTCTTCAACAAAGAACGAAAAACCATCCGTAACAGGTACAGCAGAACCAGGAAGTACAATTACAGTTGAAGTTGATGGAGTTCCAGTTGGAAACACTACAGCCGATGGATCAGGTAACTTTGTTCTACCTTTACCATCATCACTACCCGATGGAAATCACACGATTACAGTCACCGCAACAGATCCAGAAGGAAACACCTCTCCAGGTGATATTATCACCATTACTGTTGATACAGTCGTTCCACAAGTACCAGTTGTCGTATCACCAGCAAGCAATGAGATTCTACCAATTAACACTCCTCACGTGAACGGAACTTGTGAAGAAAACGCGTTAGTAACCATCTACATTGATGACGTTGTTATTGGAACAACTACTGCAGATGAATCAGGAAAATTCACATTGCGTTCAAGCTCACTCTCCGATGGTACACACACTGTGAAAGCCACCTGTACTGATGACGCAGAAAACGTATCTCCAGATAGTAACACAAACTACTTCCAAATAGATACAGCTGCACCATCTATACCTGTTATCACATTACCATTAAACGAGTCGATTATTGGTACCAGTTCCGTCACGATTCAAGGTGACGCTACTGCTGATTCTTACGTGAGTATCTACCTCAATGATCAAGTATACGCTGCTCAAGCAAACGCACAAGGCGCTTTTGAAAAAACGGTAACGTTAGTGGATGGTTTGTACTCTGTTTATGCAACCTCTTCTGATGACGCGAGAAATGAATCACCTGCGAGTGAAACAGTGTTGTTTACTGTAGATACTACAGCACCAAGTAACCCAGTGATCACATCACCAGTTAATAACTTTGTATTCAAAACAAGTGCTGCACACATTGTTGGTACATCAGATCCATATGATGAAATTACGATCTATGTTGATACCATACAAAGAAGAGTAGCTAATGACCAATCTACTCCCACGACAGTTGCTGATGCTCGTGGAAATTGGAACAAAACGATTGAAGGATTATCTGATGGACAACATCGAGTATATGTTGTTGCCAAACGTAGAAACGGTTTGTCTTCGCAAAATAGTAACTATGAATCCTTTACAATTGATACAAGTACACCTACTCCAACTCCTGTACCAAGTGGTTACTGTCCACCAGGATCACGTCTTGCCATCACTGACAAGATTGCACCGTTCCAATACGATCTTGCAAATGGTGAAGTTTTCGATCAAGCCATGGTTGTTACCAAGAATAATGGTAACTTTACTGTACAAGTATCACCACAGATCAAGTGCTACTTTGTCAACCAGAAAAATAATCAACTGTCGCTCTTCTTTACTGGTTCTGCAAGTTGCGCTTCCATCCAAAAAGTTCATTTTTGTGTTCATAATTAAAGTTTTGATATTTTTTATTCCAAATCCATTACAAATGAAATAAATTCGGCGCCATTCAAATCGAAACGCTCCTTTCTTTGAGTTATGGCATCCAAAACGCAAACGCGATTTTTATCGCCGTACGCTACTTTGGCATCCAATCTCGATTATATGACGAATTGAATCAAACCTTCTTGAAATGTTCATTATGTTTAGTAATGTGGAATCGGTCCCATATCCATACACCATAATGTTATAAATATATTCAGCTACTACCATCTCATTCTCAAGTACCAGAATATCTGTGCATTCTTCAGAAAGTTTACCGATTTTCGTCATTTTTCCTGTTTCCAAATATAACAAGTGTAGTGCTTGCTTGAAGCCATTAAAAGTGTTGCAAATCACGACACCTTGTTTATATTCTGCGAATGCTCTTATATGACAACCAGTTTGAAATGTCCGTATGACTTTGAAAGAGGAATCTAGAACTTGTTTGCAATCTCTAACGTATGCTTGATTGTTAACGGTAAATATTCTCCCATCTTGTAATTTTTTTATTATCGCTATGTCATCGCGCAACCGTAAAATACTATTTTGCTTTCTGTCGTATTGAAAAAGTACACTTTTCAGTACAAAGAGCACCTTGCCGTTGTCTAATTCCACAATATTTGCAATTCTGCCACTCATAAATTTGATTTGCTGTACAATGACACCTAGAGAGGTACACTCGTACAGTACTCCGTTTGTATTAAATAAGAAATTCCCATCGTGAAGTTGGTGTACTTTGTTCAGATCGTAATAGTTTGTAAACAGTGTAACCTCTTTGGAATTAAATGTAGAGCGTCTGATTTTCGGCGATAACGATTCTCCCATTCCACTTTGTTATTCGCGTTAATTTGTCTTGTAAGAACTTTATAAGCGTTTGTTCATGTAGTTGCGGTAAGTGTGACGATTGGAATTGAAACAAACTGAGATGATGCATTAGTTGTGCAGTGTTTACAACTACTGCTGCTAAATAGAGTTGACTCACTACAGCCACAAATTATGAAATGTCTCGTGGTGTTTCTTTTCCCTGTACTCTTCATAGTCGTAAAAGCGGATAGCTGGGAAGAATGCTCGACATGTTCTAAAAACTGTCAAGCTAAGTACTCAGTTAGCGAGTATCCACAACTTCAAAAATGTTTCAAAGTAGATTGTGCTCCAGCATGCGATAAATTGAAGAAGAAAAGCAAACCAAGTACCGATGAAGTGCAACCTTCTCAAAAAGAAACACGAGTCAAAAACAAATTAGCAACCATTGTGAATCAGCTACAAGACCTGTACTATCGTTAAACGGTTATTTTATTATGGAAATGGGAATTTATGATTCAACTTGAGAAAGTCCATCCATAAATTGTATCTTCTTCGTCTACGCTCTTGCTTGGTCTCTTTCTTCTTTGGTTCTTCGTCCGATAACGCAGATTGGAAGCATCCAGCGACACATGAGGGAATAAGTTGTGGCTCATTCACTTTACATGCTTCCATGCAACGAGCTCTTTCAGCCAACTTATTTGCTACATCTTTAGCAGCCGTCTGGCGAGCACGAGTATTCGAATCTGCTAGTAGTGTAGCTAATCTCATTCTCGCATCAGATAGAACAGCTGCGTCAGCGCAGCTTCTGATACACGAAACTAGCTGCGAAGTTGGGCCACTTGTGCATTTATCCATGCATAACAGCTTCTCTTCAGCGTTTTGTGCAGAAGCAACGTGTAACACAGTAAGTACTACTAAGCAAGCTAGTATCTTGTACATGTTTGTTAGTGATTTGGGTGTTCGATAAAACTGTGAGTATTAATACCAGTACAGGTACGATATTCCAGTACCGATTTTGCTGGCATCAACATACAGTAACGAGTAGCTTTTTTATTGTACAGCTATACGTCTGCCTTTTCTGTTATCATTCTGACGTGTTGCTCAAACTCTTTTTCATCTTCATCCTCATCACTTTCAGCAACAATTTCTCCGTTAGGTCTGTCTACGTCTAATGTTAAGAGCAGCGGTCTTGTAGGAGCATCTTCACAGTTGTGTAACGACGGATTACACACCGACATCGGATCAACATCCAGTTGTAGTTTTGACAATAGTATTATATACTCAATCACCTTCTTGTAACACGCTTCTGTTCTCAGTAACGCATTGTTACGGTAGAAACGATTCCAAAAATAATCATGACGAGTATTTGACACTAGAAACAGTAAAATATCACTCAAACTCTTCTCATTCAATAATTTGATGATTAACGCTCGAATTTTTAACTCTTCATCTTGGTATGAAAGCCCAAAATATGAAACCCCTCCTTTCTTGAGCTTTACAGCAGTTTTCCAAGCAGTGCTTGTTCTCTCATCAACGTTTGTGCCCACTTCGTTCATAGCAGTCAACAATTTATCAATAATTCTCATTTCTGCACTATCTTTTGGTGTAATTTTTTGGTGGGCAACAATTAACTCTTCAAACATGTGCCATGGATGTGGAGTTGCAAAAAGGTAAAAAGGACCTTCGAATCCATGCGCGAAAACGCATGATAACGCTTCACAAAATTGTGAATTGACCAACGCTACTAGGAATGGATTAGTGTCTCCCTTTCCAATGAGTGCAAAATCGCCTTTTGCCAAATCGACCCATGTGTTGAAATATTGTATGATTCCAAGTACAGTCTTTTTCACAGCGTTGATTGGATCCAGTAACATTGACTCTCGAGTAACTAGTGAATTTCGTAGTACAACATCTGCACTTGATCCAATGACGAGTATTTCGGAATTGATATCGGGACTTGGTGTTCTTGATAAACTTTGTTTTCTTGCTTGTTGGAGTTGTCCTTTTAACACTCGTACCTCATTTCGTAACACTTTTACACGACCTTGTAATTTGGAACGATATTTGGAATGAAGATCGCACAATGTTGTTAGTTCTGTGATTTTCTCACGAAGTTGTTTCTCTTGCTCTAATATACTCGAAATCTATATTTTAGTAAATTGTGAAAATAGTCATACTTTTTTGTTCGCGTTCAATAGAGATTCCTCCACTTTTTCTTTTTTCATAATTTCATCTTTGCGTTCTCCATCGAGTTTTCTATTTGCTTCTTGATGTTGTACAATTTCTTCTTGAAGCATCTTTACACGATTTTCTAACCACTTGTTTCTATCTTTAACTTCATCAATTTCTTTCTCTTTGGTACTAATTTGTTCAGAGAGATCCAATAACGTGTTTGATGATTTTCCATGTTTGAGTAATCGTACTTGCGTTTTGAGTTGTGTAATTTCATCAACGTTGGTGATACTTGCTTGATTGAGTCGATCGACAGTTGCTCGTAACAATTGCTTCTCTTTGGTAAGTGTTTCAAGTTGTGTTTGCAGGGACTCTAACTCTGCTTGAGCACTACGTAGTTTCTCTTCGACTTGTGGTAGCAATTCTGCGTCACGTTCTTTTTGTTTCGTTTCTAGCAACTTGACTTGGTGGTTCAAATCTGCGTCCATGGCTTCTTGTTCTTGCTTCGTTGCATTTGTTTGTATTTTGACTTTTAATAACTCTATTTCAGCTATCAAGTGTTTCTCCTCGTCTAGAGCAGCTTCCAACTTTTGATTAGATAGGCGCAGTTGCGATTGAGTATTGTTCAACTCGAGTTGCAAATCCTGTATCTGTTGATCTGCAAAGTCAGTCTCCACTTTGATGGACTTTTCTGTTAGTCGAGTCTCTGCTGTTGTTTTCTCTTGTTGTAGAGTTAATATCTTTGACTCTGCACTTGATACTTGCCATAATGCTTGCGCAAGTTTCGCTTCAGTCACACGTAGTGAATCTTTAGTAGTTGAGAGCTCGTTGCGGGTTAGCGTGAGTTGTTGCTCCGTAACATGTTTGGCACTATTAGACATTTCCACTGCCGTAGTTAACTCTTCGATTCTTAATTGATACTCGGACGACATTTCTCTATTATGATCCAACTCTTTTTGAAGCGATCGGTGTTGTGTTTGAAGTTCGACCAAGTCTTCACTAACTTGTTCGTTCTCTTGTGTCAACCTTGCAGTTTCGGCTTCACTCTTTTGCAATCGTTTCTGCAAGTCGTCAATTCTAGCATACAACTCGTTTGTGTCGTAACTTTTGGACGTGTTGTTACTCATTCTTAATTCACTGATTTCTTTGTTCTTTTGCTCCAAGTCTTTCGTTAACGCATCAACTTCGATTTGCAAAATGCCAATTCTTGCTTTCGCGGATTTAATCTCCGTATCGCGACCTTGTAGTGTAATTGCAGCAGTATTTTTCTCTTTCTCCAATTCTTTGATTTTTGCCGACAACTTCTCATTCTTATCATTGGCTTGCTTGAGCTCGATACCAATAGTTGCACTTAGTTGTAGTTCGGAAGTCAATTTGAATACTTCCGTTTGTGCAGCACGCAATTGCTCATTCAAATTTCCTACATACTTCTCATGTTCAATCAATCTACTCTTGTGTTCTGATTCGAGACGATTCAAAGATTGAGTAAGATTTTCCTTCTCTAATTTCATATTCCGTGCATTCTCTAGGTTCAACTCTAGCTCTTTAATCCTGCTAGACTTTTGTTGCAACTCCACCAAGTGTTTCCTATTCAACTCTTCAATGTTGGAGCTCAACTGAACATTCTCTTTTTGAATTCGCTCAATGGTTTGTTGGAATCTAGATTGTTGTATTTCATCACTAATGACCTTTTGTTTGATTGATTCCTCTAATTCTGCGTACTTCTCCCGCTCTGAAGCCAATTCCAGTTCATACTTCTTTTCGATCTCTTTAACACCTTTTCGATGCAATTTTACTAGCTCCTTTCTCTTACGATCATTCTCTTCTGTCAACTCATCTAAACGTTGGTGAGCAGAATCTGCTTTTGCGTTCACGATTAATTGTTTGTTCTCGTTGCTAAGCTCCTTAATGGCTGCTTCCTTCTCTTTGATCAATTTGTCCTTTTCGAGTTCGATCTTTTTCAAATCAAGTACTTCTTGTTCTAGTTCTACAATCTTACTTGTGTCATGAGAGTTGATATTCGATCCACCGCTTGATGACAATAGTCGCGTTTCGAGTTCTTTTACTTTTTTCTGTAACGAATATCGTTCGAGTGAGCAATTGTTTAGACGTTCGTTCTCTATTTTCATCTCTTCGAATTTTTGTTTCAACTCTTCATTAACAGATACCTTCTTCGCTTCATTGAGTTCTAGTTCGAGTTTTTGTTTCTCATTTTCTGCAATAGCGAGCTTTTCACGAGAGCGTTTCTCTGCTTCTTTTAGAATCTCAACTTTGCCTCTCAGGTTTGTTAATTCACGATTGACATCAATAGTAGGTGATAATGTTTCTTTTCTCTGAGGTGGACGAACGACACTTGTTTCTACTCCGTCTGATAAGAAATCATCAAGCTTGTTAGTTTCCACTTTTGGCTAACAGTTAATATCGAGATATATTTCGTACATTATGCTTCGTTTGTATTTGTGAATGCGTGTCTATTTGTTTCAAGTCTTCCCTACCATGGTTAGGAATAAATCATTAATATTACACTTTAAACGTTGTCAATATAGTGACATATATCATCGCTTTGCTTTGTTCCTATTGGTGTTAAATTATTTGAATTCCCAAAGTACCTGCCATGTCTCTGTAGGTCCCAGTGTTAGTCGCTTCTGCTGTTTTCTTCGCTTTTCAGTGTCAAGGAATCTATTCACGTCTTGTTCTCTTGACTTCCACAGCACGCGAGGGTTGTCATTGTCATACTGTTGAGTATTTTAGAAAATATTTGTAATCTTCTGCATACTTTACATAATTTGATCACTAGTGGTATTTTGTTCTTAGATTCTTTAATTTTATCAGATTGCAAAACATCTTCAATATTCGTCACTGTGCTCCCAGGTTTAAGAGAAAATGGATCGGAAACCATTCGCTTCCCTCAACAATTAATAAGTTTCTAGTACCGTACCTGGTTCTTTAGAGTTTGTTATTTCATATTCTAGAATGAATAAATCCGATGGTTTGATTGTGTTCACATTTAGCTCTACATTGTGATTAATTTACTAGTAAACCAACCTTCTATCGTATTGATTTCGATCTGCAGATAAAACTGCTTCTTGATGAACGCCATCACTCAAACGTTTGTCAAACTTAAAAATAGATATTCTATGTCCAAAAGTACCTTCGAAAACTATGTTGTGCTCTGCTAATGCGCTTTTTAAAACTGCTCTTGCGATAGAACATACTCATAGCGTTAAACTCATGTTTACATGATAACTTGGGTATAATTCAAACAATATTTATACTTACAAAACCATGCAAGATGAACAGATAGACAGGCGGACTGAGTAAGCTTCGATACCGTTCTACTAACTTTTGTAGGCTATTTAATAAGTCTAGTGGGTTCGTTGAAGGGAGAGGAGTCAGAAACATAGCGCTTGACCCAAATAACGACAGCATAAAACACGTTCGTATAAACGATCGCATACTCATATATTAGGATATAAACTTGATGATAATTCAGTACTTGCAAAATGAGGGACACAATGTTAGCGCTTTAACGTTAATGGACGAATGTAAAATCAAAAACAAAACGAATTTATCCCACACAAAACTTTTAAAGTCGATATTTGAAAAT
>JAESGV010000357.1_pt1 | contig 20319 bp, 18 predicted proteins | sample 9269781 | NCBI WGS metagenome assembly JAESGV01 (sample SAMN15741586, study PRJNA653496) | algae metagenome | isolation source: Tildeniella torsiva UHER 1998/13D and co-occurring heterotrophs from... | place: Slovakia: Slovak Paradise National Park, Hrabusice, Kosice Region | collected 2000-01-01
GGGCGTCGCCTGAAGATTTCGGGCGCTCAGTGGGACGAAGTCAACGTGCAACAAGTGCTGCATCATCGGTGCGCGTATCTCAATGGCTATTTCTCAAGGTGAGTCTTGCAAGACTGGGATGCACCCATGGAAGGTGGGCAGCGCCCACCCTACAATTACTTGTTCTATGATGAAATGATCTTGCCCAAGCCCGAAATTTCTATGGCAGGCACTTCCAAAGCTCCAAAACCATACACAAGCCTTTTGAACTCATCCTTTACTTCGGCATTTTTAATTACTGTTTTGATTAAATTTGCCTTTGAAGAATCAAATCTGTAGGCTTCTAGTTTTCTTTTGAAAGTATTCCGTGGTATAGGCAGAGTATAGTTTTTGCCAGAAACTTTCCATTGCTCAATATCAGATGAGAGGAAGCAATAAAGATTTGTTTCTTCAGTGTTGCCAGAGTCGACAAACAGGAAAACTACTAGTGATGGTGATATGTACGATACTGGTATTTCTATATTTGTGGCATTTGAAGTTACTGTGCGGCCTTTGCATTGAACTCGGCAAAACTTCACGCCATCTGCTAGTTCAGCAAAAACTAGCAGGTCAGCACTCTAACGATCAAACTTTGGCTTGGCAACCAGTAACCCATTCTTTTGGAGATAATGGGCAATAAGGTCTTCTGCTGTGTACTCAATTTTTGCGGTATCCATCTTTATTGATTAGAATTTTTTCATTGCTGCATGCACTTGGAATCATAGCTTTTATATTTGGGTTGGGTTGCCTTTAGGTCAAAGATTCCTTTTTTCCAGAATCTTAGTAAGTATCGGTTGTAGTCACCTCAGTAACAATGAACTCACGGAGATTCGCTCTCTAGATTGCTCTTTCGTTAGCTAGTAGGGTAGGCACTGCCCACCACCCCATCTATTCACCGACCACCAACCCCTCCCCCTCAAACCCAACCGCTGTCTCCTTCCCTCCGCACCGGCATCCCCAATCCTCTTCATAAAACCCATCCCTGACAAACTGCCGAAAACTCGAAAACTCCCACTGATGAGGGCACTCTACCAACCCATGCTTCACCAGGTTGTAATGCAAATAATTGATATGCCCCACCCAATCAGCCTCATCGCGAATGGTGTGCTCCCAAAAGCGTCGTTGCCATACGTCGCTTTCCCGTTGCCGTTGACGAGAAATACAAACATCCTGCGGTAGCGCACAACTTCCCTTGAGCAATTGCGTAAACAACACCTTTAGCCGTCCGACTCGCTTTGAGTAATTATCATCACTCTGGGGCAATGTCCATACAAAATGAATGTGGTCGGGAAGCACAACGGCGGCTGTAATATCGAAGGGCATTTCAGCTTTAACAGCGGCTGCCGCCTGGCGCAGGCGTTTTACGTTATCGGCTTCTGCAAAGATGGGTCTGCGGTTGAAGGTGACCAGGGTGAGAAAGATTGCCCCGCCGGGAATATAGGCGCGTCGATAATCGGGCATTTTGGGGTAGGGGAAGATATTCTAAAGTAGTGTTCCCGATGGGTTGGTGATAGCTGGGTGGGAAGGTGGGCAGTGCCCACCCTACGGTGCTAAGGGCAACGGTATTACGGGACGGTTACAGGGGCAGCACGCCAAAAAATCGGCTGTCTATAATGGGCTCTAGGCGGCGGCTGCGAGTCAATCCCAGATTTGCTGCTCCCCACAATTGGTCTTTTTAGAGACACACCATGGCACGAGCAAAGACTGAAACAGCCTACCTGCTGTGGGCACTGTGTTTGTTTGGTATCTGCGGGCTACATCGGTTTTATGCCGGGCAGATTGTGTGGGGCATCGTCTACCTATGTACCTTTGGATTGTTTGGCATGGGCCAACTCATCGATCTGGTGCTGGTGCCCGGTATGGTCAAAGCCCGCAACGATCAACTGCGGCGAAAGTACCTAGCCGAGTGGAGTGAGGATGGCCTAGCGATGCCAGTGCCGATAGATCGAAATTTCGTTATGGCCCAAGCGATCGCGCAACCCAAAGAAGACCCCATGCTGCTGCTGCTAAAGGCAGCCCACGCCAACGGGGGCAAGCTCTCTAAGGCCCAGGTGGCACTGCACACCGGACTGAGTACAGAGCGGGTAGAGGCCCTCATTCAGGCTGCTCTGCACAGCGGCTATGCCGATGTCACCAACGATCCAGAATCGGGAGCGGTGCGCTACATCTTCGATTTGTAGAGACTCAGTAGATCGCAAAGCCCCTACTGGCCCCATCCCCCAGCGGCATTACGGGGAGAAAGGGAGCCGGAGAGATTCAAAGCCCCTCTCCCAAACTTGGGAGAGGGGTTTGGGGTGAGGGCAGAGTCAAGGCTGAGAGAAGCCTTTTCAATCTGTAGAGACTGCGATCGCATTTAGATTCGTTCTCCCTACAGCCATCCCCAACCCTACTGCGCCTTCATCCAGTCGAGGCATTTTTGCATGTGTTCGCGCATGGTGGCTTTGTCGGCCTGGTGGCGGCGACCGTGACCGGGCAGCACCCATTCAAAGTCGTAGGCGGCGAGTTTTTCCATCGACTTGGTTTGCTCAGGCCAGGAGTACCAGCAGAGAGTGTGAAAGGCGTGGAGCTGATGCAGCCGCGCCGACCAGGCCAGGTGATCGCCGGTAAACAGAACCCGGTTGTTATACAGCAGCACCGTATGCCCCTTGGTGTGCCCCGGCACCGGAATAACCGTGAGGTCGGGGGCTAGCTCAACGGGGTCAGTGCCGCTAAGTTGAATTTCGACGGCGGCGGTGTCGGGGGTAATGTCGTCGGCGTGGAGGATGCGATCGCACCCAAACCGCTCGTGAAACTGCTGGTGGTCGGCCACATCGTCGCGGTGGGTGAGATAGAGGTAGCGCACCCCACCCAGGGCTTCGAGCTGCTTCACCAGCGGGGCGGCAAAGCGGGGCGAATCGACCAAAACATTGCCCTCAGGCCGCTGAATGAAATAGCTGGCCGCCGCGTAGGATTTTTCGGAGTGGTAGCCGCAGTGGTAGACATTGTCGGCAACGAGAATTGGGAAACTGGCCTGCGCCGCTTTCATATCTTGGGGCGGGGCGACGGTGCCAATGGAGGCGGTGGGGCAAGCCAGCACCGCTTGCAGCGCGGCCAGGCGTTCTGCAGCTGTCTCCGGCTGGTGGAACACCGCCGATTGTCCACCCTCGCGGCTAAAGACATCGGGGGCCATCCAGCGGCAGGTGTCGCAGTCGATGCAAGAGCTATCAACGTAGATGTCGCCCTCTACGTTTTGCGATCGTCGTGCGGTGAGGTGAGCCATCGGTCTTACCTGTCGATGCTTTGAGTCTAGCGCTGGGGATGGGCGATCGTGGGCGAGCCCTCAACCTTTCGAAATTCCAGGGAGCGCATTCAAGCGATTGAATCAAAAGCTTTGGGCAAAAAGAGGAACTTACGCCCAGCTTTCCCCAATGCTGCCAATAGCTGGGCTTTGCTTAAGCAATGTCAATCTGACTACGTTTTAGGCGATTCGGAGTAGGATGGCTTTAGGCCAGTCGGGGTAGACTGGTTGGCCTGGGGTGCATGCGGCGCGATCGCCCATCACCCTGGCCTGAAGCTTTAACGTCACCAAAAGGTTTATTGCGCCCATGTCCACCGCCCACCGCACATTTCAGATCGAAGGCTTGCAGACCGACAACAACGGCTACAAATCGTTTGAAATGCCGGGGGCTAAACCCCACTACAACCCCGATCGCCCCGGCCAGGTCGAACACATCGCGCTGGACTTGAGTTTGGATCTGGAGCAAAAGATCTGTGAGGGCATCTGCAAAATTCGCATCAACCCTGTGCGCGACGGTGTTGACAGTCTGACCCTGGATGCCGTGAACCAGCAGATCGAATCGGTGAAGGTGGGCACCGCCAAGCAAGACTTTGACTACGACGGTGAGCAATTGGTGGTGCGGCTAAAGAAACCCACGATCGCGGGTCAGAGCTTCACCGTTGCGATCGCCTACCGCCTGGTGCAGCCCGAGCGCGGCATCTACTTCATTGGCCCCGACAAACACTACCCCGACAAACCCGTGCAGGTGTGGACCCAGGGCGAAGATGAAGACTCCCGCTTCTGGTTTCCCTGCTTCGACTATCCGGGCATGCTCTCAACATCAGAGATTAAAGTGCGGGTGCCCGCCGCCTACCAAGTGGTCTCTAACGGCGACCTGGTGGAAACCAAGGAAGACGGCGACCACAAAATCTACCACTGGCACCAGCCGCAGGTGCACCCCACCTACCTCATGGCCCTGGCCGTGGGCGAGTTTGACGTCATTCAAGACCAGTGGCAAGACATTCCCGTCACCTACTACGTCGAGAAGGGCCGCAAAGACCAGGGCCAAATCACCATGGGCAAAACCCCCCGCATGGTGGAATTTCTCAGCGAGAAGTACGGCTACCGCTACGCCTTCCCCAAGTACGCCCAGGTGTGCGCCGCCGACTTTATCTTTGGCGGTATGGAAAATACCTCGGTGACGATTTTGACCGATCGCTGCCTGCTGGACGAACGGGCAGCGATCGACAATCGCAGCTCCGAATCCCTGGTCGTCCACGAGCTGGCCCACCAGTGGTTTGGCGATCTGCTGGTGATCAACCACTGGAGCCATGCCTGGGTGAAAGAGGGTATGGCCACCTACTCCGAAGTAATGTGGACTGAGCAGGAGTATGGCACCAACGATGCCGCCTACTACCGCCTAGGCGAGGCCCGCAGCTACTTAAACGAAGACAAAAGCCGCTACCGCCGCCCCATGGTCACCCACGTCTATCGCGAGGCGATCGAACTTTACGATCGCCACATCTACGAAAAAGGAGCCTGCGTCTACCACATGATTCGCGCCGAGCTGGGCGATGCCCTGTTCTGGAAGGCGATTCACACCTTTGTTCAAGACAACGCCCACCAGACCGTCGAAACCATCGACCTGCTGCGGGCGATCGACAAGGCCACCGGGCGCAACCTGCGGCCCCTGTTTGACCAGTACGTGCTGCGCGGCGGTCACCCCGACTACAAAGTCGCCTACAGCTGGGATGGCGACAGCAAGCTGGCCAAGGTCACCGTCACCCAAACCCAGGCCAAAGACGGCGACACCAGCAGCACCAGTGGCCTGTTTGATTTGCGCATCCCCATCGGCTTTGGCTACATCAGTAAGGGCAAAACCCACAAAGTCGAGGTCAAACCCTTCACCGTACGCCTCCACGAACGCGAACAAGCCCTGTTCTTTCCGTTAGATAAAAAGCCCGACTTTCTTAGCTTTGACGTGGGCAACCACTATTTGAAAACGGTGGAATTGGAATATCCCGTAGCGGAACTCAAGGCGCAGCTTAAGCACGACCCCGACCCCCTCTCGCGCATCGAGGCGGCGATCGCCCTAGCCAAAAAAGGCAGTCTCGAAGCCGTCACCGCCCTGAGCGAAGCCCTCACCGACGAACCCTTCTGGGGCGTCCGTGCCGAAGTGGCCGAACAACTGGCTTCAGTAAAACTCGATCAAGCCGTTGAGGGATTGTTGAAGGGACTGGAAGACCCCGAAGCCCGCGTGCGCCGCGCCGTGGTGGAATCCTTGGGCGACATCAAGACTGCCGAGAGCTATAAGGCTCTCAAGGCGATCGCCGAAAAAGGCGACCCCAGCTACTACGTCGAAGCTGCCGCCATTCGCTCCCTCGGCAAGGTGGGCGCGGCTGATCTGGAGGGCAAAGCCAAAGACAAGAAAACCCTGAAGCTGCTAGAGAGCATTCTCAAAGAGCGCCAGGGGTGGAATGAGACGGTCAGGTCGGGGGCGATCGCAGCCCTCAGCCAGTTCAAATCCTCTGAAGAAGCGCTGGATCTGCTGCTTAAGTACACCGAACCCGGCACCCCCCAAGCCCTGCGACTAGCCGCCATTCGTTCCCTTGGTGCGATCTCTAAAGGCCAAAGCAACCCCAACGTAGAGCGCATTCTAGATCGGCTGGAGACCATTGCCAGCGAATCGTTCTTTCTCACCCAGGTGTCGGCGGTGTCCGGTCTAAGCGGTATTGAAACCAGGCGGGCGATGGGCATTCTGCAAAGCCTGGCCGACCACACCCCCGATGGCCGCGTGCGCCGCCGCGCTCAGGAGGCGGTGCAGAATGTGCAAAAGGCGATCGGCAAAGACAAAGCCGTCGAAAAACTGCGCCAAGAGCTGGACGACCTAAAGAAGTCTAACCAAGACCTCAAGAGCCGCCTCGAAACCTTAGAAGCGAAAGCAAAGTAACAGGACGCTGTCATGACTTTGCGTGGCGTACCTTGGTTAATTCCTAACCCTATGAAGTGACTTCTGCATAATGTCTATTCAAGGGCGTTGCGCGAGGACTGTCGGTATAATTGCCCCATATGAGGTAGTTATATGAAAACTGTCGGCATAATAAGTTGTTAGCCTGACTACCCCGTTGGCTAAGTCGTGAGGGTTTACCTCTATACTTCAATAAGTGACTATACTTATGCCTTTGGCTAGGCTTGTACTCTCAGGCGTAAAGTCAGTTCCTCGAAACGCACAAAATACCATTGATGCCTTGCTACATTTAGAGGAAGTTATTCAACAGGATTAGCAATCTTGATAAAGGAGGACTTACGAGGCAGGGCTGCTTATATTCGGGAGGTTTACTTAAAAAAGCCTATAGGCAAAAGTAATGTTGCGATTGCTGATATATATCTTTCTGATGATTTAGCCTTCTGCGCTGGAGCGACTGCCAGAGGAAAAGGCAAGAGTCCAATCGCTCAGCCACCGCTGCCTAAGTCAGAAGGTGGACAGTTCGAGCCATCAATCGATTCCCGAACTGGTCGGCCTATGAACACAGATGCTGAATACAAAGTCCTATCTGTAATTGCTGAAACCATTGAAATGGCTTAGAGTATGCCAACTAATAAAGCATCCAAGCTAGGCCCTCATCCCCCAACCCCTGCTCCCAGTGCGGGAGCAGGGGAGCAGGAAACAGCCGAAAACGCTTGTCTTGCCTCCCCCTCTCCTAAAAATGGGAGAGGGGGACTGAGGGGGTGAGGGCAAATGGACAGTTATTTCCATGGCGCACTCTTATGATCGAGAGGTAGAGGGTAGTCTTTACCTTTACAGTGAATTGCAGCCTTGTGAAAGTTGTAATGATGTCTTGAGGCAGTTTAATGAAAAATTTCCTAATATAAGTACCGAAATCTTCTGGGATCATCCATATCCGTAAGAACCCTAGACAGAGTAGAATCATGAGTTCTAAAGGGAGTAATCTTATATACAAGCAAATCATCAGTAATCGACCATCTCTACTGCGTTATATGCCTGACTCACTCCAAGAGGCTATAATCGCAGCATTTTCTAATAGCTACGAGGAGCTATATGAGCTAGAGTCAGATGGTGAACTTCTGCTTGAGAACGCTTTAGAGGAGATTCTGGGTTCCCTTCAGGGCAGTCATCAACTGCTAGGTCAACTACGTTATGTCTGGATGGCTTTAATCCTAGCTGTTGTGGTAGAACCTACTGTTAAGTATTATCAACTTGATAGTAGCTTTCCGGAAGAAACTATCGGTCGTTTGACGGATTGGCTTCTAAAGACACTTGTAGGAATGCTCAACCCTCAAAAGAAGTTTTATGGCGATCCTGAAAATATAGAAGACATTATACTAGTAGACTTTAGATGTCTGGTTTCTACAGAAAGAATATCCAGTTTTCAAGTTCTCTCAGAAGCCTTAGATGTTTACATTAATGCTGTTAAGTCACTGGAGCCAACTCACTCTTTACAAGCATTATTGGATATTTTGGATGACTGCCTAGAAGGCTACGCTATTTTCCCAGGTTCTTACGGAAGGCGCGAACTCTTTAACTGGTGGTTGTTAGATGTTGTTCCATCTTGCTGGTACTTGCTTGCTCCTACTTCTGCATACTCGCTAGTGGACTTGGAGGATGCTTACAAAGCTTCTGCTCTAAGTCGATTGGAAGAAATAAGCTCTTTAATGTGGACTTTGATTTTGACTTCTGCTCAGGATCAAAACGAGAATGGTGAAAAGCTGCTGAGTTTTTATGATAATACGTCATTCAACTTCATCGATAAAGTGAAAGGTAGAATTAAGTATAGTCAGCCGACTATCATTGGGAATAAGCGTTTAGCTGGGGAGGTTCTAGAAGCATGAGTAAGCAGCAAGACGTTATAGCTGAGCTTTTGAAAAGCTTACGCGAAAAAGATTCTGAAACTACTGAAGAAGAGCAAAGCTACGGAGAAGAACATCTTGTCAGGCTTAGAGAAGCCTGTGACAGGCTTTGTGAGAATGAAGACTTTGAAGTGGGGCAAATTGTGAAGTGGAAAAAAGACCTGAAAAATAGAAGATTGCCACGCCAAAATCAGCCAGCTATCGTTGTGAAAGTGTTAGACGAACCTATTGTTAGCTCAGATGATGAGTCTGGGAGTCCTTATTTTTTAGAGAAGCTAGATATTATTCTTGGGGTGATGTCTAAGGACGGCACATTTTTAACTTTCTATTACGACAGCAGCAGATTTGAGTCTTATTAAATCAACGAATCTATTGCAGATATATTTGTTGGCAAAGGCTAACAAGCCAAATGCAGCGGGCGTTTGAAAGACGTTGGTGCTAGGTTTTAGGTTGTCTGCCGTCGCTGATTTGAGTCGTTAAGCACACAATTCAACGGCGGAATGGTCTCATAATTTGTAGATAGGCAAGGGGCCGTGCCTAGTAAAAAACAATTTGGCCTGATGAGGTGCTTGCTTGAACTTATCTAATGAGGCTGCGCTAGCTTAGCGAAAAATTTCAGCCATAGGAGTATTAAAGCCTGGCAGTAGCGGAGACGATAGCGTGTCGTCAACTAAGAGCGTACCGACCAACTGAAGTTGAGCCTCAGCGCGACGATATATTTCCAGTGTTTTGAGTTGCCAGTTAACGATCCAATACTCCTGCACCCCATAGCGAGAATAGAGTTTGAGCTTAACTTCTCTATCTCGCTGCTCGTTCAAGTCGCCAGGAGAAAGCACCTCCACCATAAGCTCTTGGGCCACAATCAGGTGCCCCGCATCGTCTACTCTATCAGCTAAGCGCGCTTGGCTAATCCACACCACATCGGGAATCACGGCGTCTGTAGGGGTGAAAATTACGCCTGGGGTTTGAAAGGGCTTGCCTAGACCAGTCCGTCTAGACCAGGTTTCTAGCTCAAAATGAATGTTGCCACCGGCACCCTGGTGGCGAATATGGGGGGCACGGGTCACGTAGAGTTCTCCGTCGATGATTTCGTAGCGCTTCCAGCCGCCATCGTCGGGCATGGCGGCCAGATCGCGGGTAGTCCAGGGTTGGGAATAGGCGACCATAGCAGTTACCGATTGGCTTGCTTTAAGTTTAGTGGCTTCCTTTGGGGGAAGCTGCTTCAGCGAACTAGAACTTAGCGCTCTCAGGTGCAAAAAAGCTGAAGAAATCGGCGGAAACCGGAGGCTGCTTCTATGGTGAAGGGGACGACAGCAGGAGCGATCGCCCCCCATGCCCCCATCCACCACATCCATCAACTGGGCCGCGTTGCAAAACGGCTCCGACATTCGCGGCGTCGCCCTAGAGGGGGTTGTCGGTCAGGCCGTGAACCTCACCCCTGAAGTGGTCACCATTTTGGGCAAAGCCTTCGCTACCTGGCTCTCTTCAGAGTTGGGCATTCCAGCAGCAAAATTAGCGATCGCCGTGGGTCGCGACAGTCGCCTCTCTGGCCCCACCCTGATGCAGGCGGTGATCGAAGGCATGGCCTCCCTGGGCTGTCAGGTAACAGATGTGGCCATGGCCTCGACCCCGGCCATGTTTATGAGCACTGTGCTGCCCGAGTTTAGCTGCCACGGCGCAATTATGATGACCGCTAGCCACCTGCCTTTCAACCGCAACGGCCTCAAGTTTTTCACCCGCCAGGGCGGCCTCGGCAAAAAAGATATTTCGCGCATTTTAGAGTTGGCAGAACAGGGCAATTTCTCTACTGCGACAGCCCCTGGCCCAGTGGAAAGCCGCGACTTGATCGGTGCCTACGCGGCAGGCCTGGTGCAGCAGATCCGTCAGGCGGTGAATCACCCCGACAACTTTGACCAACCGCTGCACGGGCTCAAAATCATCGTCGATGCGGGCAACGGGGCGGGCGGCTTTTACGCCAGCCAGGTGCTCGAACCTTTGGGGGCAGACACCACCGGCAGCCAGTTTCTTGACCCCGATGGCACCTTCCCGAACCATGTGCCCAACCCTGAAGATGCGGCGGCGATGGCCTCAATCTGCCAAGCCGTGGTGGCCCACAAATCCGATTTTGGCATCATCTTCGACACCGATGTCGATCGTGGTGCAGCGGTTGACCACCAGGGGCGAGAACTCAACCGCAACCGTCTGATTGCGCTAATTGCGGCGATCGTGCTGCAACAGCACCCCGGCACCACCATCGTTACTGACTCCATTACCTCCGATGGGCTGCCCCAGTTTATTGAGGGCGATTTGGGGGGCATTCACCATCGCTTTAAGCGGGGCTACAAGAATGTCATCAATGAGGCGATGCGGCTCAACGAGGCGGGGCAGCCCGCCTGGCTAGCGATCGAAACCTCGGGCCACGGGGCCATGAAAGAGAATTACTTCTTAGACGACGGAGCCTACCTCGTCAGCCAGCTCTTGGTAGAATTGGCCAAGGCCCGCCTGGCGGGGAATCGCCTCACCGACCTGATTGCTCCCCTGCAAGAACCCCAGGAAAGCGAAGAATTTCGCCTCAAGATCAAAACCTCTGACTTCAAGACCTACGGCACTGGAATCATCGAGCAGCTGCAAGCCTTTGTGAATACTCAGCCCGACTGGGCGATCGCACCCAAAAACTATGAGGGGTTGCGGGTGGCCTGCCAATCTCCAGACGAGGACGGCTGGTTTTTGCTGCGGCTGTCGCTGCACGATCCGGTGTTGCCGCTGAATATTGAGTCGAATGTGCCAGGCGGGGTGGCTAAAATAACGCAGCGCCTGAGGGACTTTTTCGTCCCCTTGGCCGAGCTAGATATTTCGGCGTTAGAACGGCACCTATGATCTCTTTTTCTCAGCTGCCCAAATGGGCGATCGCAGCCCTAGCCTTTCCCTTAATCTGTCTCAATGGCTGGCTGCTGTACAAACTGGGAGGCGTGTTGCACCCTATTCCCAGCATTGTCATCACCGCCAGCCTGATTGCCTTTCTGCTCGACTACCCCATCGACTGGCTCGAAGAACGCGGCCTGGCCCGAGGCTTGGCGGTGGCCCTGGTGGTGCTGTTGGTCGTTTTGGTCACCACCATTCTCGTCGTCTTTTTGGGGCCGCAGGTGTGGCAGCAGCTCAATGACTTTGCCCTCCGGCTGCCCGGCTGGATTGACCAGGCCAAAACCCAGATGCTGCTGTTAGAAGACCGGGCGGTCTTTCAAAACCTACCCATCAATCTCGACCAGCTGACAGTGCAAGCCGCCAATCAGCTCACCAACGCGCTGCAATCGACCACCAGCCAGGCCATCAGCGTCACCCTCAGCACCCTCGACAGCGCCCTCAACCTGCTGATTACTGCCGTCCTGGCCCTGTTGCTGATCATCAACGGCGACTCGCTTTGGGAAGGTCTGCTCAGCTGGCTTCCCGCTCCCTGGCAAGCAAAAATTCGCGCCTCTCTACGACCCAGCTTTCAGGGCTATTTTTCGGGGCAGGCTACCCTGGCGCTGATTTTGGCGGCGGCCCAGTCAACGGCCTTCATTTTCCTAGATGTGCCCTTTGGGCTGCTGTTTGGCTTGGTAATTGGTCTAGTCAGCGTCATTCCCTTTGGCGGCACGGTAGCGGTCTTGGGAATCAGTACACTGCTCGCTTTTCAAGATATATGGCTGGCCCTAAAAGTTTTGGGGGTAGCGTTTTTGCTGGGGCAGGTTAACGACAATTTGGTGGCCCCGCGCCTGATGGGCGGCATTACCGGTCTCAACCCAGCGGTGATTATCTTAGCGCTGCTGATCGGGTCAAAGTTTGCCGGATTTTTGGGGCTGCTGCTGGCCGTACCCACCGCCAGCTTTGTTAAAAAAATCGTCGATAGCCTCCGCCAGCCTGGGGGTGAGGAGATCAGCTTAGAAGCCTTAGATGTTAAGGTTTAGAGTATTCCATGGAAAAATCATCCATTTGCCCCCCATCCCCCAGCCCCTTCTCCCAAAACGGGCTACTACGTACACACAAGTCATGTTTGACCTCATCTCCCTCGCTTTAGCTCTCAAAATCCCCAAAAATTTAGGGATTTTGAGTGCCTAGCACCCCGATTTAGGCGGGCTAGGCGGGCCAAAATCGACCAGTTGGAGTGGTTTCACGAGATGTGTGTACTTAGTAGCCCAAAACGGGAGAAGGGGAGCTGGAGTGCTCAAAGTCCCTCGCCCCTTGGGAGAGGGATTTAGGGTGAGGGCGTATGCTGGATGCTTTATTAGTTGGCCCACTCTTAATACTCTATCAACCTCGCGTAGGTAGGGGGCATAACGCTAAGGCGAGGCTCCGCCAACGCGAAGCAATGCACCCTGCAGGGACTGAGTCAGAACGGTATCAGCGTCCGACCTTGGCTCCCTGAGCCGCCTGCAAGATGGTATCTAGCAGACCGGGAAACGCCGCCTCTAAATCGTCGCGGCGCAGGGAGTTCATATGTTGGGTGCCCTGTTTACGGCAGTGCAGCACCCCGGCCTCGCGCAGAATTTTGAAGTGGTGGGAGAGAGTTGACTTGGCTACTCCCAGATCTAAATCAGAGCAAGACAGCTCGTCGTTGCTGGCAAGGCGCTGCACAATTTCGAGCCGCACGGGGTCGCCCAGGGCGTACAAAACCCCTTCGAGGGCGATGTCTTGGCAGTTGGGATGGTGAATCGGTCGCATAGTTGCATTATGCCACGGGAGGCGCTATAGTTTGATCGTTCGAATTTATCGAATAACTGAAATTCGCCAGTCGGCGGAGGTGTTTAATGTCCGCAGTTGTAAGCATTACCCAAGATACGTTTCAAGCCGAAGTGCTGAAAAGTGACGTGCCAGTGCTCGTCGATTTTTGGGCGCCGTGGTGTGGCCCCTGTCGTATGGTGGCGGGCGTTGTTGATGAGGTCGCCCAGCAGTACGAAGGGCAGCTCAAGGTGGTCAAGGTCAACACCGACGAGCAGCCGGGCATTGCCTCCCACTACGGCATTCGCAGCATTCCCACGCTCATGGTGTTCATGGGTGGCGAACAAATGTAGCAGGTGGTTGGAGCCGTCTCTAAGACGACCCTCTCCAAGGCCGTTGAGCCATTTCTGAGCTAACCAGTTATAGGCGCTCGTAGGGGCAAACGGTTGTTTGCCCTTACCCAACCCATGCCGTTATTAGACCTCCCCTAGCCTCGATGCAATAAGGGCAATCCCTCTGGTCTTCAGACCATCGCCGTTTACCCGACCTGGGGCGTTATTAAACCGTTGTCCCTGGTTTTGGCTCCGATCCTCGCTGGGGCAAATACCATTTGCCCCTCCATGAGCCCTACGATTCTGCGGAATTCTTTAGCGCTAACCATCTCAAAGGAGATCTCCATGTCCACTGAAAAGAATCTGTTGACCCCTATTAAACTCGGCGCTTACGAGTTGCCCAACCGCATTGTGATGGCTCCCCTCACCCGCAATCGCGCTGGGGAGGGCAACGTGCCCCAGGCGGTAAATGTGACTTACTACGAGCAGCGGGCCTCTGCTGGGCTGATCATTACCGAAGCGAGTCAGGTCTCTCCCCAGGGCGTTGGTTACCCTGCTACCCCCGGCATCCACAGTGAGGAGCAAGTTGCTGGGTGGCAAAAGATTACCCAGGCCGTCCATGCCAAGGGTGGTCGGATCTTTTTGCAGCTGTGGCACGTGGGTCGCATTTCGCACCCGTCGCTACAGCCCGATGGGGCAACGCCCGTGGCCCCTAGCGCCATTCAGCCCAAGGGCGACGCTATGACCTACGAGGGTATGCAGCCCTTTGTCACGCCCAGAGCACTAGAGCTGGACGAAATTCCTGGCGTTGTCGATCAGTATCGCCAGGCCGCCAAGCACGCCCTAGAAGCGGGCTTTGACGGCGTGGAGGTGCACGGGGCCAATGGCTACCTGCTCGACCAATTTCTGCGCGATGGCACCAACCACCGCACCGATGCCTACGGCGGCCCGGTCGAAAATCGTACCCGCCTGCTGCTGGAAGTGACTGAGGCTGTGGTGGAGGTGTGGGGAAGCGATCGCGTCGGTGTGCGCCTTTCCCCCAGCGGCACCTTCAACGACATGACCGACTCTGACCCCAGAGCCACCTTCGGCTATGCCATTCAGGCGCTGAATCAGCTCAACCTGGCCTACCTGCATCTGCTCGAGCCTAGCGAGGCTGACCTACGCTACGGCGGCACTCCCATCCCCACCAAAGAGTTTCGGCCTCTGTATGACGGCCTGCTGATGGTGAACTGGGACTATGATCAGGCGGCGGGGAATGCGGCGATCGCCAGTGGTGATGCCAACCTAGTTTCCTACGGCAAGCTGTTTATCGCCAACCCCGACCTGCCCGAGCGCTTTGCGAAGCATGCTCCCCTCAACGAGCCCAACCCCGACACCTTTTACGGCGGTGGGGAAGCAGGGTATATCGACTATCCCACCCTCGCAGAGGTGGCGTAGGCCAGGCATAAGTTGTGCTAGTTGCGCTGGGTGACAATTTCTCTAAGCAAGTCTCCCTTGGGTGAGCCCAATCTTTGACCGGATTTGGCTCACTTTTTTGCTGCGCAACAAACGGCTCAACCCCTACGTCTTTCGGTGTAGTTTGCATAGCCACACTACAACCAGGAAGCGCAACGATGAAAGCCGCAAAGATTCTTTTGGCGGGCGTGATTGGGCTGTCTAGTGCTCTTTCCCTGAGCACCCCCAGCCAGGCCGACGAATTTACCTGTCGGGGCAATCTGGGCAACACCACCGTCGATAACCTGCGGGTGCCCGAAGATGCCATCTGCACCCTCAACGGCACCCGCGTCGAGGGCAACATCGCGGTTGAATCTGGGGCGGTGTTGATTGCCCGCAGCGTGCGCGTTGAGGGCAACATTCAGGCCGAAAATGCCGATCAGGTGACGGTGACTACTCGCTCGGTGGTCGGTGGCGATATTCAAATTAAACAGTCGGGCGGGGCGATGGTGGCTGACACCCGCATTGGGGGTGACCTGCAATTTGAAGAGAATGTGCGATCGCTGCTCAGCCAGGGCAACACCATCGGCGGCAACCTGCAAGCCTTTAAGAATGAGGGTGGCCTGCGCGTTTCTAGCAATCGCATCGACGGCAACTTGCAGTGCAAAGAAAATCGCCCCACCCCCAGCGGCAACGGCAATATGGTGCGGGGCAACAAAGAAGACCAGTGCGCTCGGTTCTAGAGAATGCGTTTTCTAAAACCCTTGGGCGATGGGGGGCGTAGCCAATCCTCCAAAGCGACGCTGGCGACTTTGGTACCAGTGCAGGGCCTGGTGAAAGGCGGCGCGATCGAACTCGGGCCACAGCAGATCGGTAAAGTACAGCTCGGTATAGGCCAGTTGCCAGGGCAAAAAGTTGCTCAGCCGCTGTTCGCCGCTGGTGCGAATCAGTAAGTCCGGGTCAGGCATAGGATAGGTCAGCAGTGCGCGGCCAAGAGCCTCTTCATCAACCTGCTCTAGGGATAGGGCACCGCAGGCGACCTGCTGGGCAATGTGGCGCGTGGCCATTACCAACTCCTGCCGCCCGCCGTAGTTCACTGCTACGTTAAACTGCACTCGCTGATTGTCGTGGGTCAGGGTCATGGCTTCTGTCATCAGTTCTCTCAGCCGCTCCGGCAGCGGTGACAGGTCACCTAAAAACTGAATTCGCACGCCCTCTCGGTGCATTTCGGCCAGTTCGCGGCGCAGCAGCCGATCAAACAACCGCATGAGAAAACTCACTTCCTCCATCGGTCGTCGCCAGTTCTCGGTCGAAAAGGCATAGACCGTCAGCGCCCCAATGCCCCAGTCTTTGCAGCAGCGCAGCAAAACTTTCACCGTTTTGGCCCCCTGGCGGTGGCCCGCAATGCGCGGCATGCCCCGCTGGGTCGCCCAGCGACCGTTGCCATCCATAATCACCGCCACGTGGTTCGGTAGAGCTTCGGGATGGAGGTCTGCTGGCAGGGTTGAATAATTGATCGGTTGAACCATGGTTTCAAATTCCTTAAAAGCATAGGTATAGGTAGGGTGCATTCGCGGCCAGAGTCTTTTGCCGCCTGTCAATCCCACTGGTGAGCCGCAATGCACCGCTCACTACATTGGTTATTTCTTTGGTGCATTGCGCCCCAACGATGATTCTGTGAAAGCTGTTGAGGGTGCCGGGCCGCGAATGCACCCTACGCATGGGTGGGGGTGGGGCCAAATAATTCTGTTAGGTAGGCCGGTGTCAGCGATCGCTCCCACCGCCATAGCACCCGCATCACCTGGTCAAAGGCATAGAGCAAGGTGAGCCGGTGGCTGAGGCTCCACCGCTCCCAGGCGAGTTCAGCCGTCATGCGCCGCAGGGTATGAATTAGGCTGCCCTGAAGCTGCGGCTGCCGCCACTTTTTCACCATCGCGTGAGTTAGGGTACCCGCAATCATTCCCAGACCGGTGTCGGGGTAGGCCCAGCGGCCAAAGCCCCAAAACTTGGTCATGTGGTTGATTTCGTCAATGAGTAACTCCCCCAGCGCCGTCTGAAGGGGGCCGGTGGTGTAGGCCATCATCCACAGATAGAGGCAGGCGGCTCCGTATTCGGTGGCAATGCGGTGCAGCCCGTGGCGGTAGAGATCGGCGCGGGGGTTGCCGCTGGGGGTGTAAGACCGGGCTCGGTGGGGTTCAGGAATGGGGCGTTCTCCAGATAGCCGGTGGTAGAGCAGCGTTAAGATCGGAGCATGGCGCTTTTCTTCTCGCTCCCACAGACCTGGCGTAACGACCTGCCCAGCGGCATCCACCGTGCCCCCCACAAACTCGGCCATTTGAGGATGGAAATATTCCAGGTACTGGCGGCTGGCTTGGGTGTAGCCGCGAATCGGGGCTTCGGTATTAATCGTGCCCAGCAGAATGGCGAAGAAGGTGTCGAGGGCAATACCGCTGACTTGGTCAGGGGAAATATCGGCCCAATTTACCGGATTCCATCGGCGCGGCTGGGGATTTTGGAACTGGTGGGGCAGGTCGGTGAGGCGATCGCACAGATGCTCCACCGTCACATAGCGACGGGTCAGCGCTTTAACCCGCTGCTGCGCCTGCTCGAAACCGATCTTGGGCGGCCAAGCTCCTGCCAAATCTTCATCGCCTGATATAGAGGTTGCAAGCACCATTGCCATAGTCATATTTACTACCGCATAAACGCTTTAGACTTATGTAAGTTCACCGTAGCTCTGCGATCGCCTGGAGTCAGTCGGCAACAGTCGGCCCTAGCTCCCAATAACTAAAGTGAAGGGGCGGAAAAAGTCGGAATCCGCAACCCTAGGGATGTAGAGACCTCTAATCTCGGCTAAGGTTGTGGCCGTAGGAGCACCGCACAGTTTATGGCTTCAGATGCAGTAGATCTGGCAGACCGGCTTGTCTTCACCGTCACCGGACGGCATCTGAACGATTTGCAGCGCACCATCTTGCAGCAGGTGTGGCAAGGCCAAAAGTATCTTGACATTGCCAATACCGCTGGTTATACCGAGGGCCACATTAAAGACGTGGCCTACCAAATGTGGCGGCTACTGTCAAAAGTGACCGGCGAAAAGGTCACAAAATCTACCCTAAAGTCGGCGCTGAAGCGATCGCTCCGCCAGATGGGCATCGAAGTCTCCAGTAGAAGCGCTAACCCCAACGGTGCAGTTTTGGTGGAACAGCCTGCCTTGCTGCCTGTTGCCCCTCCAGCCTTCCAACTGTTGGTCGAACCGGGGCAGATGGCGCTGAGCAGCCTTACGGAGACATCTGCTTCTAACCCGACTAATCCTAATTTTGTGGGGCGACAGGAGGCGATCGCCCACCTCACTGCCCTGATTGCCCAGGGCCATCGCACCATTCTCATCCAGGGTGAAGGCGGCCTCGGCAAAACCACCCTGGCCCAGCACTTTATTTCTGAGCAGTCAGTAGATCTGACGCTGGAACTGCTGATGGCCAAAGATCCCGCCGACATTACCCCGGTGGAGTGGGTGGTGGAAGAATGGCTGCGTCAAGACTTCGGCGTCGAGCCAGGGCGCGAGTTTGGAGTGACGCTCGATCGCCTGCGCCGACACCTGCGCCAGCAGCGTGTCGCTGTACTCATCGACAATCTAGAACCCGCCTTAGATGCCCAGGGCCAGTTCATTGCACCCCATCGCCGCTACAGCGAACTGCTCAGGGTTTTGGCCGACAGTCGGGGGCAAACGCTGACCCTGATGACGAGTCGCGATCGTCTCTGTGAACCCGGCATTCCCATCACCCACTACCGTCTGCCAGGGTTAGGACTCCCCGCTTGGGCGACTTACTTCGCCCACCGAAGCATCCCCGACCAGGGGGATGTGTTGGCCGCGATGCACAGCGCCTACGGCGGCAACGCCAAGGCGATGGAAATTCTCGCTGGTGCCGTACAGGCCGACTTTGAAGGCAGCCTCGACCTCTATTGGCAAGCCCACAGCCAAGATCTGCTCGGCCCGGTGGATCTCAAAAATCTAGTGGAGAGCCAGATCCACCGCCTGCGTGACCTCGATGCTGATGCCCATCGCCTGTTCTGCCGTTTGGGGGTCTACCGCTACCAAGACGTGCCGACTATTCCTTGGGAATCTGTGCAGTGTCTAATGGCCGACATTCCCGCCCAGCGCCACCAGGCGATCGTCACCTCCCTGCGCAATCGCTCGCTGCTAGAGTGCCGCCAGGGTCGCTACTGGCTGCATCCCGTAGTGCGAGCGGGAGCCTTAGCTCAGCTCGCCGCCAATTCAAAGGATTCTACCGAGTGGGAGTCAGCCCACCGAGCCGCTGCCCGCTGCTGGAGCGATCGCATCCAGCGCATCTGCACCCTCGACGATGCCATTCAAGCGCTAGAAGCCTACTATCACTATGTCGCTATCCAGGACTACGGCGCGGCGGCGCGGGTGATTCTCCACAGCCGCGATAACCAGTGGCAGCAGTTTTTGCCCCTGGGCAGCACCCTCTACCGCATGGGCCTAGTGCAGCCCGTTACCGATGCCATCACCGCTATCATTGACCACATTTCACCGCAGAATGCCGACGCCAGCGAACTGTCGAATATTCTGGGCGATCTGTATTGGATTCAGGGTCGGTTGGAGAAGGCGATCGCCTGTCAGCAGAATGCGATCGCGATCGCCCAAACCTGCCTGCACGCTGAATCCCCCGACTCCATCACCCACCGCTGGTACTACCTCACCATGCTGGTGGTCGATTCCCAACTCAGCCTCGGTCTATATCATCTGGACTTGTGGAATCTCGATGCCGCCGCCACCTGGTTTAGCCAGGTGATCGCCACCGCCACCGGCACTCGCCACCAGCCCTGGGCCGACAAAGCCACTACCTGTCTAGCTCTAGTGCGTTCCTACCAGGGCGATCGGGAAGCTGCACAAACCCTAGCCGATTCCATCATTGAGCAGGTGCGGGGACGAGGCCAAAGCGGTCGCCACGCTTTCTTTGTGCAGCTTTTGGGCCATGCCTATTTCAACCTGGGCGATCTCGACAGGGCTGAATCGTTGTTCACCGCCGCCATCCAGGCAGCAGAGGCAGGCCACTACCTGCAAATTAAGGCCAATGCTCTGGTGGGGTTGGGCAGATTGAAGAATAAGCGGGGGAATCTGGAAGGGGCCGTGGAGGATTGTCGGGGGGCGATCGCCCTGCTTGACGAAGTCGGTGCCCACGGCGATCTAGCCACAGCTCACCTCCAGTACGCCCTTACCCTGGTCTGCCAGCCCGCGTACGTTAATGAAGCCCAGGCCCACTTTTGTAACGCTTTGAATCTGTTTGAAGGCATCCCTGCTCCCCACCAGGCCAAAAGGGCTAAACAGCTGTGGTTCAAGGCTTTCGGCGTGGCCAAAACCCTTGAACCAGATTAAACACGCCATCTGATGGGTAATTTCCGGCTCCTTTTAGAGGGGAATCTACCCTGGGTTGTTTACAATCCGCAACATTTCAGTTAATGTAATGACATACATACCCCGCTTGTCCTTTACGGACAGGCACAAAGCAAACCTAACTGCACTTATTCAAATCATGACTACGACGTTACAAAGACAACAATCTGCCTCCCTGTGGGAGCAGTTTTGCCAGTGGGTGACCAGCACCGAGAACCGCCTGTATGTGGGCTGGTTCGGCGTGCTGATGATCCCCACCCTGCTCGCTGCCACCGCCTGCTTCGTCGTCGCCTTCA
>JAESGV010000358.1_pt1 | contig 20263 bp, 17 predicted proteins | sample 9269781 | NCBI WGS metagenome assembly JAESGV01 (sample SAMN15741586, study PRJNA653496) | algae metagenome | isolation source: Tildeniella torsiva UHER 1998/13D and co-occurring heterotrophs from... | place: Slovakia: Slovak Paradise National Park, Hrabusice, Kosice Region | collected 2000-01-01
TCAATTGCTTTTTGCGGGGTTGCGTCTTCGAGTTTCAAGTTGTATATAACCATATGACCTTTCTATTAAATTAATAAGACTTGAATAAAGGTCAAACCTTATTCTGCCCCTCAAAATGTACGAAACAAAGTTTTTTGATGGGATCTGTTTGTATTCCCAACACGTTACTGCGCCCCATTGCTTCTCTGGTGTCTTCTATTTCTAACGCGTTATCTACATGTACACCTTTGGCAGGTCGAAGCTTGTACATCATAACTCTGCGACATGGTTATATTTGTAAAATAGTTTGTACTTGTTGGATGTTCCGATGTACAAGTAGTCATCGTATGCGTGAATACATTTGATTGGGTTGTTTTGTGTATTGAGCAGCGAGTACTGACTAAACTGAACCTTGAGAGAACCCTCAGAGCTCATACTTGTTTGTTTGACCAGCAATCACCTGTCACAACAGGTTGACAGCAACAAGCAAATCTTTACTACAGCGATCATGAGGAGCAAATGCGCTGCATGTTCTGTAATTCATCCATGCCATCGGCCTAAATTATTGTAAACTGTTTTCGCGACGACCGCATTCGGCACTCCGATGGCCGTAACTCCTACAGCTGTTTAAAAAGCGACCCTGAGCTACTCCAGTTATCAAAACAAATACATATGGCAGTACCACTATCACAACTCGCCTTTGGCGCTGGAAACTTGAGACAATATTACGTTGGCAAGAATGACGAGCCCATCGATCCAACCTACGTCGAAAACATCGCTTCAGCTATTCGTGCTGGTTTCCATCACATCGATACTGCTGAAGTTTACGGCACAGAACGCACAGTTGCAGCTGCAATCGAAGCTTCTGGTATACCAAGAGAAAAACTATTCATCACCATAAAGATTCTACCTCACATTGAAGATCCAGAAACAGCCCTTCGCGACTCACTCAAACGTTTGAAAACAGATTATGTAGATTTGTACTTGATCCACAATCCATTCCTTGACAAATTGGATTTCAAGATTTCTCGCAAAGAAGCATGGCAAACTTTAGAAAAGTTACACGACTTGGGTCTAGCTAAAAACATTGGTGTATCAAACTACCAAGTAGAACAATTAGAAGAGTTACTCGAGTACGCTCGCGTCAAGCCATTCGTAAACCAAATTGAGTACAACCCGAATCTTCAGCAACAAGAATTGATCACTTTCATGAAGAACAATAAAATTGCCTTCTCGGTGTATGGTGCTCTTGCACCTTTGATCAGTAAGAGCCAACAATCGTTGTTGGATGTCATTCAGGGTATTGCTGACAAGCACGGAAAGACTTCCTCTCAAGTGTTGATCAAGTGGACTTTGCAACAAGGAGCAGTGACAGTAATCACTTCATCAAGCAAGGACGAGCGTATCAAAGAGTTATTGGATTCTACATCATTTGAATTATCCTCTGATGAAGTTGAAGCGATTGCAAAAGAAAGAAATGCAGATCTCGTTCGCAAGTATTGGCCTGCTGCGTTGTTCGAGAAATAAACCTATGCTACGTATTAATTCGGTTTTATTTTACAAAGGCCACAACAGGAATACCGCATCCGGTAATGAGGTTTAGGTGTGATTGATCTCCCGTATTATAACTTTAGCTTCATGCAAGCTATAAAAACTGATGACAACACTCACTATTCCTCAACTCGCTTTCGGTACAGGAAACACTCGTGAGTATTACGTTGGTAAGAACGAGGAATCAATTGACGAAGAGTACGTCAAGAACATTGCCTCAGCTATTTGTGCAGGATTCTGTCACATTGATACTGCAGAATCATACGGCACCGAACGCACAGTAGCTTCTGCAATCAAGCTTTCCGGAGTACCACGAGAAAAGTTGTACATTACTACTAAAGTACTACAGCATATAGAAGATCCAGAAGCTGCGCTTCATGATTCACTCCATCGTTTGAATGTTGACTATTTGGATTGCTATTTGGTTCACAATCCTTACCTAGAAAAGTTCGGCAAAAAAATCACCCGAAAACAAGCGTGGCAAACGTTGGAGAAAATGAAAGACAAAGGACTTGTCAAATCAATTGGTGTTTCGAATTATCAAATCAAACACTTGGAAGAGTTACTTCAGTACGCTCGCATCAAACCAGTAGTGAATCAAATCGAATTCCATCCAAATCTTCAGCAAGAGGAGCTGATCGATTTCATGAAAAAACACAACATTGCATTCTCGGTGTATGGAGCACTAGCTCCATTGATTAGCAAGGATCCTCAAGCTTTAATTGATACAGTTCAGAGTATTGCCGATAAACACCACAAGACTACTACACAAGTACTGATCAGGTGGGCTCTTCAAAAAGGTGCCACAACAGTTGTTACTTCATCCACCAAAGAAGAACGTATCAAAGAGTTATTAGACTCTAATTTATTTGAATTATCATCCGATGAAGTTGATGCTATTTCAAAGGAAGGTAACACAGGTGCAATTCGAAAGTACTGGCCTCAAGGCTTATTTGATAAATAAATTTATTTCCATGCATTGTACAATAATGGATACACTCCTCTATCTGTTTGCCGATACGCAAAGTATTGCGAAACTCGTGATACATCGACTTCTTTTGGTAACTCGTGTTCGTTCTTGTATAACGCGGAAAGTGCGCTAAACACTGTATCTCTTACACGTTTTAATACATTATTATCAAACTTTTCTTCAAGTTTGACAGCATTTACACGAGAGATGAAAGTCTTTTGATCTACAGGCTCACCATTCTCAGGTTGTTTCGCTTGTTGGTAGATATCGTCCAGGTAATCACAAATAGCGCCAAATCGTTTCTTCACGTTATCAAACATCGTTACTAGTTCACAATAGTGTTGAGATATAAACATTTCAACTTGCAGTGATGCATTTTGATCATAATACGTCGCTCTCACAATGTCTAACACGAGTCGTTCTCCATTTGTTGGCAGAGTTGGATAGCTCGTCAATAGCGTCATTAAAGACTCTCTTTGTGCGTTGAGTACACATACTCTACGTAGTTTTTCATCATGGTACCATACTTCTGTTACTTCAAGTGGTGACAATCCGAAACAGTAATTTTGCAGTTTCTGTAACTTATCAAACGTAAATCCAAACTCTGATACGTATGGCCACTGATACTTTTGTGCAAATGGTTGCATTTCTATTTCACAGGAAATCGATTTATCAATCACACACTGGAGATGTAAGGTACCTTTTTCTTCACGTAGCACGTACTTGTCAATGATTAGATCTTCTGCTTTTCTGGCACGCAAGTAGTTGTATGTATCTAAACGAAACACAAAGCATTTGTTCTGGTCTTCTTCAATTGGTGTAGCACATGATCCAAAGAGCTTCCAAAAAAGTTCACGAACAGATACTGTATGATCACCGTTGGATAAAGTTTCACTAGCATCAGGTGTCGATTCTGTATGAATTCTCCACTCACTCTCATAGTAATACATTGTAACTAGTACAGACATGTTAACGCTCCGTGTAACATGTGCTGTTACGTTTGTCTTCCAATCAACAATTGGTTTGTGTCTATCTAAACAATTCAACACCTTTGATACGCTCTTTGAAACGACAACTTGATTTTCATCTAACAATAGTCCATTTCCACATTCAATAACAACTGGTGATCCGTTAGTAGAGTCTGGAGTGTCGCAAATGTGAACCAAGCTACCATGTTGCGTTAGTTTTAACGCTAAAAATTTGGTTAGAGGTTCCATTGATCCGTTGGTATTTTCCAAGTACTGTACAATATTAAATACATTTTCCACATGTTTGTTCGCAATCATCATTTTATCTTTGAGGAGAATTTTGATGAAGTGATCGCGTAGTTCGTGGTATTGTGGTTTATACGCTTGTTCGTACACGTTCCAATCGTCATCTGTTCTGCTCATGATTTCATGGTACAACTCGTTTGCGCATTTGTAGTCTATTATTCGTTCGTGTTGTACGATTTGAATTCCAAATTGAAGTCCACGTATCGTATGAATTAACATTTTCTTTCCAGTACGATGGTTTTCTTCTTTTTTCCATTTCCGTTTTGCCATGCGAAAATGCTTATCTGATTCTGCTGCCACGGATCGTGCGAGTTTTTTGTGATAGATTGTTACGTTTTCTGGTGCTAATTCTTGTATATCGTGTCGTAGTATGTGTTCTTGTGGCAAATAAATGCACATGAGCGCCTGTAGCCATGTTTCGTTTAGTTTCTGCAGAAAGGTAGATTGTTTGTACAGGTTGACGTTGATATCTATTTCGTTGGGTAAATACAGACAATGGTATCCGTCGTAATAGTTTGGATGTTCTGTATCGTTTAACTGTTCCATCCACTGTGTTCCTAGTGGTGTTTCTGGATTATTTCGCATGTGTTTATCGAGTTCATCAAAGTATGTATCTGTAATGACCACTGCAAAATGTTATATTCGTCGAACTATGCGTACTGTAGAAATCATAGTCAGATGACTCTGTTGCTGTTCCATAAACACGAGAACCTGTTGTGTAAATATTTACTCGCTCAGTTAGAGGTATCCCACAAGAAGTCAAGAGTACTTCAGCGTTCATAAGTGCAATTTGAAAAAGTTTAATGTTTACAAAATGTTACGCCAACTCTGAAAACGAATACATCACGTTCATGTTAGAATCATCCATAGTAGGTTGTACCCACATCGCATGAACTAGGTTCCCATCACTAACAATATTAAGGTAGTCCTTTCCTGCATACGTTGGCGGCGCAACTAACACTGGTTCACCTTCACCATCTGGACTGTTATGATCTCTATAATCAGCATGCAACGAAGAGGCATCTCCATCCCACACATTGAACAATGTTATATACCCTTTCTTATAGCTAGTAATACCTGGATTCACAGTAGCAACAATCTTTTTCGACTGTACAGGTTCAGAAAATCCTACACCATCATAGTACATGTAGTTAACGTATCTTTGACCTTCTATTGTTGTAAGAGCCAACGCTTGTCTACCAAGTTCTCTATTAAATCCAACACTCAAGTCAGTCATATTAGTGCCCTTATTCGAACGCTGTGTACGTTTTTGGTCATAGTACTCAATATATACGCTTGTATCTGCTAATCCAAAATCAGATCTGTAATTGTTGACTAACATTGTTTCGGTTGCTTGGACATGTCCAATGTAAATATGTTGGTCAAGTGAGTCACGAACTCTACCCGCTGTTGAATCTTTGTTCGATCTGATCAAAAAGATAAATGGAACGATTCCTTGTGCGACAAAGGCGATGTGAACAATATTCTTTTCATCTATTTCTGCTGCGATTCGCATGACGCGACTTGCGCGGACTGGATCTTTTTGATAGGGTGCTATCCAAGTACCATTTTTCTTCTCGCGTAAGAATAAAGATTGTGTAGATGTTTCAAGAGACACTATGGCCTCGTATTGATCTCCTATTAGATATATTCCCTCTTCTTTGGTGTAATTTTGACCTTGGACGATTTTATGCGTTTCAATATCGCTCCACTTCGAAATAGTTGTGTTGTATGAGCGTGTTTTTAGTACCCACGTTTTGTTAATTTCTTCTGACCAAATAACACCGATATTGTTGTTGAAACCTCTAGTAACAGACAATGAATCTACGCTGTATTTTCCACCAATAGCCAACGGTTCAGGTTTGCTGAAGCGTAGTTGCACAGCAAGTGTAAATAATAATAAACACAACGCGAGTATCACTTGCGATTTCATGACAGTTTCCAGTTCACGAGTGACGTGTTATGCGTCACATCGTTTTGGACAGGCAAAAAATAAGATCAACAAAAGTGTAATTGTTCAAAAAAGGTTATTGATGAGTTGCAGATCTATACAGCTTAATGAGATGTGGCATCAACACAAACTGACGTGTGAATATCAGGATGCAATCTGGCACATGTCGCATTGGCATCACGTTCCGTTATGATGTGAATGCGCTTCAAACACCTCCGTGGACGTGCCCTCCACGCATTCCATGCAACATTGTTGCACCCAATACCGCTGCCGCACCCTCACCTGTCGGTATTCCATTACAAGGCATACAAACCGTAATAATCACTTCGTAAACAACATCAAAAATACCGGTGTGGCTTCTGACGTTATGTATATAGTTATGATGAGGCGACGATGTGACCACCAACCAATTTTCACTTGGTCTGTTACCATCAATGAAGGTTCAGAGACCTAGTGATCACAAAGACCCTCTCAAACTAACACAGATTGCCGAGGAAAGGACACATTTCGAACCCACGTCCTTTACAAACTTCCGAAAGTGCACTTCTGGACTTCTTAACGGCTGTACTACTCTCGCACTTCCACATACCATATCTACACCCAAGTACAGATCTGTGAAGAAGCAGAATAAAGTGACGACAGGCAACGTACGATAGTTTGAAAATGTTAACGAGTGGTAATGGTGATTGTTGGTGTTGTTTTGTGTGAAATGGAACAAGTCGGTTATCATGTCGGCATCAAATAAAGAGCGCATTAGTATGTTCATCATGCTGCCTATATTGTGTAGTACTGTTTGGTTTGTGATGATAGCGATCGGCTAGTTATTAGTGTCGCGTTTTGTGCTATATTATTTTCTGTTCGCATACGCGACACGATATTTTAACCAACAATGTGATTTGTTATGGTTGCGTTGGCGCGTGTGATAGTGTCTAGTAATTTGCATTCGATAGTTTTTTCCGTACATCATTTTGACGCGACATTTTTACCAAACAGTTGCCGGCATATTTGCTACACGTCGCGTGAACGATTTGGAAAACTAGTGTGTATTACGGCAGAAAACCGAATATTTCACGCTGGTGTTGTGGTTCGTTGGCGTGCTAGAAACGCGAACTAGAGTTAACGATCGTTCCACAGCCATCGTTTGCTTCGCTTTCTCAAATTGTAACGTGTGCCCCAAACAAAAGACAATGGTAACAAAGATAGAATGAGAGAAAATCCTAAGTTAACAAATCTGGTACATTGAGAAGTGGAAAATCAACACAAACCCCAATTGTTTAATTAAAAATATTTAATGATCACCAATCTGTGATAGAAGCGACTTCAAATCGATTCACCAACTCTTGTGTATCATGTAACTCTTTCTGTACTTTCTTCCGCATGTAAAAGATTGGACAATCGCTATTAGTACAAAGTACTTCTTGATGCAAACTACCTTGACATCTTTGACAATGTGTCCATACACGCGAGTAAATGTTCTCATAATGGTTATGCTTGTTCAACAATTCCTGATAAACACGTGGTTCTTCTGGTTTGCATTGCGTACAGAGTGCACCATCTGTTCCCTTGAGTGTAGTCTTGCATGACAAACATGTTCTTTGCACTTTGGCAAATTTCATGATACCACCACTCTTTGGTGTTGGAATACTAATATTACGAGTGTGCTCACCAGTGAACAACGATTCTGGTTTGCTAATAATAGGTCCGAAAATTTGTAGTAGAGGATTTCTCAACTGATTGTTCAAGTAGTACTCTGTATCAATGGGAATGTTCTTTTCTAGTACCCAAATAGGATCTTCACTCTTTTCGTATGCTTTTGCGCCTTTTGCGCCTTTGATAATGACGTAAGGAACACGATCTCCAACGCGTGGAGCAGTTGCAGCATCTCTCTTTTCCATACGAGCAGCAAGTTCCACGTGAGCTTGTTTTGCACCGTACGCTTCACTCTTCTTTGATAATGATTTGGAGATGACCAACATGGAAATATCAATACGATTCATGAGTAGATCGGTAATGACAGACTTGGCATATTCTTCTGCTTTTTTGACACTTCTATCGATCAAGATCATGTGCAAGCATGTCGAAATGACGTTTCTTACTAACGCACAGTTATCTCTTCGAACCATTTGAATACCCTTGGCATCTAGTTTGTCATGTTTTTCTGGTCTTGTCCACAACAAACCAGCGTATCTCTTCTTGGTGATAAGCAAGTATGGGAAGTATACTTTCTCGAATTCAAGTCGAATAGGATTGATGAATTGTTTGGAAACTTCTGCTGCTGCTTCTTTTCCTAACGCCATAGCTTCTGCCAAGTTACTTGTTCCGAAACGAACCATGACAGAATCAGTGTCACCATAGATTACTTCTGCATCGTGTTTCTTACCATTCTTGACAGTGTAGACTTCTTGTACAGTTTTTGCTGCAGTCATGATCATATCTCTTCCAAAAGCCGTTACTGATGCGGAAATTTCCAAGCATGGTAAATGACCAACGGTGGCACCAGTAAAACCATAGACAGAGTTTGCAGATACTTTGAGTGCCAATTGTCTACCATTGTACACGGCGTACATGAAGGGATCTTTAGCGTTCTTCATATCTTTCTTGGCGCGATCACGAGCAGTCAAAAGATCCTTCAAGATACGTGGTAACATACCTTCGTATCGTGTTGGTTTGATGAAACAATCACCACTAGGTGTACGAATGTAATCATCTGGTGATAAACTTCCAAGTTGATCCTTCTTGATCAGTGTTGAGTAACACAAATTGTGAGCAATCATGATGGATGGATACAGCGAAGCAAAATCCAACGTGGCAATAGGTTCATCATAGTAACCTGCTTTTGGTTCGATAACGGTAGCACCTTCGTAACTCTCGTTGGAAGATTTCTTTTCTGTAGGCGGTGGTGTTGGCATCAAGAAACCAGACTCTTTGGCTTTTCTCAACAGTTGGGAAATAACCTTGATTTGTTGACCACGTTGCAAAATGAATGCAATTGGGATACCTGTCACACGAGCCATTTCAATATAGTTGACCATGATCATCAGTTTCTCCAAAAGTCTTTGTGGAAGGTACGCATCCTTGAGACAATAGATAGCAAGTCTGCGACGTGTTTCATCATCTCCATTTTGTAAATCGGAAATGATCGAATGATGTACTTCTTCCTTTTGTTCTCCCAAAAAGTGAGCAGAAACGTTGTTCAAAGTGTAACTACTGAGTTTGTAGTCACGTTGAATACAGAACATGACGTCCATTTGAACACGACCTTCAATGTTGATGTCTTTGCTCTCACGTGTACCATACGCCTTGGAAGAGAAAGTGGAACTCTTCATGTTTGACTTCTTGTCCAAAATACGTCCTAAAAATGCAAACTTGCTAATCTTTAACGCCTTGGATCTGTTCAACAAATACGGAAGATCGAAATTGACAATGTTATAACCTGTGAGAATGTCTGGATCGACAGAGATGACAAAATTTCTCCACTTTTCGAGCATTTCGTGTTCTGTTTGGAATGAGTGAACATCAGCACCGACAATGTTCGCGCAAGTGTTTAACACGAAAACATTTTTCACAAATGGTTCGGTTTGACCTTGCAACGTGACATAGTTTGCAATTTGAATGACTGGATCATGTTCTGCGTTTGGGAAGTGACCCTTCTTTCCTGCGCATTCAATATCGAAACTGAGAACGCGAAGTGGTGCAATCTTACTCCATTCGTCTCCCTCTTCTGGTGAATGTGAAATCAACTCTTCTTGTGAAACATCAACTTCGATTTGACTATGACCCGTCTTCTCTTTCTGGTCGCGAACATGATACTTGTGTGCTGGTAACTCAATCCAATTGGCACCAACGATTGACTTGTCTATCATGCAACGCAAAACGAACAAAATGTTACTTTCGTAAGTTAAGAATCTCTTGAAGGTATTCAAACGAGGAATGTGTACACCTTTCTCCAAGATAGTTCTCAATGGTTTGACGAAACCTGGCATACCGACGTAGATGACCAAAAAGTCACGATCCTTATCGAAATGGTAATTCATGAGTGATCTAGAGCGCACGTGCGTGACTTCGTGGATATAGTCCATATCTTCTTTCTTTTTCATGCCCTTATTCTGTAATTGTTGTGCCAAGAATTCTTTGAACCACGTTAGATCGTTCTTATCCATTCCTTGTGGCATTTCTACGTAAAAGTATGGTACAAATCCGCGAACGTGGCATAGTACGGAATATCCTTCTTTTGTGACACCATAAAGACGAACAATTGGTACGCTTCCCTTTTCAGGTCCAGGGTAGCCTTCCTCTTGTTGTCCTATATAATAATCAGCGTCCATTTGTTGGAAAATAAGTGGTTTTTCTCTAGTCAATAATCCCGACTCTTTTGGAATATGTGGACGACACCATTCTTTTTTCAAAGCGTCAACGTGGAATTGCTTTTGCGTTCCGAAAGATGCAGACTCTTGATCGTCGTCTAACTCGTCTTCGTCCATTGCATCATCTACTTCGTCTTGTCCATCGTCTTCGATGTCATCTTGCTCGTCTTCTTCCATCATTTCGTCATCTTCGTTTTTGTGAAATGTGCGAGAGTCGTTTGTGTAATTGTTTGCGCGTGCCTTCTTGTTTGGATTTCTGTTATCGGTGGAGGCCGAACTTGCCGACGAAATAATCTCGTTGGTACGAGCAACGTTGCGTTTGCTCATGTTCGAATAATTAATAGAGCCGTTTGTTTGGTTTTCCAGTTTACCGCCTAAAATAAAAAATTCGATTTCTTTTTCGAATTAACGGATAGGTATACTATTCTCCGATAATGCTCCACTGCTGAGAAGATTTTTGTAAATTCAACAGAGCAAAATGCCCCTTTCTACTGCAGACGTATGCCATCGTTGAAGATGCTGAACAATTGTAGGAAAAGAATTTGCATTTTCATACAAGCAAGGGCAACGCTGATCAGGTGGTAGCGTTACTCCAAAAAGGTGTAAATCCTAGCGTTGCTGATGATGTATGATTACTTGCTGCTTTTAATATTTAGAATGGCATCACGGCATTACATAGAGCGGCACTCGGAGCCAACTCTGAATTGGTGAAACTTTTGGTGGCTAACAAAGCAGATGTTAATGCTTTGGACAAAGTATGTTGATTGTTTAATGCAGCATAACTTAATAGGATAAACATACACCACTATTTGGCGCCATTAATAAGGGATCTGTGGATATTGTTAAAGAGCTTGTAAGTGGTGGAGCAGATGTGAACATAGTAGACAAAGTCAGAATTGTGTTGCTTAATATTAACTTTTGCAGAACAATGTTTCGCACTTACAGGCCTGTCTAGACTTCGGGAAAGGTGCTGATACTCTAAAAATTCTGCTAGATGGAGGAGGGAATCCTAATACTGACGATAACGTACGGATAAATTCCTAATTAACTTTTTAGACTGGTATACCGTTGTTGGTGAAGGCAGTGTTGACCAAAAAGAGTCCTGAGATTATTAAATTGTTGCTTGAACATGGTGCAAATCCGAATGCTCAAGACAAACGAAAAAGCGACAATGAAGGATTAACATCGCTACACTACGCAGCAAGCTTCCAAAACGCAGATGTAGTAAACCTTCTACTTAGTCATGGTGCGAGTAATCAAATCAAAGATGCGAAAGGGAGACTTGCTCATCAATTTGTTCCAAAGACAAATACAGATCTAAAGAATATAATACAAAATGCAACTCAAAAAGCACCACCTACACAAAAGCAAACTCCACCTATTGTGCAAAAGAAAGAGGAGGTAAAAACTATCGAAGTAGCTAAGCAAAATGTTGAACCCGAAACTCACAAACCACCAGAAAAACAACATGCTCCACCTCCATCTGTAAGTAGTGGACCACCTCCGCCACCACCAGGCCCACCACCTCCACCTGTCACCACAGGAGGTCCTCCACCTCTTAACGTTAAGAAGCTACAACAGGATAAACCATCTAGTGCTCCCAGTTCTCCAGTACGTTCGCCACCAGGTGATCTTTTGTCACAAATAAGAGGAGGTTTTACGCTGCGAAAGACGCCTGAATCTTCTCCTAAAACACCCACTACACCCACATCAGGTTCCTCATCTCCATTGATGTCATCTTTACTAGGTGCAATGACAGCCAGAAGAACTGCTATCGAAGAAGAATCAGATAGTTCCGACTCCGATTTTGATTAAAAAAATATTTTATACATTTTAATCAACTTCTCTTCCTCTTGCTTTATCAATTGCCTTCTTGATCACTAGACCTAATTCTACTAAACCGACTAACAGCGCTGCTCCAACAATTACTGCTAGAGGATGTAGCCACTCTATGATAAGGACTACTGTCATGAACTGATAGAATGCATTCTGTGCAATAGTTCTGCATTGCGCACCCCAAACCATGGCCGACATGGCGATCATCAAACCAACGTTGGCGCATAAAAGTAAGATGCGGATGACCCAGTTGCAAATATTCACAATACGTAGTTCCCACGATTCATAGCCTGGTGGATCACCAGGCATTGCCAAAAAGATTGCGAAACCGAATCCTAACGTTGACACCAGACACGCGACCAAATCGACCATTGAGTTCGCCAACAGTAAATATACTACAGTTTGTTGTTTGCATACGCTTCCATCTCCATACGACAAATCGACTGATACTTGATTTAGTTCGGAATAAATAGCGAGTTGATAGACTGTCATAATCATGCCGACGAATAAAAACGATACTATCGCCGTTGCGTTCGTACTATATGGTTAGTAGGTACCACACGAACTTACCGCAACAGATACTTCAGAGCGATTTCACCTACACCCATTTTTAAAACTAGTTAGAATGGGTTCTATGACCGTTGCAGAAAACAGAACAAAATTTACTATAATTTTGACAACTGACATATTGTAACAGATTGAGCGGTTATTTTTACATACCTGTTCTTCTTCGAACATTCTTCTAATACAACGTGGTGAAGTGCCTTCTATGACTCATTAACAAGCACTAACAGTTTTCGGCTGTTTTCCTCCCGAATTTTGTAATAACGCTTTCACCTTTCAAAAAATGAGTACAACACAAAAGCCCGTTCTCTTAGAGACTAACGACGAGCTAGACTGTTCCATTTGCTTTGAGTTAGCCTTGGACGCCGTACAGTGCCCATCATGTGCACATAACATAGCGTGCTTTTCTTGCGCTACTCAAATAGTCAGAACAAATCCAGTATGTCCCTGGTGTAGGTGCCCCTGGCGCTCAGTTCGTGCGTGTCCCGAGATCACACGAAGAATCCTTCGATCACCAGCAAAGTGTGGTTTTACTGGGTGCAATTTCCGCTCTAATTATGCTTCTGTAAGCAGCCACATTCCAGAATGTGAATTTAAAAACATGATTCAGTGCACCAACGAGGGTTGCAATAAAAGAATTAATCGGAACGCATTAAATGACCATCTGAAAAAGTGCTATTTTAGAAAAATACAATGTCGGTACTGCAATGCGAACGTAGTACATAATCAAATCAAGAGGCACTTAAAAGAAAGCTGTCCTGAGGCGTTCATTAGATGTTTATGCTCTGAATCAATTAAGAGGAAAAACATACAACAGCACATGGAGCTTTGTGACTACGGAGAGGCTGTGTGCGACAATCATGACGTGGGTTGCGATTGGGAGGGCATATTACGAGACAAATTTGATCATATGGACAATTGTCCATTTGAAAAAGCAAGCATAATTGTGAGTTCTCTTCAACTACGCTGTAGCACAAAAGAAACAGAAAACAAAGAGCTAAAACGAAAACTAGAGCATGCACTCAGAGAAGTAGAACAAAAGAAGATCGAGCTGCAGCTGGCAGCAAATGAAATGTTACGCATTCAAGCTCAGTCTGCAAGACAGCAGGATTACGTGTACGTTCAAACTACACGACCCCAGCATCGCTATCCAACATCACAACATCATTCAGATGCCAAACAAGCTGAAGGTTGTACAATTAGCTAAACACTTATAAACTGGTAGTTTTACTTTTTCTTGCAGCGGGAGTTTTTACAGTTATCCCACCAGAGAAAGTCTTATTTTGATGATTTTGGGAAACGAACTTGCACTACGGTGAAGATCCAATTCAAGATATATCACATCTTCGATTTCTAAAACGAAAAATCAATGCCTACGTATTGGAAACCTCCTAGCCTTCATGCAAAGAAGAGGGATGTTAGCATAAACTACATTCATATGTTGTTAGAGTCACCAGCGCAAAGTATGACAGTAGAAGAAGCGTATGCGAAATTGAAAATTAGAAGCGAAAACGTTTTTGTGAATAGTACATTACGGTATGATATTGAGTCATACTGCCTTAGAAGTGCTATGGATGAATACAAGTTTCCTCCTAAAAAGCCTAGTCGTTTCGAATCGTGGAGAAATAGAAAAGCTAAATTATTAGAAACAAATACTGCGCCAGCTAAAGTAATGGAAACTCCTACTATAGATGTAAAAAGAAGGCGCACTAACTCTGTTACTGAATTCTCCTGCTTACCAATACAAAAGTTTCAATCTCGCAAGATTGAACCAATACATGCTTTTTCTGTGTCCAAAAGCATGCCATAATCTAAAATTTAAGTACATCATGGAAATAAACTAGCTTCGTGGCTCACTCAACAACGCACGTGCTCATTAAGGTATTAGCTATCTCTACGGAAGAATTGTAACCCTAGACAACCACGATTATTTAGGCAAAACATCACTTGGTGTCATGATGATGGTTGGAGGATAAATATCGTCTCGTCGAAAAAGGGCTACAACAGATATTTTAAAACAAATCAACACAATCAATGATCTGCCAGGACAGAGTCCTAGATGTAGAGTACATCACTGAAGATCTACTCAGCTTCAACGAAGAGAACTTACTACCATCCAGCCTCAGTATGTTCGAGTTCAAGAGCGAAGAGGAATCAGACTATGTGGACTTTGAAATGGTGGAAACTGAAGAGTCTGAAAGCGAAGGAGCAATCGTTACCACGTATATTTACTCTCCACCATCCATAGAAGAGCCAGAGATGCAAAAAAAACAAATCGTTTGGGTAGATGAAGCAATGGATGACGAAGAATTCCAAACCAAACTCAAAGAGACGTATCCTAAGCTCCGTGGCTTCACCGACCTGCAAAAGATGAACGAGCTCCGTGCCAAAACAATGTCCGTACTACAAAGCGGAATTTGTGAACTCGAAAAGAAGATTAGCCAAGCATTGATAGCAGCTCCGTTTTTCCTCATAGAAGAATACGCATACAAACTAAGAGTCGTCGCTGAAGAGAAGATGGAAAGTTTCATTCGAGAGCTATTGGAAAGGGAACCTGTAGTTGCCACAAAATCAAGAATGCCAAAGAAGAACCAAGCGCGTAACAGACACCGTCCTCCATGGGTGAACAACATTTTGCTGGAATGGCTCAAGAACAATTTGGATAATCCATATCCAAGCAATGAAGTGAAACAGGATTTGGCTAACAGAACTAATCTTACTGTAAAGCAAGTTACTACTTGGATGACAAACAAGAGAATTCGAGAGATTAGAGCTAGTAGACGAGATAAGAGTGGACCACCAAGAAAGAAGGCAAGAAAGCAAACTCGATACGAATCATCTGAAGAAGAGTATAGTGGTGGCAGCACTGATGATGAATAAACAATGCATTGTTGACAGATATTTTTGTAGCAAGTGTTCCCCTATTCTAGATAAATCATGTAAAAATAGATAATTGCGAAGCCCAGATTTGAAACCTTTGGAATCAAAAAACCAGTTCGGAAACGACATGAAAGCCACTGTGTTTTTATTGCTAGGCCTAGTTGCGTTAGCATGTGCAGATTTGCAAACGTTTATGTCAGCCATGACACCATCTGCTACACATCCTGGATGTGTTAGATTCTCTCCATACGTTAATGGATTGTCGCCGAATGGTGCAACAGCACCGGATGCAGTGCTAATTGGAAAACTTTTAGATGTACTTGTACAGAAAACAAAATTCAGATGCATCATGATTGGAGATATGTCTGGTATTTACAGCAAAGTTGTGGAAGCTGCAAGCACCAGAGGAATTAAAGTTTTTGGAGTCATTTACATTTCATCAGACTTCAAAACAAATGGAGACATCAATGAAGCTATAAGATTGTCCAAGCTATACACTAGTACTGTCATAGGTCTCAGTTGTGGCTTGGAAGTCGCTTACGAAAACAAAGATTTGGTTGGCTCTGCTACTGTAGTCAACAGATGCATCAAACAATTAAGAGATGGAGGTGTTAAGCAGCCGATTGGGTATTGTGAAACATTTTACTCGTGGTGTGGCAACAACGACTGGCCGTGCTCTAATGTGTACAGTCAGGTGTACGAAAACGTCGATTTCGTTGGACTGTCCCAATTCGCATGGTGGGAGAACATTATGAGCAAGAACTTCCCATGCGTGAAAGCCAGAGATGCACTTGATTTTACTATAACGAAAATAACCGAGCTCAAAAGAGAGCTTGGAGATTCCAAACCAATTCTTTTAACTTCTCACGGATGGTAAGTGACGTTGATGCGTACTAACTATGTAGGCCTGGAAGCAATGGAGACGATATTATATCAACTGCAAACAAGTACACTGGACAAACATGTGGAGTCGCTAATAGCTTTAATCAAAAAGCAGTCAATCAGAGACTTATCAACTACTTAGGAACAAACAAGATTGGTAGCAGCTTATATACTGCATTCTCGGAACCGTGGCTTACAGGAGGCGACACTTCCAATTTTGCAAGCTATTGGGGTATGTGTTCATCGAGCGCTCCATATGCATGTGATAACGCTCCTGGAGTCATGGGTACTCTCGAACTGGAATTCCCACCAGAAACTACTGTACTCAACAATACAAGAGTGGCTCCAGGAGTAAGTTCTCCAACAGCTCCCATCAGCTTAATTATTGGAACTACGATTGGTGGAGTTACAGTACTACTATTCTTTATCCTACTCATTGTCGTTGTCATCGTTCTCATACTCTACATGCGCAGAAAGTATAGGAAACAAGAGAACCATGCATACGAGGAAGTCCAAAAACTCATCTTGAGAGAGCTATGTGAGAAAGAACCAAACTTTGAAAAGATTGAAAACAATGTCATCGGATGTGGAACCAACCTAAAGAATCCAATCAAGATTCTAGTGAGACTTGTCAACATCATTCCTAACTCGAGAAATTTGGCTACCTATTTACGATTAGCTGATCATTTGGCAATGTTTGCGCTGATTCAAAAGTCTGAGAAGAAAACTCTAAAAAAGAAGGTCGTCAAGAAAATAATAGCTGTACAAGACCATTTGAAGCGAATACAGGTCTCCAGCATGGGCTTACAATTCAACTATGATAACGCTACTGGCTACTTGGATTTGTTGGTAGCTATTGGCCAAAACAGAACTGATGTACTACACGTTGTAGAAGTTGCCAACGCAAAGACTGCTATTGCACAGTGCTTGAAGTCTATCAACCACAGCTGGTTGTATCATCTGATGTTACTGCGTCTAGTTGCTCAAGCAGCTAGAAACAACATCGAGCACGTTAACAGACTCATGGTAGCCTCCGAACACTCAAATTGGCACGTAACATACGCATATGTACAACTACTTACAGCTATTGTTCCCTTCTGCGCTGACAATACATTGATCCAAATCGAGCTAGGAGAAGCTGTAGCAGTTGAGCAATCAAAGATCTTCGGAAAGCTGTTCACTAACCTAGCATCATGTTCGCTCTATTCTCAGGATCAAAACAAAGCTATTCGTCAAGCTATGTTGCTAGCTATGAGAGATATAATGATGTCAACAACTTGCAATGAAGCTATAAAGGCAGAAATAGCCATGGTATTGACTGGAAGACAATTGCTAGAGACAGACCCAGAAGTAGCGAGTACAGCTCGCTCTGTCATACAACTTGTTTACATGGATGCGTACAAGGAATATATTGAAAGCAGCTGGGGATTAGTCACGTCGTGGTACACATCAGCAAGCGAGAAGGTATCCAAGAATGAATTCAAGATGGTCGAGCTCGCTAGAAATATAGCTATTTGCGAAAACGCGATACAAGATATCCGCAACCAGCTAGCCTCTATGAAAGAAATAGAAACGAAACAAGCTCTTCACGACAGAAAAATGCTCCAGGATCGAATTCAAGTCTATACAACTCATCTAGAAACGCTTGTCGGAGAGAAAGATATGGCCCAACAATCCCACATCCTTGCATCTTCTGAATTTTCAATCATCAAGAACAATTTTGCTAAAATGCAAACCAAGTATAAGGTACCACAAGTAGAGATCAATCTGTAAGTCGTAGTAAAATTTTAATTTAATTCATCTTCAATGTGTCACCCAAAGTGAGAAAATAATTGGTTCTCCCGTCTGTAACATCCCTCTAGGATTCAGCGAGCATAGCTCTGGATTTGAAAATAGTTGTATACAAACCTGATCGCCTGTTCGTATGCCATTCTTTACTTTCCCTGTGCCTTTTCTTGTGATCTTGACTTTGAAAACACTAGCGTTTGCTCTTTCTGTCAACTTGCCATTACTAATGTAATTATCAGTACCACTAGCTCTTAAAATCACAGGTAGCGATTCCAAATCAAAAATTTCGCTAGCTGATGCTGCGTTGACCATGAAGTCAAACTTTTGGTTTGAGTTTAGGTTCAAAAATCCATGGTTCTTAGAGTTTAACATTGCTGTTACAAACGCAGAAAGCTCTTTTGTTGACAAAATACCATCTATATCTTCTATCGGACTTGTAACCAACGATGCTCCTGTTAGCGTTCCTGATCTTCTCTTGAGTGGTTGGGTAAGCATCGAAGGTGGTGACGTTGGTTGCTTTGGCTCTTCTACTACTCCCTCGCGTGGCGTAACTGGAGTAGAATTTGATTCTTTCTTTACTAGTACTTGTTGCTTGAGAGATGCTATTTCTTCTGCTTTCTCCGACAGCTTTGCTTGTAAATTCCGAACGGTACTTAGTAGTTCTCGATTCTTTTGTTGATTTTCAATCAATTCCATTTGCATTTGAAATACTGCTACTAATGTTCCTTGCTTGTGAACATCGTGGTATTCTAATATCAATAATTTTGCAATCTCGTCAGAATCGAATCCTAGTCGCAGTAACTGTTGCATCAGTGCAATTCTTTCCGACAGTTGTGTAACTTTTGAAATACTATTGTTAATGAATTATTTCTCCAAACGTACTGTTTTTTGTTCAGAACGTGTTTCTGTACTTGCTCTCGTAACCATTCATTCTTAAGTAACAATTCATTCACCGTTGGACGTAACTCTTTGTCAATAATTAACATTTTTTCAATCAGGTTTCTCAATCCTGCAGGCGCAGATTTGAATAACTCGATTCGATCTAGATGTACTGAAGCAACACCATCATAGATGCGATACAGTGCAAGACCTAGTGTTGTGATATCGTCAACGAGTGGATGAGCGCCTGTCGCGAGTTCAAAAAGTATTACACCGAGGGACCACGTGTCACAGTTCTGGTAGTAACCCGATTTTGGATTCGCGAAACATTCTGGAGACATGTAAGCCTATTGGTGAGTATGAATAAAAGAATTGTTACTTGTGTCCCTTTTGACATTGTCGTCATAGGATCATTAGAGTTGTGAACAATTTTTGCTATTCCTAAATCGCCCACTTTGACCATGCCACTATTTTGTTAATGAGCAATTGTAGAATACCTTTCTGAAATAAAACAATTACTTGGTTTTAAATCTCGATGTGCGATATGACTGTGGTTCATATACTCTACAGCTAACAGTATTTGAACGTATAAACTCAGTATCGCATCCAAGTGTTGTATTCGATTCTCATCCAAGTGTAAATATTCCAATAGTTCTCCACCTGGACAAAATTCTAATACAATCACTCTTCTACCCTTTTCATCTGAATAAGAATCCAAAAAATCTATAATGTTAAAAACTCGATCTTCATACCAACAAAATTAGGATGCTGGTGTATATTTGCTAAAAATCGTTCTTCATCTGTTGCTAGTCGTTCTTTTTGATCTTTAATATTTAATGGCTTCCTACTCCTCTTTCTAGCTAGTGGTTTCTCTTTGTGTACATCATCTTTCCGATACACCAAATCAACAGTAGCGTACGTTCCTTGTCCTATTTCTCTCTCTTTTACATACTCGTCTTTTCCTCCTCCAGTAGGAGCAAGAAATGGTGACGGCGAAGAAGAAGTCAAACGTGGTGTATTCACATCAAACAGTACATCATTTCTACGTTCTGCTTTCAAATCTTCTTGTGGTGTGATATGAACACTCATTAAGACTAGTTACAAAATTTTATTATGGTTGAGGAATGTGTTGATGTGTACCCCAGATCGCATCGTACACTGTTTGTTGATACAAATTGTCTACAAACTCGTATTCTAATAGTTGATGTTTTGTGACCCACGCATGATCAGTGTATCCGTGTTCCCTGTATACAGATTCAAATGGTGGTCTTCCCGTCAAGTAGTAGCAATGATAAAAGTATGTTTTCTCGTTCTCATTCTTTGGATTCACGTAATGTGTTAGTGG
>JAESGV010000359.1_pt1 | contig 20193 bp, 13 predicted proteins | sample 9269781 | NCBI WGS metagenome assembly JAESGV01 (sample SAMN15741586, study PRJNA653496) | algae metagenome | isolation source: Tildeniella torsiva UHER 1998/13D and co-occurring heterotrophs from... | place: Slovakia: Slovak Paradise National Park, Hrabusice, Kosice Region | collected 2000-01-01
AGTCTTGACTCTTGCAGTACGTTGCTATTAAACGTCTTGCTATTGGTTGTTCTTGATTTTTGAACGCTTTGTAGATGATCTTTAGTTCGTTTGCTTCACCACTCGTGATTATCATCTGTTGTTCCTTCTTCTTCAAACCATCCAACCTCGCTCGCATGTAAAGTAGCACCATGAGTATTACATCGGCGTCAGAGCTATTCAATGCTTTTTCTAGAGCCATTTCTGCTTTTCCCATTTCAAGTAACAAAGGTACATGCTCAGCAGGATCTGGTTCTTCATTTAGGAAGCGTAGCGCTAATTCTTCGTTCTCATTTGGTTTCAATCTATACACACTAGTAGCCACCGTAGCAAATGGCAAATCTTGTTCCTTGGTAGATTCAAGAATCGACTCAAACAATCTATCTTCACCACTTCTGACTTTACTACATGCCCAGTGTGCATACACAGCAGTAGGTTTGATGTTCATGTACTTGCAAATTTCTATCGCCAATCTGTACTGTAGCATGTTCACTAATCGATCTATTAATATAGTTGGTAGTCCCTTGTCGTCGCATAATCGTTTGTATTGTTGATAGGTTAACGGTATTCCAACATCTGATCCATGGTCGATTTTAGTATCTTCATCACGTTTAGTGTGAACTTTTACTGCTCGTACGCTGTTAAGTACGCGAATGGACATGCAAGTTTTGAGAAACTTTTCATGTTTAAAATTGTTGCAGAATGCTTTTCCATACGCCGCTGCATTTAGTAATTTACTTTGTATTCCTGTATCAAACTCGAACGTAGCAGCTTTCATGCATTGTCGAACGGCTTGTTCCAATTCATTACTTGGAATGGCTCTCATATTTTTGATCGAGTTTGGAATCTTGCGTTCGTACTCGTTGTATGCATCATATAATTGTGCTGCCGACGAAAGAGCTCCGATTTTGAAAATTTCCAACGTAGGATCTAAATGGTAAGATTGAACGAGAGAAAAACATACCTGGTACGCGACTCAAAAACTCACAAGTTTGAGAGGTGATGATTCTTACTCCATCGACTTCTGGTATCAAATGAATATCACCTTCGAACGTATATTTGAAAGAAACCTTTTTCGTGAACTCTGGTGAGACCACAACCAAGTACGAATGTGTTTCTCTTTTCTTCTTTTCTTTCTCCTTCTTTTTGTCAATGGACATTTGTCGACTTTGTGCAACTTGTTTTGTGGTCCAATACAAACAAACAGACTTTTCTCCACACCATGCCATTTGAGCAGGTGCAGCGATAGGTCTACTGTTGAAAAACTCGTTGATTTTCGACGGTGATTCGTCCAAATTGGTGTCCATAACGAAGAGTGAACCTGTCTTTTCTTTTGTCGAATACACCGCCAGTTTTTTCCCATCAGGTGAAGCTAAGAATCGAGCATATGGAGTATTAGCCATTCTCTAAACGTTAGCGTCTAGTACTAGAAAGTAGTACCTGTTGATTAACTTGTTTTTTAGGTCCAAAGTGCATCACGAGATTGTTCTTTGCGATTATAACTTTGAATATCGGTGATAGTGTTGTTGGGATGACTTCCATCGCTATCTCTTTGTCTTCGTCAAAATCTTCACTAATAGCTGATAATTATAATAATTTCGGAGTATCTTACGTGTATTGGCAAACTCAACGCAAACAGGATCGTTTAGATCATTCACAACCCATATCGCTAGAGATCGAGATTCATCTTGGTTGTACTGACTAATCAAAAACGCTAACCCGGCTCTCCAATCAACGACCTTTAATATCAGTCCATTGTACATTGCAGAGTCAGGTAATGCAAAATAGTACAAGAATTTACCGAACAAGTCGTATATTTGTATAAAACCTTCTCTACAATGTTAGAAAGATCTCAGGTATCGTACTTTGATACGCATATTAGTGATTGTTCGCTAGACCAACACATGTGGAATAAAACACCTGATCTACCATCATCCCACTAATAAAAAATAAGATACAAACTGAATCTATAACACACCTCAAAATCACCCAATGGTTTGCCGGCACTGGTGTAAATCGAAACTCTTTGTTTCAGTCTACCGGCCATCTTCGGTAACCCTCTAGTATCTTTTGTTATAGCAACTGGTCCTCCAAAAGGCGCACCAGCTACAATACAATCTCCAAGCTGGCCAAAGTAACGTGTTATATCATCAACCCATCTTGGATGCATCTTGTACACTTCTCGTTTCTGGAAAAAGTGAAGTTTAGAGTCATCCAGACTCCCTTTTTTACTTTCGCCGAGAAATTCCCAGTCAAACCCAGACATGATCAATTAATTACACATGAAGAGTTTGTTTGCTCAACTTCAGACTAGCGCCAAAAATAATGGATTATGAAAACTTTGATAGGACCAAAGTCTTAACAGCACAAGAGCAGAAGACTCTGAACAGAGAAAAAATTTCTAGACGTATATCGAATGAAAGATACTTAATAGCTCATCCAGAGCTCAAAATATTAATGTCAAAAGCGGTAGAACAAGCGTTGCTTGAGCGTCCTGACCAGTATCATATTCCTACATTTCTACGACAATTTTTCACGCAGCCAAATTTGGAGGAGGTAGTAATGGGAACTAGAAAGTAAATGGTAGTCAACAGTAAAACAAAACTAAGTTAACAATCATTGTCCACAACGTTTTGTCAGATTTGTGACCGCATCCAACAAAAATACAAACAATTTTAAAAATAGAATGACAATCATCGCGCCACCCAAGGCCAAAGCAACACCTACTGTGAAATCCCATCTTCGTACCGAGAACATGAGCGAGCCAAAAGATCCATTTGATGAGTGGATGAAGTTGGAGCCATTGAACATCAGCGACAGTGATTTTGCCGAGCTTAGTGAAGACGAGGAGCAATACGTTTCAAATTTATTTAGCAGCTACAGAAACGGTACTGAGCTCGTCGTAGATGTCGGCGGTATAAACGTGCTCAAAAAGAATTTAAGAAGTCTGCGCGAAAAAGGTTTGAAAATCCAGATAATTAACAACTAGAATGGGTTGACGATGTGGTCATAAATGCATACCTGACTATGTTGTACAAACGAAGCGTGATGGAAGATACAAAATGTTACTTTTTTGCTCCATCATGCCCTTTTTTCTATCAGCTGTTGACTACACCAAAGTACAGTTATGAGTCAGTCAAAGACTTTACCAAGACAGCAAAGATGTTGCATATGGACAAGATATTGTTACCTGTTAATATATCTGAAGCACATTGGGTACTAGCAGTTATTAACTTAACTCAATCAAGATTTGAGTACTACGACACAATGATAGATATGCCGAATCACAAAGAGAAGGGTTCCGAAATACTTGATAATTTGGAATTGTACTTGATTGACGAAGCTAAAGCTAAAATGAACATTAACTTGGATACAAGTGAATGGAAAAGAGTTTTTTACGACAAGTTGATCCCGCATCAGAACAATCCATATGACTGTGGAGTTTTCGTGTGTCAATTTGCTCGCTCGATTAGCCAAAATAAGCCGATTGAATTTGATCAGAATCACATGCAGTACTTCAGACGAAAGATGGTTATTGACATAGTAAAAGCAAGAATTTGAGCAAGTCCCAGCTTACAACTGCTACCAATAAACTTGTAATTCTTGATATTGACAAAAGCCATCATGAGTAAACGAAAACGCGATACAGAAGAAACTCATGACGAAGACAACGAAGAACGTGCTCTCAAGTATCAAAAAGCATCGTCTACACCGTTGCTAGAGTTATCTGAAGATGAATGGTCAAACATTAGCGCCTACTTGTCAGTAGGTGAGAATATCATGGTGGCTTTGTCCTGCAAACCACTGCACGAAATGATTACAAATGTAGTGAAAAGAAAGCAACCGTTTTTATTGACACAATGGACTATTGTGAAAGCGCTCTTAGCGAATCGTAACGCTCTACACATCAATGTACAAGCAGAGCATACTGCGATGATGGAGTACATGGAAAACAACGAGTTCAGTAAAATCTGTCCGTCAGGCAAAATCAAAAACGACAGGTGGGGCAGATTTGGGGACGAAAGTGTCAAGTTTTATGACTTGTTGGACCTGTTCAGTATCAAGCGCGACGATACTATCGACTTGCCAGCGTTCGAATTCGAAAGAAACATAGGTAGCGATTGGGAAAACTTTGAAGAACACGACTTGCAAGAGATGTACACTGACCCTGAAGAACAAACATTCCCAGTTTACTCAGGTTCAGAAGTAAAATCACTAAACTTGAGGGGAACAGAAGCATCACCCGACATGGTCTTCAAGATCTTCAAGTACATGGTCAATTTGGAAAAGTTAACATTAGCCCTTTCTGAACCTCATGGAAAAACAAGAGCGTTTCCCAAGAAGGGAGGCGATCACTGGTACACAAAACAGTACACTGGCGTACGCGTGTTAAGAGGTATAAAAGGCAAAAACTTGAAAGAGGTAGTAGAGATGGGTGGATTAATTTACGAAAAGGGAAGAGGGTATTACCAAGTGATGAAGAAGGAGAACGTTAGTGAAGGTAAACGAGTCATTGTCATTGATGAAAAAGAACAAAAAATGTACAGAGACGAAGAAGCGTTGCTAAAGATTGACAGAGGGGGTATAGGCAAGTTTGATTTATCTCCAATGGATGGATATGTAATCTTGGTTCAAAGTACATCACACTCGAGAAAACTCGCTGAAGGTTCGTTCATCATGTATGAATTTGGAAGGTACGGTACAGGTGCAGCGCTAGAAGACGAAGGTGATGAAGATGACGGTAGATTAATTGTACCACAAATGGAACACTTGAAATATTTCTCGTTGGAGAGTGGTCAGTTATCAGACAATGTAGTCGCACAGTACATGCAAGTCATGCCCAACTTGGAAGAACTCCACTATGTGTTTGTTGTACCTGCAGGTAACAGTTTTATGAAACTACTCGGTGACAAGAACAAGAAACTTAAGAAACTTTTCATCAAAAGTGATTCTGGTGCCACTCCATACGAAAGTAACATTACTGATGAAGATGTTCTCTACGTGATGCAAAACACCAAATTGGAAGAATTAAAAATGCAACAAGCAGCAAACGTTGGTGGAAGATTGTTCCACACTATGGGAGAATATTGTCAACAGTTGAAAAAGCTCAACATTACTCGTGAATATCATAACGGTGATCTTGGACCTCAAGATGAAGTCTACTTTGGGCCAGTGGTAATGCCAAACATGCGTGAAATTTCATTGAATGGACATTGGGATGGTTTGAAACAAAACTTTGTGGATACCATGATCACAGCCATGCCCAACTTGAAGATTGTTCATTTGGACGATTTAAGAGGTGAAACTGAAAGTTCACCGGACTACTCTATGCTAGTCGAGGCTTTTGACTTGGAAGAGTTTCACTATAATTATCATGAAGAAGAAGAAGAATTTGCGAGTACTCAAATGGGTGGAGATGACGCGTTGATATTTACTTTGGAAGACTTGAAGAGCATGCACATGCCAAAGCTTAGAAGCTGGTGTGGTCCTATATCACAAGATTTAGAATACTTGGACGCATTCCATAATGCGTTCCCAAATTTGACCTCAATTAACGCATTTTTTGTTAAACAAGTTAAAAGAAAAGACAAGAAGCCAGAAAAGACGGATGGAAAAGAAGGCGAGTTCTTCAATGATCCAAATCATTGGCCAGATCTTCGATCTTTGAGCTTAACTGTAAACAAGGAACTAGTCAACTTGTCTAATAGACCTTACGTGATGAATGGCCAACCAAAACGCCAGTATGGAAGAGAACAGAAGCCTCTCACCAGAGATGAATACATCAGGGCCTGTTTGAAGTCCAGGTGGTAAAACATTGTAAGCAACACAATAAAACGCAAACAACATGATACAGTGCAACCTCTTAAAGACTTCGCAGCAGAGCAACGACCAACTCGGTGGCAGAAATTTTAAAATCGACGCTCCAACTTACGTGTGGGACTTACCAAGAAATATAACACTTCATTTTCCCGAACTACACTTGACAGCGTTATTCGCGAACATGTACATTACGAATTGCTCACAAGCAGAGCATTCTTCATTATTGGATAGAACGCATTATCTTCGCTTTTGCATTTTCCAGGATGCACAAGAAAGCAGGCCGTACGTAACAAGTTATCTTCGTGAAATTAGAGGTGGCAAATATCCTCCACCACAGTACCACTCGTTAGTTCTTGAAACATGTCCCACAACATGCGTTCCTATGGAAATCAACTTGGCAACTTATGGGTTATTTATGTGGGTAGACAAAACTGCTTGGATTAACAAGCAAATAGGACTTGAACATGTAGAAGAAGTGGTGGAGTAAATTTTTAATTTATTTGAAACTATTGTGTACGACTTTGACAACTTTCTTGCGTACTGAGAACATCTTTCTTTGAATTCTAGTAATTCCAAACAGTTCCTCTGTGATATCATTTAGTGTTTGCTTGTCACCTTCGTCGCTCATCTCAGAGTCAGAATTGTAGAATGGTGGATTAAATTGTACAACCTTGTCCAAACCGATCATCGCTTCATAATCATCTTCGAGTGAAATGTTCGAATCTTCAACCAATGGATTCAGTTTTATCGTCCAATTCATACCAACTATCAACTCATTATTAGTAACATTCCATTCTGCGTCATCCGCCCAATCTTCTTCATCTTGTTCAACAATCATACTTCTAGTACTAAAAGTACTAGGGAACAATCTTTCATATTCTTTTTGTAACTCTTGTTCTTTCAATTCACCAAATTGTTCAATCAATTGCTTTCTTCTCTGTTTTACCAATTTCTGATCCTTTTTTCTTCTCGTGAAGAAATCCCAAACAATCATAACAACAACAACTACTGTACTACCAATAATTATCACAAATGCCAAATAGATGCAAAAATCTTGTGCACCTCGCGTTGGGAACTTGTCTACAAAGAACAATAAACCAAAGAATAGTACAAGTAAAATGGATAATAATACAATGTACTCCATAAGGTTGTGGAATTTGTATCTAAAGGGAACTGCGAACATGTGTGCGAGTAACGAGATGATAATGATGAGTATACCAAACACGACAACTAGCATAGGTTTCAAGAATGTGTTCAAGATACTAATTAATAGTTTTCTACCGGTTACGACAGCTTCCCAGTAAAAGTATCTTCTCTTGAAACGAGCCAACATGAATTTGAAACGCCTATTGGTAAGTAAAATTGGAATGAAACATACATGTTAAAATTCTTTGTCATTTGCATAATACGTTCGAACTTGGCTTCCAAATCTTTCAAATCTTGATCTTTTGCTAATAATTGTTCTTCTTCATCTTCTTGGTCATTTGCACCTTTTGCTAGTACAAGTTTTCTTTCTCTTATTGCTCGTGATAAACTTGCTGCTCTGTTTGCCAAAAATCGCGAGTAAATGTACACAGCAAAGAAGAACACTATGGCTCCTCCTCCAAACAGTACGAACAGTATAATCGTTAGCGGAAGCATCTTTGGCCATTCTCCATGCATAACGAAACATTGTACATCAGGTGACGCGTTTAGTGTATAACTTCCATCGGATTGTTGTGTACAAATAAAAATGTTTGACGCTTGTTGCATGATGAAAATATACGTGAATGAAATAAATCTACATTGTTAATTGTGAAATGAAAAACATACGCAGTGTACGAGTTGATAATCTTGTTTCTAAAATTACTCATTTGTCCTCGTGTTGCTTTCTCTTTGATCATCCAAACACCAAAGTTTCTTGTCCATATTAGAATATTTGCCGTGAATGTTAACGCTTGTTTGAAGAATCGTATCGTGTAAAATTTGAGTTTTGCGCCAAACGCAGTTGGTTTCTCTTGTAATTTGTATTCTTCACGGAATGGCCAATATTTAATCTTGATGCATTGTCCTGTTCTGTTGACAATCAGTGTACGTAGCTCTCCTAGTAGATACAAAACGAAAAACGCTACCAAAAAATAGAATGGAAGCAATGCAACCAGAATCCATTTTGTGGTGAATGACATCTCGACAAATACGCATTGTAGAGACAAAAAGTCAATGTTTAGGTTCAGTACACTAGCAGCAGTGAAACTGTTACTAATTGTTGTTGGGAATTTGACATCAAATTGCGCAAAGATTGCAATGATTTGCCAGAAACTAAATGCGATGGAAATTGATGCCAAATGTGATGCTTTTGCACTGGAAATTGCAAAGAATGCCAGCGTGATGATCACTAAAGCGGCAACAGCAACGATAAGGTACAGCCATGCATTTGGTGAGCAAGACCTGCACTCGTTTCGCCACTTGTAGTATCCATTTGCGCACAATCCACACAAACTTGCAGTGTACTCTATTGAGCAATTATTCACACCTCCTCCAGGACAAGCAGACTCTGGGAAGCACTGATAGAACTTGTATGGATATGTAGATGAGTGCCAATAACCACTCTTTGCTGCTGGTACAGTAGTGTTGTAACCAGCACATACAGCTCCTATTGGACATGCCAAACATGTATCGAGGTATGGATTAGTTGGTATATTCGGGTTTGTGTAGAATCCTGGATTACACACACAATCGAGTAAGCTAGTAGCATTGTCTCTTGAACTTGCGTGCAATGGACAAATTGTACAATTCTTTTGTGCTTCATATGCGTTGTAAGTTCCATTTGCACAAGCGATACATGCATAAATACCTGCAGTTGGCTTGTATGTACCAGCAGGACATGGTTGACACTTGTCTGCTATTTCGAGTGAATAGTAACCTGGATCACAAGGAATAAATTCATAATTGAGAGTATTGACAGGGTAGTCAACTAGATCAGGATTGTACATGATACCTCCTTGCATGTACCAATTGATTTGATTGTAACTTAGCATAAGACGAGTTTTTCCGTTTGCGTGAGTGGCGGCCGTACAGTTGATCGATGTAGTGCCTTTTGAGTCAAACTCAAAGTTCCATACACTGCATGTTAGAGGACTGATCGATTCACTAAATCGAAGATACAGTGGTTGATCAGGTAGAGCACCTGTGACATACACAACGATAGTGTTACCACCAATTGTTGAACCACTGGATGGTGTCACAGAGACAATACTTAAAGTCTCTTGAATTAACAAATTGATTGGTGCTGAGGTCTCTTCGTACGTTGTTGCTACATAAACATCCAAATCAGTGATGAACTTCAAATTAAGAATCCATTGTGGTAGTAAGCATGATATTTGGTAGTCAGATGTTGAATTTCCAGTAATTGTCTTGTTCACAGGTATCACATACAAGGGTATGGCTCCATGAGAATCAAAAGTACACGTTATTGCACTACTTAAGAATTTGCCTTGGATTGCTATGAGTGTCTCTTGTCTTGGCGTAATCGCTGGTGTAATACTTGTTAACAGTGGTTGATGGAATTGATTCACATAGGAGATTTCAATACTGCTATAGTCTTCTCCAGCATTAAACGAAACACTGAGCGTGACCGATAATGGGTATCTCAGAGTCGTATCGGACGTCAAGTTGGCAATCGCTGGTGTTATGAGTTGTATACGACCCACACTCAAAACCAGAGATAACTGGCTTGCTCTATAAGTAACATCAAACAAGTTCTTGAAATTCACTCGCACCAAGTTTTGAACTTCTGTTGCGTTCAAACTTGGTAGATTTGATCCATAGATGCTTATCTTTGTTGGTTGGAAGGAGAAAGCAGTACCCTCATCATCTTCAAAGTCATTGTTGATGATTTGTGTGAGCATGAACGCAGGATGAATTATAATCAAAGGATTGACTCCGCCACTGCTAAGTAAAACTTCTGTAGTTGAACTTCCAGAAGTTGAAACAATAATTTCTGTTGTTGGTATTGCTGCCGCTTGTAACCTTCGAGTTGAGACTGATTTGAAAGCACTCGACAAACCACTAAGTGAAACAAAAGTCGAGTTGAAACTCTTCACTGTTAGTGGACGCACAAACGTGTTTTGTCGAAGAGAAATAGTGAAATCAAGATCAACTAGTGCTTTGAAATCACCATAAATGGTTATGTCATCAGAAAGTTCAGAGTACAAATGAGTAGGAGTAGCTCTTGTTGCCGTGGCAAATTGGTATACCTGCAGATCACTCGCAAACGAGATTGAAACGTCGCTGACATACGCTCCGGTACTGTTGACGAGAGTTGTCTTTAGTGACAGGACAGTACTGTTGCTTGGTAGGGCAATTGTGCTGTTACATAGTATAAATGCACTGTCGCACTGCAACGGTATGTTAATGTTTGTTCCAACCAATGATATCCTAATGCGTGTGCCGTTCTTGGTGTCAACGCTCGGGAAGTTGTTTACAGTCATGTTAGTAATCTTTCTACCTACTAATAATGATGTTGGGTAGAAAGATACCTTTGGCGGAGTAGCATAGTTCGAGACAGCTGCAGGATGCTTAATATAGTTCACACCATTGTCAAATGATAGTGAGAACCATATTGATCTTGGATACTTGAAGTTATAGTTCCAGAGTAACGGTGACTGAATTGAAACTGTAGTGTCACTGATAAATTGTACCCCAGCCTTGGTTATTACGTTGTACGATGCGTAGTCGACGTACTGAACATAGATACTTGCATTCATAAAGTTTGTACCAGTTACGATGACAGTACTCGCTTTGTAAGGGCTACAATCAGTACCTGTTACTGTTGAAATTATAATTGATCCAGAATCATACACGAATGCTTTCAACTTTGCATCGAAAAGCAATCCTGCCATAGTAAACGTAAGAGCTAGTTCACAGCTGGTAGAATCTGCGTTAAATGTGTATTGAGGAGCAGGACATGATATTTGTGTGCTGCTGACCAAACTACAAACTTCTGTTTGTGTACTTGTTCCATTCTTCACACTTGTGCAAGTATCACAAGAGTATATTATGATAATAGGATCGGAAGCCGATGCGAAAAAGTTGGAACCTTGAATGGTTATATAACTTGTCGCGACTGGTGCCGTAACTTGTGAAATCATGGCCGATGGTAGAATCGATTTAAACACTGGTGGCGTGATAAATGTGAGTTTTGGTGCCAATGTGAGTGATCGTAAGTTGTTAATGTACAAATCAATGGCTGCAAACCATGGTGTAGATGGAAAATCATACAATCCGTTGGGTAACGAGCACGACATGTACGAATCATCGTCTATTGTACAGTTTTCTAGTGGTGTCTTTTTTGCTCTATCTACCATAACTAGACTAATATCATATCCAGTAGCAAGAGTGGGTTTGATAGGTAAAGGATCGATCAACGAAACAGTAACTGATGATGTAGGAACTGATACTGTTGTTGTATCCATTCGTAGTGGAGAAACGAAACTCAATGTAGCATTGTTTGAACTCATTGCAAAGACTGACGATGGGTACGATGTACTCGATTGTACATACTGTAATGAAACAAGTACTGACTCTTGTCTTGAGAAACTCTTCACATTGCATGTAAAGATGCTTGTATTTTGAAGAGTGGCGGAGGTCAAGTACGAAGATCCAGTTATGTTGGATACCACCAAACATCTGTATGCAAAACTCTTGCTTATGGGTCTATCGACTTCGAATTTGACCTGTGCTCCTGTTGATTTGTACTCTGTAAATGACAACGCATACGGGTATGCAGTGACTATGCTTGTATCTTCAGTATATACCAATGAAGTGATTGGCCATGATACAGTTGTTTCTGATGCTGAATCGGTAAACGATAACGAAAAGTTGAGTGTTGCAGGAATAACGTCAACGGCAAAAGAGTCTTTGATAATAATACACTTGGCTATTGATCCTGGTGTGAACTCGCAGTCGAGGTTTGATTTGGAAGAACCTGACACGTTCATGCTCATCGCATAAGTGAACGGTAATGATTGTTTCGGTACTTGGAAATTTGACACCAAATAACGATTTAGTACATAGTCTCGATAGAGTAGACCACTAAACAAAGTTTGATTTGTGTCTGTAAATTTGATTGGCTGTTTCACAAACATTATCGTTACGTTATTTGCAGATAAATCAAACGAGAATGGATCACTTGTCGCCTGTGGCAGCGAAAGATTACCTCCGTTATACCAAAGTCGAACATCAATTAGTTCTGTTGACTGCGTTTGATGAGTAGCATTGATGAAACATGATACTGATGTGTTTGTGAGACGTGTTGCAACTGAGTACAACCATGACTGTTGATTCACAGTAGTATACTTGCAATACAGTTGGTTATCAGTCAACACTTGAGCAGTGTAAGTCAAATACGGAGCTTTTGTGGTAATCGTGACTTTCACTGTATCAGTCGTCTTTTCCATTTGTTGTACAAACGGTATAATTGTATTCAATTGTACTCGTTTGATAAAATACACTGGAACAGGTCCAGAAACAGCAATAAACTGTTTTGTAGATGTAGTAGCATAGAGAACAACTAAAAAGTATTTAGAGTCGTCGAATGCTGCTTTGACAGTACAGTTGAACGTAGGAGTTCCTGCTACGCGTGAAGCATCAAAAATATCGTTATTTAAGAAACTTCCGGCAGGATTTGGATTCAATGGGTCATATATGAGACATGAATATGTCAAATAGGGTGAAAATAGTGAAATGTCCGATGTGATTGAAGTGTTAAGCGTAATGCGTTGCTCACTGTTGAGTGTTGCCCATGGATTACTTCTTGCAGAGAGTAACTCCATGAACACAATCTCAACGGCGTTTGTGGATATGTTGAACTCGCCGCCTGGTGTGTTTGCATTGACGTACCAAATAGAAACTTTGGAAATGACTGGTCGCGATGCAATGACATTGCAGGTGACTTGGTTCCTATTCGATAGAGAAACACTTGAAGTCACATTAACGAAAGGAGAGTCAAACTTGCACCTCAAATTTGCTCGTAGTGTAGAGGTCAATTGTGTACTAGTTAATGTTATGACTACAGAAGTTGCAATGCCAGAGTATACTGCGTTCTTTTTGTCTCCTATTTGTATCGGAGCAGGATCGATGAACGTCATCAAAGCAGAGTTTGTGAACGGTACCATCGATCTTGTCTCGAACAAGTTCGGATTATAGTACATCAGAGTAAGGTTGTATGTACCGGCATCGAGTGCAGATACAAGTCTGTTAAGAGTCCTTGTGTTGTTGATTACTCCAATTGTATCATATAGTGCGTCAGATAGTGAGTACGCATTAATTTGGAGTACTGCGTTTCCTTCATCTTCACCGACTGTTACTGCAGCGTTCATTACAATAGTGATGTTAAAAACACCTGTAGTAGGGAACACTGTTAGTGCCACTGTGATAGTTCTTGAATCTATCAATACATACTTCATGGAAAGCGGTAGTGTTCCTACTCTTGCAAAAAAGCTTTGGAATGGAGTATACTTTGTGATTGTAGGCATTGTACAATTCAACTGTGGTCCTAGTGTACTAGTCCAATACTTGCATGGGAAAGTTATCGTTGCGTCATCTACAAATCTTCCTATTTGATCACTTTGAACGCCGGAATAAGGTCTAACATATGATACAGAACCGCCTGTCAAAGTAGCGTATGACGGTGTTAAAAAGTTACCCTCCACAAAGGAGAACGAAATGGCGTTATTTGAAATCGTTTGGTTGTAACCACCAATATCCATTACTATACCGACACTGATACTACCAGTAACAGAAGAGTTCAACGAAAAAGAGAATGAACTACCTGATAGCACAGCAGGCAGGTATACTATTGGCGCACCTGGTACTCCATTGAATTGGTATTTGGCATAGTATTCAACGTCTCCATAATCTGCTTGATAAATGAATGAAGATTGTACTGTTGTATCTGCCGTGAGGTTTACTCTGATCGCTAGTGGTACCATGTTTTGGAGATTAATCTTGTCAGTGTAAACTAACTCGACAGAGTTTGTTGATACTTGGAAACTCGTACCTGCCGAGTCGGCAACCAAATCACGATAGTGAAGAGTGACTAAAACTCTACCAACGTTTCCTACACTAAACTTGTTCTTGCAATTGTAATAGTATGAACCTCCAGCGAATGAATCATACGCTGCTTGAACATAGGTAGTTGCGTTTGTAGTTACGAACGTGTACAAACAGTAAATGTACTTGGTTTGCATATCAGTAACACTTGGTAGAGTACCGTTAAATTGTATTCTAATAGTATTTAGAATGTTCGTGAATTGCAACTTGGCTTGTGTAGATGGTGATAGCGCAATAGGTGCTTTGTCGAGATAGTAGAGTTTGGCAATATCATCAGTCATCAAATTCTTAGACAGTATAACGTCGCTACTGCTCAAAGATGGTACTTGTAGGAACGGGAAAAGTGGTACGTACGAGTTTGAAACTACCTGCGAAGCGTTGTACACTACGTTGCATACCAACGTAGTAGAATCTATTGCTGTGGCATTGTATGTTACCATAGAAGCGGCACTTGTCTTGCAGTACAACAAATATGGCTGATCAAGCGATATTTGCAGCGTAGAAGCAGTACCAAAATCTATCGTTACGATAGCGTCTTGTCCTCGTAACACTGCTCTTGGAAATTTGGTGACAATCAGGTTTGGTTGGTAAACAACGCTAGTTGCAGTAAGAGTAGACGCTCTGCCTGTTGGTAGCATGATAGAGTACACAACATTTTGTATGTCATATATCAGCGAAGAGCCAACAGTCTTCGTAACAACTTTGTTCTTGAGGAACTGAACTACTCCAGAACTAATTGTTGCAGAAAACGTAACACTTGCCGTGTCCAAACTAATCGTTGTTGCGATGCTACGATAGTCGTAGGGTGTATTTGGTACGATATAGTTTGCTTTGGTCGAGTTATACACAAGTGTGTAAGTACTAGTGGTATCAGGACCAGAAACAAATGGAGGACTCATAGTGAGAGTATTGAAATCCATCGTTCCTGCTGTTCCTGACGCAGTAACTGAAACAAGCGCACTCAACGAACCAGGGAAAGTTGATGCCTCATCCGGTAGAGTGCTTCCGAATCTTAACGAAACAACTCCAGTGTGATCCACATTTCGCGATGTGAACGGACATGTAACTTGAGTATAATCAGTTGGTCTACCTGCAGTTACGATATCTGTTCCTGATCCTGTTTTCACACAACTGAATGCGAACATTGGGTGTATTGGTGTATCTGTGGTCAATGTGAAACTCATTGCACTAGTTGCAGTATTTTGAGTATCAGTGAAGTAGGGTAAGGTGTTGAGCACGTTAATTGGTCTCTTGTAGTACCTAGGACTCATATCGATGGATACAGCAGGTTGAGTTCCTCTAGTGATTGTGAGACTATACTGCAACTTGATTGGGATATACTTTGCAGTGAACGAAGGCAGAGTACATGAAGGTAATGTCTTTGTGAAGTCACAAGTTATAGCCGTTGCTACTGGGGTTGCTTCACCAGTTATCGCTGTAGTATCCTGTAGATATGTTACAGAGTATGTTAAACCTGAAGCAGCAGGTGGAACAGCAAACGAAAGGTTGTATGCCTTCAGTGTACTAGGTTGTAGTACACTTGGTGCACCAACAAAATCGATTGGAGTTCGAATAAAAGTTAGGTACACTGGTACATCAGAAACGATTTCAGGTGCAATACCTCCGACTCCATATGCGAGGGACATAGGCACTGTCGTTGTATTCGTAGTAGAGAATTGAGTAATCATAGTCGTAGCCGTGATTGTTCTCTTATCTGTACCACACGTTAAAGAAGCAAGCTTAGTAGTTGCACCGTCCTTGTACGATAAATACAAGTTAGTACAAGTGTAAACTTGTGCTTCAGTGTACAATACTACTGATGTTTGTATAGTATCACTTCCTGTATGAGTAACAACGAATGGCGTTAGAGTTCTAGTTCCAACCAGTGAGTAATATAGGATCTTTGTGGCAGTTGGTGTCCAAAGAATTGTTGTACTTGTAGCAAGTGTGGTGATTGCTGCTTGAGCGTTAACATACTTGGTAGCCACTGGCTTATTAACTGTACAAGTCAATGTACTATTTCCCGCGTTCCAAATAGCATCATAGTACACTTTGTCAACGAGACAAGAGTATTTCACACTATTGCCGTATAAAAAGTAGTTGTCTATCGTCTTGCCTGGATGAGCAGTGATAAATGCCAAAGGCATGTTTATCGTTGTACTTGTACCGTCGGCAAGTGAATAAGGTTGTGGATAAACGTTTGAAGTTGAAACAGTCTCCACCAACACTAGTGGTATTGTGTTTGTCGATATCTTTTTGGCTGATACTGTGGAACCAGTTAGCGGTGCAATCCATAAACTCATTGCATGCAAACCACCAGTGGCATATTGCATAGTACATCTAAAGGTACTTGTTGGACTGGCCGTAGTACCTGCCGTCACTACAGCAATTGTATATTTACCATTGGCTGTGTCACTGTTTATCAAACAGTAAATTCTTTTTTGGAATGCGGCAGTAGTTGGAATATATGACGGTAGTGTGAACGTAGTGACAAAATTAGTGCTCAATAAATTTCCATTCGACGTTGGAAGACTCAAACTTATGGCACCCGACTTGATGAATGGGACAGAAACTGTATTTGTTGACAGTAGCAAACTACTAGAGTAGAATGTGGCCCATAGGGCTACTGTTACCGGTCGCGAAACTGTTTCTGTGAATAGACAAGTGTAGGCATAGTTTGTACCCGCAAATGGTGTTGTTGTCAACACAATATTGTCTATTGTTTGTTTACACACGATTTGAGTATTTAACGCATTCGGTGTTAACTTTCCCGAGGCTTGGAATGCGAGCGGCCAATTTGGTTCTGTAACACCATAGTCATAATTCGTATTCGTCTTGAGTGCTATAGTTCCTTGTTTAACAAACGCATATGGAATAGTATTTGATGATAATACTTTAGTATTGCCTCCAAAAATATAACTCAAGGCAATTTCAGTATTTAGAACATCTGATTGTTTCGGGAGCTTGCATGTAAAATCAGTTCCTGAAACAACCACGGTTGTGATTTGTGTGCCTCCTAGTGTACAAAATATTCTATTTCGTATCGTAGTAGGTATTGTTACTGCGATTCTAATCGTAACTTCATTGTCCACGTTGTAGTATCCGAGTTGAGAGGTTGTCGATGGTTGTAACAGAATTGATCTCTGCGTACAGAGGTCAAAGTCACAAAATGTACCTGCACGGCAGTCGGAGCAGGAACAAGTATCGGGAGCAGTACAGGTACCTCCACTGGTACAAACATTAGCAGCGTTTTTGTCAATGTTGTTGCATTTGAACGAGTCACACCAAGTTCCAGAGTAGCCACTAGTGCATGAGCAAGTGTTGTACGCAGTACAGGTTCCACCTCCATTGCACACAGATGGATCGTTATATAACACGTTGTTACATCTGTACGTACTGCAAGTGGAATCAGAGTAACCTGTTGAGCAGGTACAAGTCTCAGGTTTTGTGCATGTACCATGTCCCGAGCATACATTTGGATCCGAATTTGACTTTCTAAAAAGTGTAAGTAAGAAGGAAATGACTTACCCTGCGCATGACCAATCTGTACAATAGGTGCCAGAGTAACCATCATCACAATCACATGTGTTAAGTGCCACACAGTCACCTTTACCTCCACAAACGCTTGGAGATGAGTTCAAGACGCTATTGCATCGAAATGTACCACATGTAGTCCCTGAGTAACCACTCTGGCAACTACAAGTATTTGGTTTAGTACAGACACCATGACCTCCACAGACATCAACTGCAGTGTTAAGCTTGCTGTGACGATAAGTACAAATAGTTGAACAATTTACCCTGCGCAAGTCCAAGTATTACAAAACGGCGGTAAGTATCCAGTATCACACGTACAGGAATCTATCGAGTTACAATCTCCTTTTCCACTGCAAACTGAGGCAGAGTTACTTGATATTCCATTACAGAAAAAGTATCCCTAAAGAGTTAAACATTAAACACGTATTTACATTTGCGAGTATACTGATCTCAGTGTCTGTGAGTACTCTTGACGCAAGTACAATTGTTGACATATTGCGCATATATTGAAGGTCATTTGTAGGAGCAGCAACCCAATTACCGATGGACAGGAATCCACTTGTGGCCATGTTGTAAGGAGATGGAGTCGGAAGAACAGCTTGTGCAAGATATGCTCCGCCTTCGTATACTTTGAAGGTTGCAGAAGCTTTTGTCCATGTGAACGCATAGTGTGTCCATTCATTGTTTGCCGTTATTTTTGTGCTATTCGACATCGTAAACGGTATCTTTCGAGCATCTCTGCAACTAGAAGCGCAATTTGCGACAGGATAGTACATTGCGATTAGATTCTGTTGAGCAGGAGATGCATAATTTGCCGTATACAATGCTGTTACAGCAGTCGACGAATTAAAGCTCATAAGATAGTCTTTTCTGTCCGAACCGGAGAGCCACATCGCTATTGTGTAATCTCCTGTGGGAAGATTAGAAACAGCGCTTGACATGCGACTTGCTGTGGAAAACGAAAATGCTTTTGTTGCTAATCCAACATTCGGTCCGCTAATGAAGCCTACATTTGTGCAAGTCATGTGATTGTTGGTGCCACTATAATCTTGGCAATCGCTTTGGTGCCAAAGTCCCACAATATCACTCGCGACACCATTGACGTTCCTAGGAGTTATTTTTTGAGGCCTAATCGTCATCCCTAGAGAAAAAACGGCCAACAATGCCACACAAAGAAGCCAACACGTCATACTTTGTGGCAAAATTTCAGATGACAGATGACAATAGGTACTTCCAAATCTGAGGCAATTATTTCCGAGCTTACAAAGATGCGCAAACTGACCGTTACATACTAGCACACATAGCTATTCCAAAAGTCCACAAAACAAAGTGTTTGCTGTTTTTTCGGTTTTAGAAGCGGAACGGACCTTGTCGCAGCGGAAAGAAAACAACCCAACCATGATCACGAAGTTAGTACTTGCAGGTGTATTTATTGCGTTAGGGGCTGTTATTTATAACGAGTATGTACCGTGGTATGCTTCCCTTGCAGAAATACGAAAACACAACGCAACCATAAAAGATAAAAAACCGGTCGCAATATTTGTTGGTGGTACTTCTGGAATTGGCGAGGGTGCAGCATTAAAGCTTGCAGAACTCACAAGTCATGAGAAGATTATTATTACAGGTAGAAACAAAGTCGCTGGAGAATCAATAGTCGCGAAACTCAACACGCTTACTAATCATGCAAACAACGAGTTCGTACCACTCGACGCTACTCTGATGAAAAATGTTCGCGGATATACCAAAGAAGTCAAATCCAAGTTAGATAAACTAAATTATTTGGTTATTTCTACTTCTCCATCAAGTGGCGGATTCTTCACAAGAATGGAAACAGAAGAAGGTATCGATAAGAACATGGCTACTGGATACTATTCAAGATTTTTGATCATAAAAGAACTATTACCATTACTACAGAAGGCTGCCGACGAAGGTGAAGACGCAAGAGTGATAATAGTTGGTGGTGCTGGTCGTGAAGGTGCATTCGACAAAAACGATATGGATTTGAAGAAAGGATACTCACTTTTACCTTTTGCCAACCACCTTATGACCTTCTCTACAGTTGTTGTAGACAAACTAGCACGAGACAATCCCGACATTGCATTTATCCACTCACATCCGGGATTTGTGAATACACCTCTTCTTAATTTGTTCCCCACCGGTATAAAGCGAGCTATGGAGATTGCAGGTAAACTCTTTGCTATTACTATGGAAGAATGTGGTGAAATATACACGTATGAGCTCACAGTGGACAAATACAAGAAGGGTGTTCATTTGGTTCGCCAAAGAGGACAGGAGATTCCACTATCCATCTATAACACTGAAGAAAACCGCGAGTTGATCTACAAGCATAGTGTAGAGATAACCAACACTGGAAAATAAAACTTCATGAGCGCAAACTAATTTTCTGTCAACCATAATTCACACAACAAACTTTGACAAGTCATGCGTTCATTCAGGCACGTCGGTCGCACCTTTAGCCGTGGTTTCCAACACTCTTTCGGATTTAATATGCAAAATAACTCGCGCATGTCGTTCGCAACTTTTACATCACAAACAACAACAATGATGCAACCAGGAGTAAACCAATTGGCAAAGTACGTACCACCAAAGTGTGTTAACAAAGATTAGGGTGAACATGACAAATACAACAAGTAGATCTGTACGAACAACAGCAGGCTCAAGTGGTTTAGTATTATTATCTGCGCAAGATGATGATGGTTAGTATGGTTA
>JAESGV010000360.1_pt1 | contig 20131 bp, 20 predicted proteins | sample 9269781 | NCBI WGS metagenome assembly JAESGV01 (sample SAMN15741586, study PRJNA653496) | algae metagenome | isolation source: Tildeniella torsiva UHER 1998/13D and co-occurring heterotrophs from... | place: Slovakia: Slovak Paradise National Park, Hrabusice, Kosice Region | collected 2000-01-01
TTATCGCAAGACGGATCAAGAATGGGCGTTTTGTTCAATAGACCAGACAACACTTCTCATTTCGTACTCTATGACGCCAAGGCAGATAAACAAATTCTAGAATACGTTGGCAACGGACTCGGTCGTCATTTGGTAGTATCCAATGACAAAGAAGAACGCTTCTATGCTTTCCACATGGGTGGAAGCATTGTCGTGTTCGATTCACAAGAAAGAAAGACTCGTTGGCAACAAAATGTCCAATTTTCTGATACCGCATTAGATCTCACCGAGAATGCTTCACTACTGGTATATGGATTTATTAGTTTGGAAATTGCCCTTTGGAATGGCAAAGAATACGTTTCCGTTTACTCCACCAAACTTCCAAACTATTATGTATTCAACGTAGTAGCCAAGGGTAACAGGATTGTAGTTGCATGGGCTGCGTATGACAATTTGCAAACAATTGTCCAAACATACGAAAGAGCAACTTGTGGTACAGTAAAACTTGTTTTTACTGCTCCATACGGTAAGTCTGTTGCACTTCAAGATGTACCAGCTGGTCTCAGTATCACGGATGATGCAAATTGGTTTGTTGTTGGTACTTGGGGAAATCAAACCCAATCAAATCCTCAAGTAAGATTGTTTAGTACTAGCGGTGATGGAACTGCTGTTGCTACTTTATCAACTCCAGGAAGCGTTTTTGCTGTCGATGTTGCAAATGACGTCCATGATACCAAGATGATTCACGTTGTTGCCGCTTGCAAGATGACCCACGCAAACACTATGGGTAACGGAGGTGGACTTTACTACCTCACTTACGAAAATAAATAAAGTGTCTGGTTGCTAACGCTTTGTAAGTTCACCTGTCTGTTGTCACAAACAAAAATATGAGCATAGCGCGAACCATACCAACGCATGCTACTGCACGTCTGTTCACTACTGGAAATAACGTGTACGAAACAAGACAAGTAAATTTCAAACATGAACCAGATGCACGAGTTGTTCAAGTTGCGTCAGGTTACGACCACGCTCTAATTCTAACAGGTAACCAACATGGACACACTAACATTCAAGAGAGCGGAAAAGTTCATTTTGTTGGTAACTGTGATTACATGTACACCTCAGAAGAAACAACTGATTGGGCCAGTCCTATTCTTCTACCAAAAACGGCAGATTTGAAAGTGTTGAGTTTATCATGCGGCTACAACCACGCAGTATTCCTCGTGGAAAACAAAGACATTGTATCCGTTTACGGTATAGGGTAAATTTGTTAAACATACTGACTGTTAGTGACGATGGTATGCAACAGTTGAATTTCCAACCAAATCAAGGTTCAGAGGAGCAAATCGACTACAGTTCGGCGAACCTTTATGATCCCTTCAAATACGATTTCCTTGATCGCGAAAAAGTACGCAAAGTTCGTTGCGGCTACTATCACTCCATTTTAATAACAGAAACTGGCAAGGTACACTACGCAGGTAACATATCAAGTGGACTACACTTGGACGTCTTAAAAGACGAATTTATCGTAGAAGCGTGCGGTGGTTACGAAATTTCTGTTTTTATTACTCGCGAAGGTGCATTATACGTTGGGTACTTGTCACAAGAGGGTATACTTGGTAATTCCCAACTTAAAAAGTGGGACATAGATGATCACTTTATCGCAGCATCTGCTGGTTACTACCATGCAGTCTTTTTGACAAAATCAGGAGATGTATACACTTGTGGTCAAGATTCATATGGTAAACTTGGTCGAGGTGCTACGCCAACGGACGGACATCAACCAATGGGAAAGATTAATACGATCTCGAACGTGAGAACAATTAGTGCTGGTGGGTACCATACGATCATGTCGACACGTGATGGATTGGCATATGGTTGTGGTCATGCTTCATTTGGACAATTAGGAAATGATTTTCATGTTGAACAAAGTACGTGTTTTACTGTGACTAACTGTGTAGATGAACCTCGACTATTAGACAACAAGATTGATAAAGGAGCGTATATTATTGAAATTGATGCGTGTGGTTGGGGGAGTTTTTACATTGAAAGTATGTCATGATTCTTAAACTAACTCGTAGATTCTGCGAAAGAGTATGGCACGTTGTACTTCTCCATGATACACAAGAAGATGTACAACCAAGCGAATGGACAGAATCCATTCGTCGATTTAGTACTCAAACAAGCAGTATAGATAAAAGGACTAGAAATAAACTAAATCTTGACTCATCGGCAATGATGGTATGAATTTACCTTATCTTTGTGTTGTAAATAGACATGGGAAATCAAACATCGCAAGTTGTCCAAAGTTTGCAGAGTGAACAACGCAGGGTAGCGATAGAACAGCGATTTATAGCATCGTTACCACGAAATATTGATTTTGAATCAAAGCATACGTTTCAAATATGTTCACACAACAAAATAATACAATTAAGCTCAGATATAATCGCAACAGTTGCGACAACCTCCATCACCGTTTGGAATATTTATTATGACAAACTATTATCAAAAATAGAGTTAGACGAGAATCCTTCTTACGTATACAAGTACGATGACGATAATATCGGATACGTTGTTCAAGATGAAGATTTTTATACAATAGACTGGCGCACTAAAGAGAAGAGACGTATAGCAATATTATGTGGCAGAGAATACAGCATACATCCATTTGGCTGCTTTGTAGTCGCTGGGTCTGGGAATATCGAATTAATTTGTACAAAATCCAAAGACAATTACATAATACAGCTCACTACATCAAGAAGAGCCAAGAACTGCGTTATCACGGGAAACGCACTGTGCATTGCTGGATCAAGTGCACATTTACCGCCGAAAATCAATGAAGCAAAAGAGTCTACTATCAGAGGTGGCCACTTTCACTAGAATGGTACCTGTCGTGATCTCACCGCATCGCATACTTTTCTATTCTGCTCAGCATGTTATGATCATTGTTGACACTGCTGAGGCAACATTGCATGAGCGATATTTTGAAAAAGGAGTACAGCGAGTTGCAGCGATGGGTGGATCGATTGTAGCGATTTTGTGTGCATCTAGAAATATAGTTTTTTATAATGTTGACACAAAAGAGCGTGAAGTCGCGATAGTGGCTCGATCAGAGCAGGTAACTGGAATGTTTCGCTCAAGTACAGGTTTGGTTTTAATATATGAGGATGGAGAGGTTCAAGTGTTTGGCAAAGTAGCAAATAGATTGCAGAGAACTGAAAGTTTTGCCGATGTACAAATACATTTGTAAATTTCTAGTTTGCACTATTTGTAACGCCTGTCAAAATCTGCACAAAAACATTGAACCATGCACTCGCTTGTCTCGTTCAGTGCTACACCACAGATAGATGGAATATCCTATCTGAATAAGTTGGCGATAGACTTGCAAAAGCAATTGCAAGACAATGAAAATACTCTTGTTGCGTGTTGCACATCAGACTCAGTAGAAATATACGACATAAACCATATTGAACCTATGTACATTTTACGAGGAATTTCATTGGCAGAACAGACATTCCAAATACTGTTTTTTTCCAAGTATGAAGTAGCAGTGTTGCGAACTGGAAAAGTTGAAATATATAATATTCGAACCCAATTATGCGTCGCTGAACATATATTCGATATATCTGTGCACATCTATGATCGTATGGATTGTATGGGTGACTATTTTATTTTTCAGAGCATCTCACGAACTGATATCGTGATTTGGAACATCCCAAACAATCTCCACACGCGTATAGTTATTGCAGAAGGCATACAAGATCTCAAAGTCGTCGACAATACACAATTTGCCGTGTTTTCATCGTCATTGAAGTATTGGAAAGTAACAAATGCAAAAAACAAAATCGAAGCTGCGGTAATCAAAGAATACCAATTGCCATTCCCCTATTTTGGACTAAAATTTGATTTCTGGAAGCCCGATCAAATTGTTGTCACATACGCATCTTCTATTGCAATTTATGACCTCAGTCAACAAAAAGAAATCGTGCAATACAAATACTCGGATTCAACGTGGTATGATGCTGTCCAAGTTAGTAAGATTGACGGCAATAGAGTCGCAATATGTCATTTTGTGAACACATCAGATACAGAGGATGAAGATTACATCTTCACACTGTACTGTACGATTTATGATTTTAGAGCAGGAGGAGACGTACCAAAATATACTGACATTATCTACGATACTATTGAAAATAGGATGTACAAGCCGCTAGTGATAAAAGGAAACAATATGATATGTTGGAGCAATAACAAGTTATTGGTGTACGAAATGACAACTTTGAAAGAAAAGAAGATTGGCTCCACTTGTACAGATATTGCTGTCCTGTAAACATTTTATCAATTGCATTTATCGTCTCCGAATTTAGGATTTAAAGCTCTAGCATGCCTTGATAAACTGGAGCGGCGCCTTTTGTGATGCTAATATTTGATTCTTTGTCATCTACAAATCCGCCTGCGAAATCAATAGTACACATAGTTTTGTACGTTTTGTGTTTTCCAACTCCAATTCCACAAACTTTGAATACAGTGTTCATAATATTCTCACGATGTCCTCTGCTCTCTACCCCATCGTCAATAATTAGTCGAGTAACAATGTCCAATGCGCTCGAGTTTCCAAAAGCAATGTTTTCTCCTGTAGTCCCAGTTACACGACCAAACTTACTTATTCTTGTTCTTGTATTTTGGCCATTACTACTTTTATGTCCACTGGTACCTTTGGGACCGATGTCTTTGCAATGTGAACGAGCTGCTAGAGAAAGACCAGGAGAGTACCGAAGAGCTGGAATCGGAGCACTATTTTTTAAGAATTCAGCTGCTTCGAGAACTGCTCTAGTTCCTTCTCTGGTAATGTTTGGGTATCCGGTGGTTGGCGAGATGTAGATAGCTTCGTTAAAATGTGGAAGCATTGATTCTAGATACTCACCGAACTCTTTTGGTTTCGTTCGTACTCGATTTATAAGTGCAAGTATCTCGAGTTCGTCATTCTCGTTCTTGGTGTTATCAGCTGTTTGTCTCTCTTTAATCAAAACTGTGTCGGTGCTTTGAAGTGGTATCGAACTCTTTGTCCCCTTCTCGTTCGGTCTTTGCTTATTCATTTCTGTTTGAGCATTATGTAACAAAATAAGAGCTGTAAACATGCCAGCAGCCCAAAGCATTTTCAAACAATTTCAAGATTTATTACGATGATCACCAAGAGAAGGCGATTGTTCACAATCTGCAGAAATATGCATAATAAAACGTTTGTGGTGGACACGAAGCGATAATACAAAAGTTCTGCATCTTCCCATTTCTTGTAAAAGTTGCCCACAAACTTGACATACCATGACCACGGTAAAAATTGCTCGTACAGTGTCTGAGTTCTCACTGCCTGATGAAATAATATCAATCATTATTTCGTTCGCAGCGGATACACCGAAGTCGCTCGCTGAAGCTTCCATAATTAACAAAACATGGAATGTTCTCGCAGAACAACAGTGGAGAGCTATGTACGAACAACGCTGGCACGACCAACCATCAAGCAATCCAAAAGAAGATTTTATATATCGACTAGAAGAGCATAACGTTTGGCATTCCGACTCCTGTCGTCGTGTTACTATGTACGGACCAAGTTATCCTCACATTCCAAAGTACATTAGTAATAGTCCCAGAGATGAAGTGACACACATTTCTGTGAACGAACATCACACTCGGGTTGCAATCATTAGCACTAATAGCACCTCTGTAATTGTTTTTCACGTTGAGAAATCATTCTACAAAATCGGGAGAGTATATGAGGACTATTTCCCAACTGATTCAACAAATCGGTGCTTGTCGTCTGATATTGTTGCGAACAAACTTGCGGTGGGGTACAGTGTTGGCGAAAAGCACATTGTTAAAATTTTGGATATTATTTATGACGATGGATACGAACCAACGCATAAATGGGAATACATTATCGAAAGCACGCAAAAACTCATCTCTGTAGAGAACGATGGACTACTAGTTGTCGTACTACTACAAAGCAAGTGTTACGTACTTGACTACGCTACTGGTACTCTCAAGTACAAAATTGAGTTTGAAGAAGATATCATTTCTGCGTTAAACTATGACGAAAATTTGGACGTTATCACAAAAAGTAGAACAGTTTACCGATACGATGGAAACGGAGTACTCGTTTATACCAATTTGTTGTTACCTACTGGTCACCAAACAGAATCGTTCCAATCTGATTACACACCACTCAATTTAGAGTCGTACTTTGTAATATTTTCTATTACTAGATCTACAGAAGGTACATTAGATCATGTACATGTTACAATCTTTAACAAGAGAGATAATTCGTATCGTACATTACCAGTTGGTCATTTTACTGGTACTGTGTCAAAACTATTATGGAATGAGAATTTACTAGTAATTGTTCATAATCGATATCTCACGATATTTGATACAACTGGCTCACAAGTGCTAGAAGGGTGTCACGTTAAAGATGTGAATTCTGTGAGCTATATTAGTCGATCAGTAATGCTACTCTCGTCTTCTGCATATGATCCACTTTCATGCAGTAAAATGCATGGTACAAGAAATAAACAATATGCAAAACTAATGTACAACTTTAACAGCTCAGGACATTATAGATACCGAGTTGTAGGTACAAATGTTTACTGGTTTAGTTGGGAACAAAAAGCTTGTCAGTATGTTATGGGTGTACCTGGAACTGAAGTAGATGATGTTGTGTGGATATCTAGAAAATATGGTAGTAACACTGCTGAACCTGGTATTGTTGTGGAGATGAGTGATCAAGTCAAGGTAAAGTGCTTTATGGATGATGTTGTAGTTACGAAAGAGAATGTTTCGGTATGGAGTGATAACATTCATTTTAAAGACTCGACGATGGAGAATTATAGCGTTCGATCACACTTGAGAAGTAAAGCATTCAAGGACGCTGTGAAACGAGCTATAGAGTACGTACAAGAAAGAGTACCAGAAGAGCAAGACGAAGAAGAAACAATGACTGAAGAGCAAGATTGAGTACAATTATACGCTTTGCTTGAGTTTTTTGTGCACAGGAAAAACAGTACTGGATTCAAATGTCGGTAAACATGGTTTTTGCGTAAGATCTTGAACAACCATAAAATTACAAAATGGAATACCAACGCTTGGGTACAACTGGGTTGAAGGTTATTACGCTTGCCATAGTTTAACAATATGAAGGTTTCTAGAATATGTGTCGGTACAATGTCATACGGTAGCAGCAAGTGGAGTCCGTGGGTACTAGATGAAACAGAGAGTATTCCAATGATCAAAAAAGCATACGACGCTGGTATAAATTTCTTTGACACCGCAGACGCTTACAGTAACGGTGAGAGCGAAAGAATATTGGGTAAAGCGATTCGCGAGTTAAATATTCCACGCGAGAACCTAGTTATCATCGAAAGTGTATTTCCCAGTAGCGGAAGACATCACAGTAAACACATTCCGTGGAAACCTACCAAAAAGTGTCTCTTCAATCAACGCAGGAGGATTGTCGCGAAAACATATTTTTGATGCCATAGATGCAAGTTTGAAACGTCTACAAATGGATTACATAGACTTGTACCAAGTATGTGACTCTATTTTAATACTAACACAATAGATCCATCGATGGGACTACGAAACACCAATAGAAGAAACCATGCAAGCGTTGAACGATCTTGTACGTTCCGGAAAAGTACGATACATTGGAGCATCATCCATGTGGCATGGCAATTCCAAAAAGCACAACATGTAGCAGAAAAGAATGGGTGGGCCAAGTAAGCACAGTTAATCTATCTAATACTTAGATTCTCTTCAATGCAAAACCTGTACAACCTTGTATATCGCGAAGAAGAACGGGAAATGATTCCATTGTGTATCGACCAAGGAGTTGGTATCATTCCATATAGTCCATTAGCCAAAGGCATTTTAAACGCAAAAACAGAATCATCAACAAGAAGAGAAACAGATACAGCTATCAAAACACGATTCTATTCTACAGATGCACAAGAAACCATTTTGGAACGAATGAGAGAAATAGCGACTAAAAAGCAAGTCACACCTGCACAAATCGCGATCGCATGGTTATTATCAAAACCAGGTGTAACAGCTCCCATTGTCGGAATGTCGAAACCAGAATATTTGGATAGTGTTATTGGCGCGTTAAAGATACAATTAACAGACGAAGAGGTTAAATCGTTAGAAGAGCCATACCAACCACGTGGTACAGTAGGATTTGTTTAATGCGATAAAGTCGTAATTAATCCATAATGATCACTACAGAAAAGATATCTATTTTGTTCAACTGGTTCGTTCGCAAAAATACGTATTTGATCTGTTTCCCATTTTGATCGTTCACTCATAATGATTCTATCTAGTCGCATACTCTTGTTCATGAATGGAATAATTCTTTGTATCATGTGATTGGTAACAGAATCCCAAGTATAGCCAAATGGGTCTTTTTCAGTTGCTTTCCACATGTCGACGTAATCGCATTTTGAAATCGTTACGTTCTCTGCGTCGACTTGGAAATTTAGATCACCTAGAATGACTGTGTTTTGAGTTGGTAGGTGTGAAGTGAGCTCCTGTAGTTGAGTATAGCGTCGTTCGTACAGTTGTTTCCATGCTGACAAATGGACAGCGCATATCGTGAGATCGTCAAACATTGCTACGATTGCATCTCGTTTGCAGTTGGCTTTGTACGAGAATTCAAACTTGGACAACGACATTGGGAACCTTGAAAGAATAACATTTCCCATAGGTACACCTTCGCTGAATACAGAATCATGAACTGTCTTGTAGTCATTATTTGGTAGAAGCACGTCACTCACAAAATAATCTGTACGGACCCACTCCTGTTCGAGTAACATTTTCAAAAACATTGGTGTGACTTCGTTCAAACATATAACATCAGCATCTAGATCCTCGAGAATGATCATTTCGTGAGCAAATCGTTTTGGACTTTGTAGAAAAAGTTCGAGCACCCACCATGGCTCTGATTTAAGCACGTTATGCGTTGCTACACGTATTGTTTTTGGTAACACACCGTAGCCTGTTACTTCCGATTCCCACGTATCTTTGTTACGGTTGTATTTAAATGGCTCTAATGGTATGAGTTGCGCTTTTTGTGTTTTATCTCTCTTCGTGTAAACATGAATGCCTATCAAATGAAGAAAGATTCCAATCCACCGAAAGAATTGCATAGAACACATGATATCTCTACAATAAAATGTTACTACGTGGCTATTTGTTCCAACAAGATGTTTCGAGTTCAGGACGCATTGTAATATTTGCTGTGTGTAGTGTTTGTGCCGTTTGGATTCAAATCGGCTTAAGAGGTCCGTGGGAACATTTCGAATGAAAGTAACACAGGCTCTGTGGATCCTAGTAGTTACGCACTGTATAGTTGCGCAGATAGCGTACTACCCAGAGCAATCATTTAATTTAACGTGCGAAGATATAAAATGCAAAAGATTAACTAGTGCTTCGCAACTGTGCAGTTTATCGCCATACAGATACACGTACTGCCTCCAGCCAGCAGCTTGTGTACCCTCTACAAACTCGTGCTCAGGTACTTTGGATCAATTTTCTTCTAATATTAAGATGGAACAGAGGTCATCAAATCGTTTGTTTCTCCAACGCTAATGTCGGAAAAAGTTGTGCACTTTCTAACGTATTGGGCCATTATCGTATCTATTATTGGACTATTACTCATCTACTGGCAGCGATTCAAGCAACCACTTCGCAACAGGAATTTGTACTTTCACGTATTCACTATTTGTTTGCAAATGATGATAGTACGAGTTATTATTAACCAGTACGCGTGGGATCCTTGTTTTTTCACTCAATCGTTCGCGGTAACAGCTCTGAGCACAGACAAAATCGCAATTCTAGCACAGGTATTTGCTCAAAAAATTTATTAACATCTAGATTTTGATTTTCAAGTTCAAGATACAAAGAGAGCGAGAGTTGTCTCGAATATGGCAATCGATAGAAACAAATTCAGATATACCAACAATTGGGAATTCATTCCACTACTTGGACACATTTTATGGTGCAGTACTTATCTTTGTGTCATACTATATTCTAGGTGTCATATCGTTGCTCATATTTACAGATATACCCATCAACGATCCTGACGCTTGCAATTTGATGCACGGATATCCACAAGTATGTTCAAATTCGTCGCTCTACTAATTACTAGGTTTCTGAAATAGGTCTCGGGATATTGGTCATTTTCATTTCGACAAATATCTTCACATGTATCCAACAACCACAAGTACTACAAGTATTTTCTCTCCAAATTGAATTTTGGATGATGACAGCAAATGCACTCTTCATGTTGGCTATTTTCTGCGCATTGTTACTATTGTCAAAAATTGAATCAACAGCTAACGAATGGTTGTCTCTAGTCGTAGATAATTACTCGGTTAGCGCTCTAGTACTATTAATCACGCTCAATGTATTTGTACTATGCGTGATACCGACAATCTACAATGCCATTTACTCTAAACGATCAATTGTTACAGATGAAGTCAGATCTAAGTTTAATTTGGCAGAAAAACAACCATTTGCTATGCAACAGCTACTAGAGTATGCAGGAAAAGAGTTGGAGACAGAATCTTTGCTTCTGTACCAACTAGTGAGGTCAATACGAAAACTTAGAGCAAATATACTAGATAACAAATTTGACGCTAGTTTAGCGTTAGCTAAAATCATACTAGACAAATATGTCCATGAAGGTTGGAACACGTTGTTGTGGTACGACATGCAGGGATTGTTAGGAGGTATTCAAACACCAATTCAGTTACTGGAGAAGGAAAGCATATTAGAATTGCTAGAAATACGCTGTAGAGACAAAATTGTACTACCTATGTTTGCTAGAATGTTGAAAACGCAGCGTACGTCATTTTGAGTCATTGAAAGTGGAACATTTGTCAAATTTGTTCAATGATGAGACATTTCGATGTCGAGGTGCCGTGTAAGAGTTAGATTTTGTTGACCTACTCAGTAAGCATAAATCATCGTGCCAAGCAGCTTCTCTTGTAAGAAACTATCAAAAATGTCAAACAAAACTGTGGACCCGTGTTTAATGTCCAAAACGACAGACCAAAGCGTCTGTATTCGGCTTCTCGTTTCCAATAGCGAAATCTGCAGCTAAAGAGGAACCTACTACCGAACGCAGTACAAAGATAACAAAAACTTCTGTACTCCCGCCCAAACATTCATGAGTGTGAGACCACTGGCAATGTCTGCCAGCTCGAACAGAGTACGCTCTTTCTCCGCGAACACGCCTAAAGACAGCCAACACTCGAATCTACTGACAGTAGAAAGTTCACTCGATGTAAAGCGACTGAATCAATTGGCGAATAACTTGGAAGACGAACCACAAGAAGACTTTGATAACTACGATACAAGATACAACAACTCTATTTTCGGATTCTTACGATCAATTCGGTGCTCGTTGTTCAGTACCATTCTGCTATTCGTTATTACGATGGCAGCAGTTATCGCAGTACTATTAGGATTATATTTCTATTCTATCGGTAGCGTAGCAGATGCGCAACACCAAGAAAAGTTCAAAATACTTTATTCACTCATCGTGAGTCACGTAAATGCACCAAAACTCGTCACTGACTCGGCCTCATCCTCGTTGGATTTAAATGCTGTTTACGTTGGCGATAAAACATCCATGCTCCGATACGCGTGGAACGTTTTCAATCAATCCAACACAAATTTACTCCCGCAACTATGGTTTTACCAAGTAGACGATAATGTTGGTAATAGTGCGGGTTATTACGGGATGAGTAACACGCGGTCTTCATATCTTGGATTTATCAAAGGGTTCAACATTACTAGAGCAAACTACGTTGGTCTATACACTATTGCCAATTATCGGACAGGCGCGTTAGGATTTAACGTACAAACTCAAATCTTTTCGGAACCATTTGATTTGAATGCCGTTGCAAAGACGCCGATTCCTCAGTGGGGTGACGTATACGCAATGAACCCCTGCACTCCACCATGCAACACATTTGTACAATACTTGAGACCATATGTCAACTCAACCGGATCTGTTTCGTTTTTCTCACGATACGTATTTAGTACAAGATTCCTAAGTAACACCATCAACGATATCGTTGGAAATTCTTCAGTGTCATACATTTACGAAACAAAAAGCAAGAATCTAGTTGCATGCTCCGATTTGGAAAACGAGTTGTACTACTTGGACGCAAATAACAAATCAGTACCACACAATATTGATAGTTATCCCAATGATATAATCATGGACGTTCGCAACGACGTAGAGAATTACATTAAAGCGAATCCAAATGCCATGGACATTGTATTCACTAGAGATCATGATAACAACCAACAAATTGCGTTTCAACGTTATGTCGATAACATTGCAGGAATGGATTGGACTTTTGTGTACGTTGTACCTGTAGCCGATTCTATTGGTCCATACGTTACTATCGGAGTAATTGTAGCGGTAATTAGTAGCGTCATACTCATCGGAGCACTTTTAGCAGGAGTAATCTTTGCATGGATTCTAGTCAAACCCATTTTGCATTTGGCAGGAGAAATGTCATTGGTAGAGAATATGGATTTAAATTCCATACAAACTGGAAAGTACCACTATTTTTCAGAAATTGTATCCATGCAAGCATCATTCTATTTGATGATTGCAAAACTAAAAGAATATAGAACATACTTGCCCAGTCATTTGCTAGGAAAAGTCGAAGAAGAGGAAGATGACGAGTTTAAAGATGTTACAACTTCTCCAAGTAGAAAGAATTCTGCGCTAGATCCAAAACTATCTAGACATGGCAGTGGTAAAGGATCAGGAAAAAGTTTTATTGCACAAAGAAAACAGAGTACGATTTCTAATAATTCGTCTTTTGGTGTTCGGCAAAGTGTATCAAGTAATTCTGGTGGTGATTTCCGATTCATGCTGGGACTAGAAAACAAGGATGTTACTGTTGTTATTATGAAAATTTCTAATTTTGATCACTTGATGAACAAATTGGAAAAGAATGATTTTGTGTTTGTTCATGGATCTATTCTTAAAGAAGTGATGAGTCTTATGCGCAAGTTTAAGGGAGATTTACATGATATCTCACCTAGTGAATTTATACTCCACTGGAACACGATAAACAAACAAAAATCTCATGCCAAGATGGCTTGTTCTGCCGCTGCTGCAATCAAAGATAATATCGGAAAACTCAATGAGCAACTAGCAAAAGAAAACTTGCCAGAAGTTTCGATATCGCTGGGTGTAGCAACTGGACCTGTAACGATGGGTAATATAGGTAACCAACAAAAGAGAAAGTTCTCGGTATTTGGAAATACTGAAGATTTGGCAAGAGGAATAGAGAAATTGAATGCTGTTTGGAAAACGACGATTCTCATGAATGATAAAGCGTTCAACTTGTTAAATAAAGGATTCTCTGCTAGGCCGTTGGATGAAATACAAGTGCCAAGTAGACCGAAAGCGTTGACAAGTGTGGTTTATGAACTAGGAGATGAAGTCAAGAAAGAAGATGACGAATGGATGTATGAGCTCAAAAACTCTGATGCTGCCGATATATTTAGTCCATGCATGAAGGCGTTCTCGGCATACCAGAATAAAGACTTGACTAGCGCTCTGGAACAACTAGAAGCATATTTGGGTAACAACCCAGACGATATGACTGCACAAGTACTAAAAATGAAGTGGAGAGAAGTAAAATTGGCCAAAGAACAAGGAGATAAAGTTTTAGGAGTTGTTCGATCGATTATACAACCAGAAAGTGTCGTAGAAGAGATTGCATAGCTTTATATCCATAGAGAGAACTTTGAGAAAGAACTTGTGCCGTGAAGCCAGTCCAATACTCCAAATGTACCATAATTGACATTGAATAATCTATGATGTTCATCATGAGCTCCTACTGTTGGATTGTTCCAAGGTAGTTGGTATCCAGAATGTCCACTAATTGTACCTGTGACGTTAATCGCTGTGAACAATAAATATGTAATTGGATGCATTCCCACTAGCTCAGGTCCGAATATTGCTGACAATACAATTGGCGCAGTACTGATAGGTAACAGATTCGACAATAAGAATTCAACAGGATGAGCGTACTCCGAGGCCATTCCTATTGGCGCTTTGAATTCATGATGTTGTTTGTGGAATCGTTTATACATGAAGTTTGTGTGCTGCATTAATTAGTATTTTGAAGAAAAAAGCTTACCAGTAATCTATGAGAGTAGTAAAATCCTGCTTCGACAAAAACGTAAGAGCCAAGCAATTGCAACAGAGCATGAAAAATATTTGGTAGTCCGTGCCAAGCAAATGGATTTCTTCCAAATTCCGCCAACTGCGGTGACGACCAACGCAAAAATGGGGCTTGTACCAACGCGAATGGAATCAATACGAAAACTTGATTGAGTAGTAAAGATTTGACGCAATGTCTGACTTCCTCAGGTGTAACTCTAATCTTTGGTTGTCGTTTAAATTCTGGGGCTTTCTGATTGACATCATATAAAGGGTAATCGAAACGATAATGAATGTACAGACTATATCCCCAAAATACTAACTCATGAAATACAAATGGTATCAAAACTAGTCCTACAATCTCTATGAAGTCCATGGAGCCACCCAGTGGCAAGTTAACACTGAACATGCTTGATTTGAATAAGTTGGCCGCAGATTACAAGTTGCGAAACTATTTATTTCGCTCTAATCCATCATATTTGGTATGCATTTTCCTGACCCTTTCTGTCACCTCGAATGTCTTGTTGAAGACGTTACACAACGCATAGGAGTGTCAATTTTCCTACTCGCTGCCAACTGTAATCGCTAGCTACATTAATGATTGAATAACAAAAGTAGCTTTCCTATATTTCGAAAATAGTTCAGGAGAAAAGCTCCGTGGAGTACGTTTAAAGCTGAGGGTGCTGTTTGTGGAGTAAACATAAATAGCTGGTAAATCATACACAAAGTATAAAACATCATGAAGCAAGTCATAGGATTGGCTCTTGTGGTGTTGCTAGCTGTGGGTGTAAACTCACAATGTACAAATTGCTGGGGAGTATCATCTGGACCATGTCAAAATCCAAGCAATAAGGTGTGCTATGGATACTTGATTCCTGCTTCAAGTACGTGCCCTCCAGGTACTCAAAAGTGTGGTTCTACTCCTGCTACTACTGCTGCTCCTCCTGCAACAACTACGACGACAACTGTAGCACCAACCACAACAACAGCTGCTGCTACGACAACAACTACTACTGTTGCCCCCACTACTGCAACCACAACTTCTGCTCCTGTTGTGACAACCACAGCTGCTCCTAGAACGTGCTCAGCGTGTTTAACAGGAACGAGTGGTCCTTGGTAAGTCATTTAGTCAACTAACAATCTAGTCAAAATACGCAAAACAAAGTATGCTATCCTAATGAAGGAGGAAACTGTCCTGCTGGTACAACTCTCTGTGGATCTTCATCTCCAGACACCACTACTACTGCTGCACCTATACCAGCAACTACTACCTCTAGTGCTCCAACAACTGCAGCTCCACCAACAACAACAGTTGCTCCAGTACCAACTACAACAGGCGCTCCAACTACCAAGCCATCAAATCCATTCCAGCCAGAAGGTAAAACTATAGTAGTATACTATGAATCGTGGAGTAGCACGTACAGATGGGATCCATGCACTATCACTGATCTACCAGCCATTCCAAGCTACGTTTCTGTAGTCAATATTGCTTTCATACAACCAGAGCTATCATATGTTGCTGGAAGTCACGATCTTAGTAATACTGGACTACAATTTTGGTGTTCTGGTACACAAAACTTTGATGCTCTCAAAACTGCTGTTGCTTCTCTGAGAACAAAGAATCCCAACGTGAAAGTACTACTCTCCGTTGGAGGTACAACATACAACAATTGGCAAGCTGCAAACTTTGTCGCTGCAGCTGCACTAGTCAACGATCTTGACGTAGATGGTATCGATTTCGATTATGAGTCAGAATCTACAGGATGCACTTGGGCATCAGGAGGAACAAGTTGTTCAATAAGCGATACTCAAATCGCAAATTTGATCACAGGTTATAGAAACGCGCTAGGACCAAACAAACTACTTACTGCTTATGGATGGAGCACGGGAGCATACGCTATCAATGGATACCCAGTGTATGGTAATCCTACTTGGTGTGGACTTTGGGTCAATCCACTTCGCACTGTAGGTACAAAGATTGATGCTATGTGGTTAGGCTCATACGATGCAGGACCATATTTTGATACTTACGATCCACGTGTTGCGTATGATTCTTACAGAGCACTGTACGCTGGTGCAATTGGTGTTGGTGTACAAGTAGCGCCAGAAGGTTGGGGAGGAAACGTCATCAGCCTAGCAAATGTACAAACCATAGCAAATCATGTCAGTTCGCATGGTGGACAAGGTATCATGATTTGGAGTTGGCAAAAGCAACCAAGTTCAGGTCCAAACGCCAAACAAATCGCACAATCGCTTTGTACACTGTACAATCTCGGAAATTGTGGTCAAAGAAGAGGAGTTCTTTCTTTTCTGAAAAATATTTTCTGAGTGTGTAAATTAACAATTTTGTCTTACTTATTTCTTCTTTTGTTCGATGAAAAAGGCACGTGTTTCAGTGCATAAGTGGTCCTTTGCTTGTTGCTGTTGTTCTGCTGTAATTGATCGCCACAACTCTCCATCATTTTCTGCAAAATCAACCAATACATCATCTGCAAATTGGTTGACTGCACGTACGAGTTTTTGCTCATCGTCAACGTTAATAGGTCCAATCTTGCTCTCCAATGAATCCATTCTATTTTCATTGATATATCTTGGAAGATTTCTAACAACTGCCTTGTAATCTCTTGTTCTTTCGTATAACGTTTTCTCTCCCTTTGGATTAATTTCCGCAAACTTTTCATTCTTCTTTTTGAAAATAGCTCTGATGTTGTGTTGTCCATAAAACATTGGTTCGACAGTCTATTTGTTAGTATTGTTGAACGTGAACGTACTTTGACTACGATTCCCTCGCATTGATTTTTTTCCAATGGTGGTAGTCCAAGAAGCTTTGGAATAGTCGAATTAAATTTGATGTCATAGTCTAAACATTCCTTAAGCGTTCCAGTGTGTAATGGTTTGGCATGGAAGAACTCGAGTTGGTCGAACAACTCCATAGCGAGATCATAGTTTATCCATTGTGAATCTTTGTTTTCTGCGACTTTGATGGCGACATCGAACGCGAAGAACTCGATTTGTGGACAATAGTATACACCCTTTTGTACGTGTAGGAATCCCAAATCTTGTACATCCTTGTGTGGATAGATTCCACCAAATAACTCTCCATAAACCTGTGAATTGTTAGTCTACAAGCGTGTCGTACCATAATTCTCTCTAAAACAGAGTCATTACTGCCAGTGATAGATGCTAAACGATCTGGTTCTGCGAGAAGCGCGAAAAGTTTGGCAATTTGGTCCTTGTACTTGTCTCTTATCATTTGAAAGTTGTAGAAAGTTTCATGCTCGTGCAAAATGTCGTTTCTTCTGCAACAGTATATTTTAGTGCCATCGTGTATCATACAAAAGTTGGCACCGTGTACTTTTTCAAGAGCAACCCACTTGAGGTCATTCTCCTTGCCATGAATCATTTTCTTGGCAGTGTTGTGCATATTAATTTTCTGGTACTCCTTGAAGAAGTCCTGTGGTGGCGCAGTGCTTGTATCAACAGGTATTTCGTTTGACATGATTTGTGGAGTAGTATTATGATGTATTCGCGAGTTTTATCGTTACAGAGTTGAACCCTTGCGATTTCGAACTTGCACAACTGATGTTTGTAACGGTTCTGAGAACATTTATTACATGCATGGAACCAGAACAAAATGTGTAAAAACTCAAGTATTTACACTGTATTAATATTCAACTTTGTACAACGATTTGGATAAATTACCTGAATTTGAAGAATGACATCATGTTGTCATACTTGCGCTTCTTTTTGTCTCTATTGTATCCTCCTTGTTGTTCAACCAATCTTTTTTGTTGATCTGCTTTTGATTCTTTTTCTTCCATAGAATCTCGTGCTTTTGATATTTCATCAACAAATACTACCGCATCCGAGTTGCTTCTCTTTCTTGTTGTCTTTGTCGCAGGTGGTGTTAACGAGTGGTTACTTGGATTTTGTGGTGTTTGGAAGTTGAATGCGCTGTTCATACTGTTCAACTGCGCGAACTGCAGTAGACCAAATCCAGGTTCAGAGTTGCTTCTCTTTCTAGTAATAGGTGTCGATGATAAACTATCATGATCTGGAATAGCGTTGGGTGTTCCTGCAAAATTTAGTGTAGTTGGCGTGTTTGTATTCAAAAAGTTCATTTGCCAGAACGGATCAACGGCCAACTGAGGACTAAAGTTTGCAAGCATACTTTCCGTTTGCTGTTGTTGAAGATGTGTTTGTTGTGGGTGTTGTGCTTGTTGTTGCAACAACTGTCTACGCTCTTGTGAAAAGATTAATTGTTGGCTCGCGTTTTCCGCATCTTTTCTATACTGGTGTAGTTGTTGTGGTGGCATGGAATGGAGTTGGATTGGAGTATGTGGAGAAACGTCCATTGGAGATGCTGTTGGTTTCACTCTCTTAACTGGTCTGGCTCCGTCATTGTTCATGGATGCGACTTCGTCGTAGTTAAAGTTTAAATCGCATTGAGGAAGTGGCTGTTCCTCGTGTACAATAATATGTACCAGTTGTTGAATTCTATTCTCGAGTTCTTTTTGATGTTGGAGAAGAGCATCATATTTTTGTTTGATTGATTCACTATCCTCCTGTTTTACTTCTGCGTTACTTTGTATCGTGTTCATCAAATCTTCCGACGAATGACCTCTTGCAAGAACTTTATCGTACAAAGAGTTGTCGTCCTGTGAGTTATTCTCCAACCAATAACTCTCAGTTTGAGTGTGTGAAGGCTGTTGTGGCTGGTACATGTGAGAAGGTTTTAGAATTGATGGGAGATAGCAGTTATCTGTTCCGTGGGTCTCTTCGTTTCTCCAAGAATGTGTTCTTCACATCAGAAGAGCACCCAACCTGACAGTGAAGACATGTGACAGTGACATTTCGACGGTTACAATTTTCTTGTTTTGTATGCCGAGGGCCTAGCGGGGATAGTTTAGCTATTATTACGTCATGTTATTGAAAATGACGAATAGAAGAGCTTGCGATAGCAAGAAAAAGAGGTGGAAAATTTACTGTGCTCAGCAAAACCTATAACAAGAAGGTATTTAAACGAGCAGTTCATAAAACAAATAGCTAGTTATTTAATGTAATTTCCAACCTTGTGGTTCGGCTTTCTTGTATTCTTCAATTTTTGCTTTCAAATCTACAGCGGCTTCAAGTGTTTTCTCGGCAGCAATACCACCATATTCCTTGGCGGCTTCAACAGCGATTTCACCATACTCTTTTGCTTTCTCTGCAACGACTTCACTAATGTCTTTGGCTTTTTCGAATGCAACTTCACCGTATTCTTTGGCGATCTCTGTTGCGACTTCAGAGTATTCCTTTGCGACTTCTAGTGCTTCCTTGCTCTTCTCAGCAGCTACTTCGCTGAACTCTTTTGCCTTCTCTACTGCAACTTCACTGTACTCAGCTGCCTTCTCAGCTGCAATTTCGCTGAATTCCTTTGCCTTTTCCATAGCAACTTCACTGTACTCTTTGGCCTTTTCGGCTGCGATAGCACCATAGACTTCACTGTACTCCTTAGCTACTTCGAATGCTTCTTTGCTCTTTTCAGCAGCGATACCACCGAATTCGACGGCTTTCTCAGTTGCAATTTCGCTAAATTCGACTGCCTTTTCTGCTGCGATGCCTCCAAACTCTTTGGCGACTTCAAATGCTTCTTGTCCCTTTTCGGCAGCGACTTCAGAGAGTTCACGAGCCTTTTCCATGGCAACACTACCGTATTGTTCGCTGAATTCCTTGGCGATTTCGAAAGCTTCCTTGCTCTTCTCAACGGCTGCTTCTCCGTATTCTTTGGCCATTTCAGTTGCGACCTCAGAGTATTCTTTTGCGACTTCAATTGCGGCACCTCCATATTCTTTTGCTGCTTCAGTTGCAACTTCGGAAAATTCTTTAACTTTTTCAGCTGCGATTCCACCATATTGTTCACTG
>JAESGV010000361.1_pt1 | contig 20096 bp, 19 predicted proteins | sample 9269781 | NCBI WGS metagenome assembly JAESGV01 (sample SAMN15741586, study PRJNA653496) | algae metagenome | isolation source: Tildeniella torsiva UHER 1998/13D and co-occurring heterotrophs from... | place: Slovakia: Slovak Paradise National Park, Hrabusice, Kosice Region | collected 2000-01-01
TTGACGTTGTTCTAATGGATCCTCTTCTTCTTCATCAGAATAAAAGGCTTGTTTTTGGTATCCATCACCGACGAAGGGACTCATGAATTGTGATCTTCCGTAACGCAAAAGCATACCCATAATGACAACTTGACCCCACTCGTCGCAATCAACCAAAAACTTGCATAGTTTTCTAAACTGTGGATGAATAAGTTCCCAGTTGTTTGGACATATTTCGTTGAAAGCAAAAACTGCTGATCCCAAAACCATTGTGTTGTTATCACCCAATAGTTTTTCAATAATTTCTTGTAACTCGTCTTTTAGATCATTGTCCAAGGCGTATGCTTTTGGAATAGCTAAACAGGCTGCTTTGCGTACGTATGGTGATACGTCACCTGCGCATTTTTTGATCGCCATAACGATGATCTGAGTGATAAGAGTAACGCGAATACTCGACATGACACGTAACGCCAAAGCGCGAATGAATTGATTCTTATCTCCCAAACCTTTTTGGAAGTTGTTAACGGATAAAAGTGCCTCGTCTTGTTGTTTTTCCGCGTAATGAATTAAATACATATATACCAACTTTTTAAGTTCCAAATTTTTAACCACGACGTTTTTGACTACATAGGGAAACATCTCTTCTACATCCTTTCCTTTTGATATCATCTACAAAAATTGTTAACACTGGTTGGTTGTACATACGGCGACAAGTTTTTTCATTGCAACAAGTTTTTCGTTTTGCGAGTCACCATCAAGGTGTTTGCGAATCACCTCCAACTTGGTGTTCTGAACCTGGAAGAACTGCGAATCGCCGCTTGTGAGCATGACAGGGATCTTCTAGTTGCGTTGTATTAGTAGTCAACTGGTGTGATTGGTCAATTAGAAACATCCGTTACAACTAAGCAGGCATGAAAAATTTAATAAGAGCAAAACAGACATTACAGGATATGCCAGCTAAAATGCCGTACTTGAATCTTCTTGGAACAACTTTTTCTAACAACTGCTTGGTTAAATTTTGAAATGAAAGACGTACCAGTAAGAGCATGACAAATCCAAGAAAGAATCCTAACAGTATACCTCCATACATGTGATAGTTTGTACCTTCATAGTACATGATCGCATCGTTGCTTGGTTCATTGGTAACTTGTTGCATACCACCAAGATTGTCTTCATTCATCCACTCCTCTTCCAATTCTCTGAGGTCATCACCTGTAACTCGACCTTGTTGAAACTGTGTCAACAGATGTGGCCTAGATGCATAGAATTGATTTCGAATAAACAGAACATCCTCTTGATCAAACCCTGCTTCTGTAAGTCTGTCGAATCCACGAGGTGGAGGAGGTCCATTTGGGTCTATTTCTTGTGTTTGTCTATTTACATTATTTTGTGGTCGCGTTCGTATTGGAGTGTCGGAGAATGTACAGTGAATAAAGTCGCCATCGTTAACATGATAAAAAGAAAGAAACATTGGATCTTGCATTAATTTTCCCTGAAATATCAAACGTATATGTTGCTTTTCTTGAGCTTCTTTTCGTATTTGAGGCTCCCGAGAGTGCATACAAGAACGCAAAATTAATTGTTTGAATTCCGCCGTCGTTGTCGCCTCTAACGATTTGTTTTCGGTTGTTTGATGTACTTTGATGGTGTGACCAGTAATAAATCGTACATTTAGCGAGAAGTATGGCGTGGTGTTGTCTTGTGTTTCCATTTTGAAGTTTTACAAATCATGACAGACGAGTTTCAACCTGATGCAAAGAGTGTGAGAAAAACGAAAACCGAAGAAAAAGGGATAGATATTAGCGAAAAACGGCAGAACGAATTTCAGCCAGTCGTGTTTCAACAACAGGCATCATTTGACGACATTTTCAAAACTCCAGAATTCCCCACAACAACGTTCGATTTTGATGCACCACCAACGACAGATTCTACCAATATGTTTTCTTTTAATTTTAATGCAAGCAAAGAGGATGTTATGAAAGAAACAATTAACGACGCTCCAGATACTAGTAATCTAGATAAATAAAAACGCTGAACAATATAATTTAATAGAAAGTATATTATCTGGTAGATGTACCAAGGATGTTATCGTGTACTCGAATACAAAGCAACCAATTCTTTAAGGTATTGCCTTACCATTATACAAAATTATTATCCATGTAGCAAATCGACAAACATTTTCAGCTTGAAAGAAGTTTAGCAATAGTACTCCAATTGCGCACGAGAAAAGTTTCCATTTGTTGAATACAATTCTTGAATGTATCAGTTCTGCAACATATGTAGATTTTCTAGGTTGTGACGTGATTTTCAACGCATACTAGATATCAAATCTGCCAAATGTTGTTTAGCTGTAATGCTTGGTCAACTTGGGTTTACAATAAGTTTGACACTGACATGCAACGACTAGAAACGAACAGACAACACTTTTCATCGTTATGGACGTATACTAGGTGTGTACTAATGTACAGAAGGTGCGATTTAGCGAAAAGAAAGTACATTGAGATTCAATTTCCAATTAAATCATTAATATGTTGATGAAAGCATCACCAAGGATGAGAATGCGTTTATTCTTGATCACCCGCGTCCTCGCCCCCTTCTCCTTCCCCTTCAACGGATTCTGCACCTACTTCCTCATAATCTTTCTCGAGAGCAGCCAAATCCTCACGAGCTTCAGAGAATTCTCCCTCTTCCATACCTTCTCCGACATACCAATGGACGAAGGCACGCTTAGCGTACATCAGATCGAACTTGTGATCGATTCTGCTGAACACTTCGGCAATGGCGGTGGAGTTGGAAATCATGCACACAGCACGTTGAACTTTGGCCAAATCACCTCCAGGTACAACAGTTGGTGGTTGGTAATTGATACCGCACTTGAAACCAGTTGGTGACCAGTCGACGAATTGAATGGTTCTCTTGGTCTTGATGGTGGCGACAGAGGCGTTGACATCCTTTGGTACAACATCACCACGGTACATCAAGCAACAAGCCATGTACTTACCGTGACGTGGATCACACTTGGCCATCATGCTTGCTGGCTCGAAGGCAGAGTTGGTGATCTCAGCTACGGAGAGTTGTTCATGATAGGCCTTCTCAGCAGAGATGACTGGTGCATAAGAGCACAACATGAAATGGATACGTGGGTATGGCACCAAGTTAGTTTGGAACTCAGTGATATCAACGTTCAATGCACCATCGAAACGGAGGGAAGCAGTGAGCGAAGAGATGACTTGAGCTACCAATCTGTTCAAGTTGGTGTACGTTGGTCTTTGGATGTCCAATGAACGACGGCAAATGTCGTAAATAGCTTCGTTATCGAGCATGACTGCGACATCAGTGTGCTCCAATAAAGCGTGAGTGGAGAGCACAGAGTTGTATGGTTCTACAACAGCTGTTGCTACTTGAGGTGATGGGTAGACAGTGAAACCCAACTTGGACTTCTTGCCGTAATCAACGCTCAAGCGTTCCAACAATAAAGCTCCTAGACCTGAACCAGTACCACCACCGACAGAGTTGAAGACCAAGAAACCTTGGAGACCAGTGCAATTGTCAGCTAGCTTACGGATTCTATCCAAGCACAAATCGACAATTTCCTTACCAATGGTGTAGTGACCACGAGCATAGTTGTTCGCTGCGTCTTCCTTACCAGAGATAAGTTGTTCTGGATGGAACAATTGACGATAGGTTCCGGTACGGACTTCATCAATGACTGTTGGTTCCAAATCCAAGAATACAGCGCGAGGTACGTGTTTACCAGCACCGGTCTCGGAGAAGAAGGTGTTGAAGGCGTCATCTTCTACACCAATAGTTTTGTCTGATGGCATTTGACCATCGGGTTGAATACCATGCTCGAGGCAATAGAGTTCCCAGCATGCGTTACCGACTTGAATACCTGCTTGTCCAATGTGGATTGAAATTACTTCTCTCATCGCTAAACAGTTCTATGTTATGAAGAACGTTTGGTTTTTATGATAATGAAAAAAGCTAGTTGAGCAGCTGATATTACGCTAGATTGAGCGCCAATATCACTGATTGGAGAAAAACTAGTCATTTACAATACTGGAACAAAAGTGTACCACTATTTTTATTCTTCTAATAACAACCCAGCACTACCGATTCCTGACGCGTAACACTTGAAACCTTCGTTTGTCAAGTCACGTTTCAAATCTTCTTCACGATTCTTATCTTCATCTTCCAAGAGAACGAATGCGCATCCTCCGCCTCCTGCTCCAGTAAGTTTAGCATGGTAGCCATGTTTTTTGGCAATGGATACGACCAAATCCAATTTAACATGACCTGCTCCGATTTCATTTAACAGGATGTGATTTCTGTCAACAAGTGTTTCTAAATGGGTTTGTAACTCTTTTCGTGACATTTCTCCTGCATTTGTTTTATCAAAATCTGCCAAACATTTCTCTGTTATGCTTTGTATTTCGTCTAGTTTAGCGTCCATTTCAATTGGTGCGTTTTCCCTATTTACGCGTACTTGAGCAACGATTGCTTTTGTGTTTCGATTCACAGTTGTGTTCACAATTAAAATTCTCAAATTTGGAATTCTAAACGAGTTAGTATTTTCACATTCACATACTGTGATATTTGTCGTTGTATTTTTCCACCACTAAATGCAATCACTCCTCCAAACGTTCCAACAGCGTTATCAATTCCACTTGGTGTTCCATGCATTAATTGTTCAGCCAAATAACTCCACGTATTGACCATTTTTAAATTGACAACGCTTATCGTTCCAGATTGCAACAACAACGAAGATGCTAGACACACTGCAAATGAAGCAGATGATCCAAGTCCTGCACCTATTGGTAGTGAAGAGTCCATTGAAAATTGCAACGCTGGGTATCTTTGTGTTAAAAAATTTGTAGTCGACATACGTTCCATGTGTTCTGTTGAGATACAAATACAAGTAGAGTATGGCTACTAGTGAAACGAGTCTTGAATCTTCAACAACTAGTTTTGTAGCAAATTGCTCTACTTGTGGTGATTGTGGTGTATATTCTTCAATATTTTCTACTCCAACGTTCAAAAAGTCGATACGCGATTTAACGTGTTGTTCAATTAACGATATAACGTCGGAATGCACTTTTGGTACGTATGTTTCATCGATTGTATTGTTTTCGTGCAAAAACTCTGTTGATTCGACAGCTTTTAACACCTACTTGTTAAATAAAATTGCGAACAAACTTCAGAAACGACAAATGTGATACGTGGAACGCCAATAATACTTGCGTTGATAACTATTAAATTGCCTTCTATCTTTTGTACGTTGAAATTGGTTCGTAGGTCACTAAGACTTGCTGCGAGAGCTGTTTTACCATACACAACAGCGTGCTCTCCAAAAATAATGCATTTACCGGGAGAAGATACTGACACACTGTTCATGTCAAAATTAGTGTTTTTTATGAAACTTGTTGTCTGCTTACAAAGCACACCAACGTGACAAACGACGTCGAAAGGTACATGCAAAGTTGTACTTTCAATCTATATTCATAGTATTGACTACCTTCCTGCCACTGATCCATAAATTTCAAATCCTCCAACTATTAGTATTCTGTAGTTTGGGTTTTCTTGGGCGGTGTTTCCAAAGATTCTAAAATATCTAAAGTAATGCGCGCAATCTACACTCCAAGCAGAAACAGTACCTAGCCCATTAGTTTTGCCGTTCATAGAATAATCTTTAATGTGTTCTCTTAGTGTAGTCCACTTAACGTTGTCATTAGATCCTTGGAACAGCCAGTTTCTTAGTTCAAACCCACTACACACGTACAAACTGAAGCCTTTTAGAGCGTAATGAGTTGGTCGAATAGGAGGATTATTCAACAAATCTATCATTATCCAATGGTCTTGCAACTGTAAAGGCCCCTCGTACGATGTGCTAAATTTACCAGCAACCTCATGCGATACAACATCTGATATAGCGTTGTAGCCAGACGTAGGTGTGATACTGGACGCAGAAACTGCAACCAACCCTTGAATATGAGGATTTTCCCATGCTACGGTATGTTTTTGTGTTGCAATATAGTACATGTAGCCTTTTGAAAATAGAGTATTAGTGGGACTCTCTACGTACGGGAAGTATAAGCCTCTGTGTAGTGTCTGCAGGTAACGGTATAATTCTAGTGGGGTTGTACTTGAACTGCTGTCGCAGGTCGTTAGGATGTCTACATCTACGAACTGCATTTTGTTCTGGTTGATTTCACGTTACAAGTAAAACAAACAACAATTATAACGACCAATATTTTATTCCATGGTCTATTGTTTTCTTTGGAAGTATTCAAATTCTTCTTGTATACCATCAATAAAATCTTTTGCTCCAAGTTTTGGATTCCATCCCAATTGTTTCACTTTCTTTGCTTTGACACGTGAGCTAGTGCCCAAGAAGAACGCCATCATCGCTCCGAACACTTTTTCCAGTTCATCCTTGGCCAGTCTCTGTACCTCTTGTGCTGGTATAACACCCTTTTTGTATGCAATTTCTGCAACTTTGTTTGTCATGTCTTTGAATGGTACCTCTTCATTTGATACAAAATAGAGACCATTTGCTCCGAGATTCTTCACACTACCAGCTAAAAGTCCATAAATCAACTTCTTGTACGCTTGTACTAATTCTTCAATGTGAACTATTCCCCAAGTATTCTCTCCGTTCTTATATTGTGGAACTATTTTTTGTTGAAGTACTCCCTTGATCAAAAAAGGAAGTATGATAGATCTGTTGTTGGAGATGGATGGGATTCCAATACCTGGCCCAAAGACCATGGTTGGTGCGACAATGACTAGATCATACGAGGAAGATCTTTCGGTAATGTAGGTATCTACGTGTCGGTGAGGGTTTGTCGCTGGAAGAGACGCGATTTGTTCTTCGTCAGTATCGTCGAAAACATTGGGATCTAGTTCTCCCAATGGATGAGTGGCAGGATCGATCACAAGTGCGGAACCTGATGTGTGAACGTAGAGTGATCTCTTCCCCGTCTCCTTGAAACTCTTCTCCAATCCTGCCACTATTGCTTTAGCATTACCGAGATGATCGCAGTTTGCTGTTTCAATGACCAAATCCGCCTGTGATGCGGCCTTGATGATGATTTCAGAGTCGTCCAATGTACCTACTATCGCGTTTACTCCCAACTCTTTTAACAGATTTGCCTTTTCTTCGGAACGAACGAGTGCTGTTATCTTAAATTGTTCATCTTTGAGTAAAATTTCGTTCAAGATTCCACCACCAATATATCCTGTTGCGCCTGTGAGGAATACATTCGTTGTAGCTGTTGTGCTCATTTTTTTGATGTTATTAAAGTCGTGGTGAGCTTTGCTATTAATAACGGGACGGGATATGCGCTCTGTGCGCCCCGCATCGGATAATAGTTACACCGCTATTTTGCTGCACAAGAGAATTCTTGTAACTCACATCTACGATTGCTGGTCACAACCTGTCTTTTCGTCTTATTTTTACAAAATGAAAACAGTGTTTTCATAACAAACCATGTTTGTTAGCTCTCTTAAGGAGGCCACCGCTTGTCTCAACAACGGCCTCTTTGCGCTCGTTTCGTTGGACGATAAAGTAGGAGACGATCTGGAAACAGTAGTACAATTTAACAAGTTCGTTTCGAATCAAACAAAACTAGTTCAAAATATGACCAACATTTCCAACGCAATTAATGTGGGAGATTTTTCTGCAAGAATAACAGCTCCAGAACACCCACAATTAGAAACTGCGATAAATAAATCTATGGAGACACTTTCCGAGTTTTTTTCCGCTACAACAAAAGTCGTACAACAGTTTGGCGATGGTGACAACTATGCACGCGTCCTAAAGAATTATTCAGGAGACATGCAACAACTTTCATGCAACATCAACTCTAGTTTTCTAAATCGCGTGCAACCAGAACCTACAATAGACCATCAAATATCAAACCTCGTGGATTCTATATTATGCATTGACAATTCTCCAGAGATGCTAGGTTCCGTACTAGAAATGAAAAGCTCATTCGAAACAGTAACAGAAACTATGGAACATTTTAACATGTACAAGTGCATGAAAGAAATTATTTCAGAAGCAACACAACTTTTTGGAATTGATATCTACCTATGGATCGATCCACAAGTCAAGAAAAAGTTAACTGGTAGTATCGTATTCCAATCCGAAGTACAGTACATTATCGGAGAGTGCGCTTCCAGTAGCAACGGTGTGAACGTTACTGTGACAAACATACCACATGCTGTTTCTGCTTCCGTAGAGATCCTGATCGAAGTATCTTTTGATAAAGTACCAGAAGAGTTAGTGAGAAACATACATGACAAAATGTTTAAAACTAGTATTCAAGTCAAGGAAGACAGAATCGTATGTATGATACAAGCGAATCGATATATGGGAAGATTCAAGAAGCAAAAGATAGAAACGTATCCGCAGTGTATTCGAGTACTTGATGCGACGCGATCGCGAGCGTCGAAAGAATTTATGAAACAGACATTTGAAAGTTCAAACAATGTTATGGTCAAGTTGACAGTGCCACTTTACAAACTAGAGGAACAAGTAGATGTCATCGTAATGGATAACTGGGCAGATCTTCAAGATTTTGCATCTGGAAAGAACACGAGCAAAGTGTTATTTCTACTGCCAAATTCTCCTATCGAGCGTAGAAAACTACTGATCTACTCTCATCTGGATAAAAGGTGTCGATTCATCTGCAAACCAATTGATAATTTGAGGTTACTAGTGTACATACATAACATGATCAGTGAGCATTCAATTACAGGGTTCGACAAGTCACTACGTGAACTTGTTTCATCTACCATGTCGTTGATACACTGCTCTGATCCACCAACACCAAACATTAGAATACTCCATGCAGAAGATAACAAAATCTTCCAGAAAAGATTGCAAAAAGATGTTTCTAACAAGTATCGTATCATCGCAGTTACAAATGGCGAAGATGCTGTGAGTTTGTACAAAATACACAAGCAAGATATTATTTTACTAGATGGTGTTATGCCAAAGCTTTCTGGACCAAAAGCTGCACACCTTATTCGAGAAAATGAAATAGATTGTATGAAGAAAGGGTTTTTTACTGGTCGAGTACCAATCATTCATGTAGGAACAGAGAAACATTACGAGAAAGGTAGAATGAGTTTCGACGATCATGTAACAAAAGATGATGACGAATGGGGAGCCAAGATGAACCATGTAATCGAGTATTGGGTGGCACTTTCTAGATGGAAGAAAGCTGTACAGGAAAAAGCAAACACTGGTGGTCTTTTGTTACATTCAAAACAAAGATCGTTCTGTGATGTACTATTAAATTCTAGAAAATAGTTTTATGGCTTAAAAGGCAGACTTCTTTGGTGACTTTAACTTGTAGCACTTCTTGGCATGCTTCTTGCCGTGCTTCTTCTTTTGTTCCTTTCTTGGTGACTTCTTGTGCTTGTGTGACAAGGTGCGAGCTGCGGACTTTTTGTGTTTTCTGGTGTGGGCCTTGACGTGTCTGAAAGATCTAGCAACAGCCAAAACTGCGTGGTCAGCTTCTTTCTTGACGGCAACTAGGCTCTTCTTGTAATGTCTGTGTGCCTTGTTGAAAACACGTGGAATACCGAGCTTAGCGGCAAACCTCATCTTTCTTTCTGCGTTCTTGACTGCCTTGACCTTAGCGCCGTTTGTTTGAGCCTTCTTGATCTTGTTTTGGAGCTTACGGAATTGTGGTCTAGCAGATTTTGGTAGCTTCAAGCCATGCTTGTGGAAAGCCTTGGACAATCTTCCAACAGACTTTTTGATGACTTGTTTACCTTCCTTGACGGCAGCCAATGTCTTTCTGTGGAATTTAGCTCCCTTGATACGGTGTTCAGCCTTGTCAACAATTTTGGCAACGTTGATGGTGAGCTTGTTGTATTGGTTGGCCAATACCTTTCTTGCTGATTCATCTTCAGTGGTGTGGAATTCCTTGCGTACAGCGGCAGCCTTCTTGTGATAGTTTCTCTTGATGGCAGCAACGATAGCCTTGAGCTTCTCAGCGTTGGCGATGGTTGGCTTGGCAGCGAGTTTTCTGGTCAAGGTGTTGGCTCTCTTCTTTGACGTTTTGATGGTCTTGTTGACAGTCTTCTTGACGTTCTTGGTTTTGTTGGAATTCTTCTTTCCACCACGACGACGACGTTGAGCTCTCTTTGGAGTTTTGGCTACCAAATCAGCAAAGTTGATGGTATCGTGAACTGGAGCAGCGAGTACGGCAGCGGCGCCCATTTCAGCGGATAAAACGGCAGCAGCTCCCATAGTCTTGGCGACTTGCTTTTCTGGCAATAATTTTGCACTGCGGAGGCGACCAAGTTTTTCAGTCTTATTCTTGTGAATAACAACGCGAGTGAATTTGTTGTCACCAATTTGTACTTTAACGGCATATTCAGTTCCATCAGCGAGGCGCTTCTTGGTGAATGAAACTGGTGTAGTTTGTGCGAATTCGAAACCAGTGGCTTGTTCGAGTTGTGGTTTGATATCGGAAACTAGTTGTTTGACGTTGGCATTGGCTTTGAATGAAACGCGTTTGACTACGGATTGGACTTTTGTGTCACTCTTAACATATGAAAAGATTGGCTTGGTGAGTCTGTTTCTAATACGTCTGACTTTGCCGTTCTTTCCTACGAATGAAGCACCGGTGAATGGGATGGACTTGACGCCATCTTTTCCTACAAAAGATGCTCCGTCGACAGTGGTTGTTTTTTCTGCTCCAATAAATTTAAAAACTGGTTCTTTTGGAATAGCTTCTGGAGCTTGTTGTTGTTGTTGCTCGATGATTTTAGCGATTGCTTGTCTGCGTGCTTCTTTCACAGCGATCTTTTGGTCGGCTACGTTTGTTAAATTCGGATTTTCGTGTACTGTACCTGTGAGAACAGCAGCGCTATCATCTGCTACGACTAGCGCAATGAGAAGTGCGAGTACAGCTACGGCGACTACACGCATTCGATATTTTTCTTAGGTTCTGTGTTTGGTCCAAAAGATGAATTGACGATGACAGTTCCGACGTTTGACATGCTGTCATCTATCATTATTGTAAGTTCTCGCGTTTCGCATGTAGAATGCTAAGAAGATTTTAAGCTAATCGTTTGGTATTTGTGATTATTGCGACATTCTTGTTCAACAGCTTTTAATTTGTTATTCTGACAAAGTTGGCTAGCAAAACACGCAAACAGAACATGAGTGATGTTCTTGTTCCTTGCAGTCTCACACTAGCATCACTGACAGTTCACGTTCTTATGTCAAAAGCAACAAAACGAAATACATTACTGGATAGATGTCGCGGCGCAATTTTTGGTGAAGCAATTGGTGATGCAAAAGGTATTCCATACCAAGCACTCACCAAAAAACAAATACAAGACCTGTTGGAACAAAACAATGTTCCATCAGACTCTGTATATGAGCAGTGCGGAGATAAGAATCCATATATTCCTGCATTCTATGGGCCAGGTCGAGGGACCGATTCGACACAACTCACTATCGCCATGGCTCATGCTATATCACGATCCATCGAGTTCAATAATGGCATATTAAGCATGGACTTTGTAGTTGCAGAGCATATCAGGCAATGGAAAACGAGTATCGATGGATGGGGTGGTACAACTATGACTGCCATCGAAAAGTTGCACAACAAATCACATACTTTTGCTGACAGTGGGAATTCAAGAGGTGTAGGTGATGGAGTTCTCATCAAACTTGCTCCACTAGCGTTCTTTTACGCGCAGCAACCACAACCAACTTCTCTATCGCGACAGGAAGAGATCATCACACTATGCAAAATGACGCACGCCACATCTGTTGCCATAGTTACGAGTATTGTCTACTGTTGCTTCTTTGAAGAGCTGATTCGCGACGGAATCGTCGAACGAACCAAAGAACAACGAATTGATGTCGCTCATAGATACACCAAACTTGCATCGAAAATCGAGGATTCTTATTTTAGTGGTACGGAGCAGGCTAGAGATTATCTTTCTAGAAATTTGTCCAACATTGCTCGCGAAATAGAATCATGTAAAGATGGTATTCTTTCTGATGAGAAACTTTTGGAACTATCCAACGGTGGAAGTTATCATTGCGTGGATGCGTGTAGTATAGTTATGGGAATGATTTTAGGATCTTCTTCATTGTGTTTTGATATGATAACGCGTATGGCTCATATTGGAGGTGATACTAGTCCTACTGCTGGTATGATTGGGGCGATAGTTGGAAGTGTAATAGGGTTATCAGCTTTTCCTCAACAGTTTGTAGAGAAACATGTACAAAAAGTGGAGCTTTACGATGCAGCTCTTGCTCTGACAAATCATTTGTAACATTTTCACTGGTAGAGTATTCAAGAACTGGACATTAGGTAGAAAATTTGTACTTTCATCTTTGATCTATAAATTTTAATATGTACATTATTCTCGTTTCTCTTCGCCTCTCGTGCGAATAGACTCTACCGCGCATTCACGTACTCTAGAGTCTTCTAGTTGTGGTTGTTGCGCCCAATTGGGAGCATTCAATTCGTCTCTAGAAATTGGATTTGTTGGTGGCCGCTCTCCCAAGTAGATATCATAGTCTTTGTAGTCCCTCTGTACCATCTTTTTCTCAGTCAATCGGTCTGAAGTCCAAGCTTAGCTATGTAATTATTAATAGTCTTTGTAAGTCAATTGTGGGACAATCTTGTCAAATGTGTTTTTAATTTGTATTCTTAATAAATTATAGTTTACATAGTTTTACACTTCGTTTGTGAATATTACATTACCGAAACTTCTTCTATCAAAGACCATAGTTATGCGTTCTAGAATTATTCCTTCTTCATTTACCATATCAACGACACACCGCATGCCTTTTGTTATTTTGCCACGTAGTTCTGCATTTTTAGCTGTGAGTGCCAAAAAACCATCTCCGTTTCCGTGTAATTCACCTCCAGTCGCCCACAATAATACGGCTGAAGATTCCTCTTCTCTAACTACAACGCTTGATAGTTTCATTTCACCATTTAAATTCTGTACAATATTTTTTTGTTCGATGGGTTCGGCTATCGGTGTTGTTTCTGATAGAACTCCTGCCGTAGTCTCCTGTGACCGTGTTTTGGCTTTTCTCTTTGCGATGAGAATACCAGCTGCTATGCCAACTAATGGTATGAGGACCATGGTGTATGATGTGTTTGAAGTTTTAAACTAGTTTCAGAACTTTTTTTGAGCCCAATTCTTTTTCTAACTTTGGATAAGCCGATGCGGGGTAAAAATACTTCAACTTGACTCGTCATGGTACACGTTTCTGATTCAACTGGAAGCACATCATTTACAGAACAGCCAGCTAATTATCTTGATATGTCCAAGTGTCGATATTCCTTCTCTACAGTAAATATCTCATACAAACTGGGTTCTCTGTAAAGAAATTGACTTTTGAGTTTATTTACGTATTTTTGAAACTAGCCATTCTATTCCATCGAGAATTCCTCTTCCGTTATTGGCACAACATGGTTGTATTCTTACATCTCTCATCAAAAACATGCTCTCACGTTTAGTCCTTTCAATTTCATCTAGTTCTGTGAATCCAAAAAAGAAATCATGAACGTATTGTGCAGAAACCGCAGTATCGATATCTTGTTTGTTTGCAAATATAAGAATAGGAAAATCGTGAACTATATTCTCCATGGTCGTCACAAATGAGAAAAATTCATCTCTGCTAACTTGTAATGTGTCTTTGTTGTAGCAGTCTACTACGTATATCATACACGTTATTGTATCGTTGACATAGTGAGGCCAAAGCGGTCGTATTCTATCGACACTTCCAAGATCCCAAATGACGAGAGTTGATGAAGAGTTAACTGGAATGTTTTCGACGTTGAATCCAATCGTTATCATAGCGCTCACTATTTCTCCAAGTTTCATTTGATAGAGTATTGACGTTTGACCAGGTCGTTCTACGCCACACATTATACATAGATATTCTTTGGGATTAGAACTAAAAAACGACTTGGGTTTGTTTTCTTTTGGAAATTTACGTATTGTGGCAGTATTTTTCGCGACTATCGATATTTCGTGTAACCATCCTCGTGTTGTTCGCGTTGGTAAACTTTCTCGTGTAACAATAATTGGCAGCCATCGAAAAGAGGATAAGAAAAATGTTCGAATATAATCGTGAGAAGTAACTGCATTGTTCCATTGCTTGTTAATGAGGGAGCATTTGACAATATCTGGGAGTAATAAAAACTCTACAACATTTTGCACACAGTCAGTGTCCAGTTTGTCCAACATAATAGTTAGTTACAATCCATAGAACATCATGTTACTGTTATGTTCGTCTGGTAAACCGTAAAAGCTCAATCTTGAAGGTGAACAATTTGACAAACACAAACATGACAAAGCAAAAGGGCAATCAACAAAGCACTAAAAATCAAGACAAAAAACCACAAAAGCAAGGTGTAAATATACAAATTCCACGTGTAGCAGTGCCACGAGACCCACTGGATGCGAACTACACTTTATCATTCGCAGTGAACGAAGCACAAGAGATGAAAGAATTCTTTGACGAGTACGGATTCGTCGTCATACGAGATGTTTTGACTCCACAAGAATGCACAGATACACTCACAGAAGTTTTCGATGTTTTACAGTATTTCGAACCACAAAAATGTTCGTGGGATAGAAATGATATCACAACGTGGAATCAGTGGCCATCAAACGCCATGGAACGTTTTGGTTCACCATCACGACCACCTATCTTTACTCGACAGTTCATGCTAAATCGTGTAAACCCAAACATGCACAAAGTGTTTGCAACGCTCATCGGAGAACAAGATTTAATCGTTAGTCACGATAGATGCTGTTTGTACAGACCAACGAGGAACGTACTCACATCCACTGGTATTCAAGCCAAAATGGAGCATTGGGCAACAGCTCCCAATTTGCATCTCGATATGAGTCCATGGTGCTATTTATCTCCTGATGGTCCAGTCGCGACAGAACGAGAGTTATCCAAACTACGATACGAGCACACAGGTTCTTTCATTTTTGAGAATAATCAAGTATCTGGAGAGGATGGTCTACTCATCCAAGGTGTCATCAATTTGGTCGACAACTACGATGAAGATGGTGGATTCCAATGCGTACCTGGATTCCCAAAAATCTTTGATGAATATTTTAAGTCATTGGCTAAACAAATGAATCCTAATCCACTAGATGAGTTGTTGAACGAAAAGAATCTTACAGGTGGTTTCAACTTTCACAAAAATGATATTTTGAACTCGTATGGAGTACGTGTACCATTACGAGCAGGAAGTATCGTTGTCTGGGATCAGAAAATGCCACATGGTTCTTTACCAAACCAAAGTTCACGTATGAGAAGTGCACAGTTTATCCGTATGTATCCAGCTAGTCAACTACGTGAACATCGCGATCGTAGAGAATCAAGAAGAGATTGTATTCGCGAGCAACTAGAAAAGATTCAACCATCGTTGCAACTAGATCAAAGACAAAAAGGTCTACTTGATTTAAATTAAATTTTTATTTTCTTTCTTGGTCGTTTCGTGATGCATTCTTCTCTCCATTTTATCACGTCGATTGTTCCATCTTCTAGTCGTGGTGCTTGTAAGCGTTTGTTCATACCTGTTATGAAACGTAACCTTGGGCATCCTTTTAGTAACTTTTTAGCTGATCCTGCTTTAAAATCGGGATGAACTGTGATACTGTCCAAATTGGGACAATAACTGACCACATCGTCAATGAATTGATCTCCAATTTTTACATCTAGTCGTTTAAGATTTGGTGTGTGTTTTAGAAATTGGTAGCACTCGACTCTATCGCCATCAAGTATTTCCAACTCTGATAATGCTGGCATATCTTCATCAATTGCTTCACTCAAAATGTAAATTCTAAGCGTTTTTAACTTCTTAAGTTTACGCGTTACTAGTTGTTGCGTTTGTTTATCGATATGTAATTCCTGTAACGATTTAAAATTTGGACAATAGTCACTAAGAGCATTAACAATTTCTTCATCTACAGGACCATCGTACTCGCATAAGTAAGGAGATCGTTGCACGATTTCTACCCACTTATTTTTCTTGCCATTGAAACTGGAGGTGAAATATATTCGAGTTAAATTCGTTACAGGTGGGAGGTACCGCAGCAGTAACGTCGCCAACTCTTCGGATTCGTGGATTCCTTGTATTGTTAGGTTGGTCATTGTCTTTGCTGCATGTGGAAGAATAGCATCAGCAATAGGTTTATATAATGTTTCATAACAAACGAGTACGTGAGTTATTGTTCGATGTGTTATAATTTGCTCAATCTTTTCTTCTGTCAAATAATTTCGAGTGTATATGTCGTAAGGCCAAAGCCTGCACTGTATTGGATTGTTTTCATAAGTCGGAATTATTGCTGAATATTTTGGAAACATAGCGTAGAACGAATCTAGTTCATCTAGTCTTGGAGTACAGGTAATAGAGCCAATGTAGAGTATTCTTAGATTGTGACACTCGCGAAGTAAATCTAAGTATACTTGATATGCGTTGCTAATCCAAGATACGTATAGTTCCTCGACATTATAAAATCGTTTCAAAGGACTCATTATATTTTTCATGGTGGTAAGATCTAGAGTTAATACGTACATAGTGGCGTACTCATACCACTTTGAACATATTAACTGATAGCTGTACACGACATCTCTTAGTGGCAGATACTTTATGATGACACTGTGCACATCAGCTGGCAGAGATAGCATGGGTACGTTTTTACAAAAACAATTATGAAGTTGGTTGCATAAGAGCAGATTTTGTTAATGTTCAGGCAAAGAATACTTTATTACACTGAAATGAGCTTGTGAACCTCTTCATCGGTATTAATGTCCAAAATGAATCTTCCTGACCACTCATGAGGAGCTACCAAAGAGAATTGTGCAATAATCTTTCCTACATTATCTGGCTGTACTAATTTACCTTCTTCTCTCATTGTTCTCAAAGCTTGTGCGAGATTCTTATCAAGCTTGCCAGAGTCATGGTCAAGAGTTTCCATTGCCTTATCAGTTTCTACAGAACCTGGTCCAATCGAGATGGAAGTGATATCTTTCTCTTCGTTACCAACAGAAGCAACAAAATGATTGAGAGCAGCTTTGCTCGATCCATATGCGCTGAAGCCACCAATTGCTTGTTGAGCTGCGAGAGATGATATGTAGATGATCGTGCCTTTTGACTTTCTCAAGTATGGGATAGCGTACTTGGTAGCAGATACAGAAGAGAAGAGATTAACTTGATATGTTCTAACATAGTCTTCTACAACATTATCATCAGCAACCAATGATGTTGGGAAAATGCCTGCATTCAAAACGAGTAGGTTGATTTGATCGAAAGCTGCAACTGATGATTCGATGACATGTTTCGCGGCGTCTGGTTTACTCAAATCGGCTGTGATGGTATGAACGACAAGATTGTTGTTGATTTCTTTTAGTTCTTTCGCTAGTTGTAGTAAATCTGATTCGCTTCTAGCGGTGATGGCGATATGGGTTACTTTTAATTCGCGAGAAAGGTGAAGAGCAATGTGCTTGCCAATTCCTTTTGATGCTCCTTGTCGATTAATGATTGAATTGGTTGTTACCTGTTACTATAGCAGTGTATTTGTTTGTCATATTTTTGTTGAGGTTTGGAGTTGCTTTGGACTCTATTTTATAACATAAAATGAGGGAGCGCATACTCCGACCATGATATTTTTCCGAGTCGGCGAACGCGACTAGCTCCCTACTGTTTAAAAATAGTAGCTACAGCTTTATCCTAAGGCATGTATTCCCTCTTCATTCAAAAAACAAATCTCTTAAAATTGTTTACAAGCAGTTCAAATTATTTCAAATTACGACAACGAATTCGCACACCTTTTGACAGTACAAGTATCTGTACGTTTGCTTGTAATGTAGCCCAGTTCGCGAATCATTAAACGTCAGATGTCAAACAAGCCAAAGCTGCCGAGCGAGATACTGAAGCTCATCATATCCTTTATTCCAAAACCTGTGGATGCAAAAACGCTATGCGCACTTGGTAGGAAACACAATGTGTTCTCACATTTAGAACTTGTTTCAAAATTTGTTCGGTCACAAGTAAATACCGAACTATTCTGGAGTCAGGCGTTATGCGACAAATACCCAGAAATAGGCAGAACAGACTCTAGTGAGAAACACTATGTTTCTAAAAATTTTAAGCGTGTACTGCAACAGATGAATGAATATGTCAAACAAAACTGCGATCCTGTACAACTCAAAAACGGACTGCTAAAGTCTGGAAAAATACAAAACATAAAATTGGCCATCATAGGATCAGAATTCACTGGAAAATCGGCACTACTTTATCAATGGAAAAGTCACAAATTTAATGAAAACTACGACGCTACAGTAGAAGATAGCCACGAACAAAACTTGGCAGTAGGAAAAGAAAAAGCATTCCTACACATTAAAGACACAGCAGGAGCTCTCGAGTACAAAGAACTTCGAGAAGAGTTTATTAGGAATTCTACTGGTTTTATTCTAGTCTACAACGTCACTGATCGTAACACTTTTGACGATCTAGACATGTTTGTTCACCAAATCTTTACATTGAAAAAAGTCAAAGTGCCAATGGTGGTAGTAGGAAATAAGAATGACTTGAAAGAGAAGCGACAGGTAAGTGAGCAGGAAGGAAGAGATTTTGCAGGTACATTAGATGCAGCATTCTTTGAAACAAGTGCAAAAACGAGGTATAATGTCGAGGAGGCGTTTACAGAAGCGACTAGAAGGAGTATGTGCGCAACAGTTGATTTTGTTTCGCTGATTCCTATTTTGGCACATGCTGTAAGTAAAAAGAACCCAAGTAGACGTGGTAGTGAGTGTAGCGTAATGTAGATGTATTTTAAACGAGATCCTCTGCATTTGGATCCGTTAGCTGTTAGATTGAGTTGTGCAAATGAAATAAAAAATAACCAGCAGTCATACTTCTGCTTTGTAAAAAAGTTTCCCGAACAAAACATGAACATCTTACAGCGAGTTCTACTGCTCCCAGTTAATTTCGTTTCGTACTTGTATAGACTCGTTTTTGGTGCAAAATCAAAGTACCATGGCGTTCAGAATCCAACACCCCCACCTCCAGTTAATCATATTACATTCCCTCAAATAGAAGTTCCAAAAGATCCTAACGACCCAGAATTTTGTATTTCATTTACTCGCGACCAAGTCAAAGAATACACAAACTTTTTCAAGGAGTATGGCTTTGTAGTAATACAAAATGTAATCGCACAGCCTCAAATCGAAGCTACTATCGATGAGATATGGGGTATAATCACTGGTACTGACCCTCAAACAGCACCACAAATGCAAGTCATCAAAGACTATTACGAAAACAAGTTAAATATTCCATTTGTTCCTGTAAACAGGGAAGATCCTGCAACATGGGCTCACGACCATGGATGGCCAGAAGGTGAAGATTTGGGTATTTTGGGAAGTGGAAGTTCGTTCCAACGACGCGCATTTGAAAATCGTACAAACCCTATCATCTATGATGTATGTAAGAACTTGCTAGGAAGAGAAGATTTATGGATGGGACTTGATAGATATGGAGTTATCAAACCTAATACGCAAGTATTAATGCCAAACGGTACGCGGCAAGATTTTCCAAAATACAAAACCATTGCGACTTGGATGCATTGGGATATCAACCCATTCATGTTGATAAATGAAGCCAAAGAAGATACAGTCATGAGAGAAGAAAAGTCCATTGACGCTCCAGACCTGTTTGGAAATTACTTTTTCTTGTCGGAGAGAAATAACACTGCTCAACCAAGTCAAAAGATTCAAGGAATAATAGCGTTAACTGATGCACGCGAGTGCGATGGTGGATTTTTTACTGTTCCTGGATTTTCGAAAGAGAATACACTCGCATGGGCGAAACATCATGCAACTGAACGAAAAATGAAACCAATGTCTACGCTAACTGTACCTAGAGATGATCCAATGATTGCTCAAGGACGTCCTGTACCTGTTCGTGCAGGTTCTGTGATTCTTTTTGATGCAAGACAACCTCATCAGAACTTTCCTAATCAATCAGATCGTTTTCGAATGTGTCAATACATTAAAACGTTTCCTGAAAGAGATGCGATCAAAGAGGAGCATC
>JAESGV010000362.1_pt1 | contig 20038 bp, 16 predicted proteins | sample 9269781 | NCBI WGS metagenome assembly JAESGV01 (sample SAMN15741586, study PRJNA653496) | algae metagenome | isolation source: Tildeniella torsiva UHER 1998/13D and co-occurring heterotrophs from... | place: Slovakia: Slovak Paradise National Park, Hrabusice, Kosice Region | collected 2000-01-01
TTCGACCATCGATGACGATTTTCGTTTATGTTGTGGTTTGATTTCTGGTGTAGATTGATTACGGTCAAATAAGAACGTTTCTGCTTGTCGCAGTACTACAGAGTCATATCCTCGTGATAATAGTTTGCGCTCTACAATTGGTTTGTATTCTTCTTGTTCTGGTGATGTTGGTGGTGAAAGTGTGCTGGAATCAACGCGTGGTGAAATAGGTTCTCGTGGAGATGAGTCACCTCGTTTTCTGGGAGACAAAACCCTGCGTACTTTCTGTAGCATTGTTTGACTTTGTTTTGTTGGACAAATATGGAACTGATTAGAATGACAGTTGTAACTGGGTGGCTTGTTGATCTTTGCATAGCTTTACACTCAGTTCACTGTCAGACAATCACATTCACTCTCACCTCTTGTGTACTTTCAAGCTTAATTATCCAATTCCAATAGCTACAGTTGAGTAAAGTTCAAAATGCAAACACAGAATGAACTCACCAATAGACCACCATCGTGTTGGGTTACTAGTGGAATACTAGAGTGCGACGATATATTTAGAATAGTGTTCAGTTATCTGGATATCAAAGATTGTTATGCAGTTTCGCATACGTGCTCATATTGGCTATCATTTGCTGATGAAGAGTTTTGGAAAGATAAATGTACGCACAGTTATAAGAATGATAAAAGATTGAATACTATCCGACCTGGGGCAATGCCTAAAATTACCAAATACAACAGAAAACAAGTAAAAAAGATGGAAAAGTCACAAGAGAAAGATATTTATTGGAAGAAAGAAGCATTCTTAGCTCTTAAGCGCCATTTAGCAGAGGAAGCCATCGAAACTTCAAAACATGTTGGGTTACGATTGGCATTCTGCAGTACGGTGCATGAAGCAAATCCACCTCAAAGAGTACGCTTTTGTACACATCCTCCGAGCTCCATAATCAAATTATTAGAAGGGCATACAAATGATAGAACAACATATTATGACACCATCCAGATAGTATGCACTGCGTGCGAAACGGGGTGTACCCTATCGAGTCAATCACCAGTCTACCGATATGATAATTATCAGTCCAGGAGAGACAAGCATGCTCCTGACGGAAAAAAGGATTATCTACCACATGTTCATGTGTTCTATGGCAGCATTCTGTACAAACCTATTTTCACGTTTAAAAAATAAATAACGGCCATCATGTTTAGTTGAGTAATGTAGTTGGCCAAATCGCAAACAAAATTACAACATGACAGATGTACTAACTCCAAATGCGCCTGTGGAAGAGACTAAACCACAGAGACTGGAAGACTTCTTCCCATATTCTGCGCCAGATAGCTTCCAATTCCTGCCATACTTAAGTCAAAATGATGCTTTACTATCACAAGATGCGAGGTACACCTTAACACAGTGCTCTAATATTTTAGAATATCCAGAGAAGAGATGTTACGTTTTCAAAACAGAGATGTACACAAATTACTTCGTGCAACACCCCATAGGTTCTGGACACACGTATTATTCGACACTTCTTTTCCGCAATTTATCTCTTCGTATCTACGGTACGCGAACATCTCAAGTACACTAATATTGTAGATATGCACCACGTCCTTTTGATCCAACAGAAATAGGACTCGAACAACCACAAACTGAACTCAATTTGTACGAAAGAAAACTCGAATCCATGCTATCAAGAAGAATATTCTTTTTATATTGGCGACTCGTCACAGAAGATAAACTCAACAAACATAGCACCAATTTCCAATTAGGAGAAGTGCTCTACGATCACTGGCTTATCGACATTCCATGCATACTCGATCTATCAGCGCTTTTCGGAAGCGGAAACGCAAGACTCATGAAAGAACTCTTGGCAAAAACGTTTTCCATGCAACCAGCGTATTTTTCCGATCTCATGACAAGCGTTGGATACATTGCCAAAGCGTTCAATTTGGAGGGCGAGGGAAATAGAACAGATAGAGTGAAGTATTTATACGATACAACATTTGCACTTCGTTCGTTTTTGGATTTATTCCCACTTGGTGCGTTCGCGTTCGTAGGTGGAGAGGAAACCTTTTTATCAGTACTAGTCAACTTTTATGAAAAAGATTTACCAAAACTTGGCGAAAAAGCAAACGAATCACAAGTGTTCCAATTGACGCAGATCAAGTTGAATATTTTGGGAATATGCGATGCCATCATGAACGAGTGTTACTTGGGAAATCCATTGACACCACTCGTACACGCGACTTCTGCAGAGAATCTACTTTTCGATGCACTTCACAAGAGATACCTACAACCTTATGTTCAAGATCCAAAACTCACAATCGCACTATGCCAACTCGTTTCCAAGCAAATGGACCATGTCGAACAACAAATCAGCGATCCAGCAGAATTGACAAAATATCTACAAAACACTTTCGAAACACCAATTGGAGAGTTCCTAGCTCACTACGATCGTGTTTATCATTTATCACACTCACTTGGACAATTTGCGAAAAAAGATACCACGTTGAACAAGTTTATTGAAACACTACATCAAGTACAAAACAAGTTTGGTTTCACACAAGAGAATTCTACACAATTGGACGCTGCTGTACAACAATTGCAAGAAATGTTCCCTTCTTATGGTGCTGGATACTTACAATTGGCGTTAGAGTATTTTGATAACAGTACGGAACGTACATTATCAGCGTTATTGGATAACAACATTCCAGAGTCGTTAGAAAAAGTTGAAAAATCACTAACGATGCAACAATTGGAACATTCTAGACATACCATTGTAGATTCAAGAAAATCAGGTCCACCACAATCGCCATTGAGTAGTGGAGAAGTTTCACCAATGGTTTGGGAAAATGCAGACTTTTTCGCATCCATGCACATTGGAAAGAAAAACAAGACAAAAGATGTTTTGAATGAACTCCTTGATGATGGTCTAAGACAAAGAATTGTAGAAACATACATGTACGATGACGAGTACGATGATTCTTACGATGATGTTGCCAATTTTGATGTTGGTGAAGGAAATGCCGAAGAAGATTCTGTTTCAGAAAACTTGGGAATTTTCACAAGTCAAAAGAGTTTACCAACTTCTAATCCTAATCGAAAACCAAAGAAAGAAAAGAAGGAAGAACCACAGAAACAACAACCTACGCCTGTTCAGCAACCAAAACAGGAACAAACAGATGAGAAGCCAAGTGCAGGACGAGGAAGAGGGTATAAGAAAGAGAGTACAACAAGTGGACAAACTACAGCTCCTGATGCTGGAAGAGGTCGTGGACGTGGTTATGGACAAAACAAAGCCCACAAGAAAGAAGGAAAGAAAGCAGGAAGAAAAGAAATGGGCAAACTTTTCAATCAGCCACAGTAAATTGTACAATCAACGATAGCGTTAAGCACTATTCACCAAGTTGTAATTTGTCCAATCCAAAACGGGCTATGCTGTCGAACGAGTTCCAAGTGCGAGTTTAAAATAATTCAAAAGCACTATTCAGCAGAGTTGCACGACAGCAGTCAATAGTTTAACCTTTTATGGAAAGAGATGAGTATTTTTTGCTGTGTATTTTTTCCTTGCGTCAGCACATAAAAGCGTGAGAGACAGGCGGTATCAAAACATAAAACCAAAAAACATGATCAAGTCCCTTCTCTTGGGTACACTACTCGTGTCCCTTGCTCTCGCCCAAACTGTAAATTACATTGCCCTCACTAACATGGGTGTCGCATCAATCGGTGTTACTGATGGTGTCTACACTTACGTTGGCACTCGCCTCGGTGTGCTTGTCAAGTTCAAGAACGCTGACATGTCTCGTGAAGGTGTGTACTATCCACCTGACCCTTACGAAGTCCGCAATATGACATTCTCACCAGCCAAAGATTACCTTTACGTTGCATATACTTCTGGCTCCTACTTTGGATTGAAGAAGATCAAAACGAGTGATCTAACTCAAAGCGCTTCCTCTGTTGCTGACATGCCTGCTAGTTTGTACTACAGTATCTACGCAGACAACTCATACGTGTACATTGGATCAAACGAAAATTCTGCAAGTCAAACCATCAAGTGGTACACTACATCCAACCTTATGCATGTAAACACCATCATAACTGAGGCAAAGTTCTATGGTATTGTTAATGGTAACATGTACTTTAGCTCTGCTACTGGAATGACCAAAGTTGATCCTGCTACCAACGTTGCTACAGCCATTAACGTCAACTTGGCACAATATGGAGCTATTCAATCATACGTCATCGTTGGTTCCAAGATTCACATGATCACTGAGGGTAGCGGATCATTCGGTCACAACTTGGTCACATTCGACACTACCACCAACCAAATCACCTCCGTAAGCATTGGCGATTTACCAATTGAGAACACTACCCAAATTGGAAAATCCTACCAAACTGATGCCACTAAGAGATCTGCGGCAATCAGACTTCAAGTCGATCTTGCTGACAGTAATCGTCTATACGCCATTGTTGTCGGATATCAAAGTGGATACTATGGCTCTGGCTACGCAGGTGACTACAATCAATACATTATCGATCTCACCACAAACCAAGTTACCAAAAGGCCATTCGTTCTAACTGGTTACTATATTGGTAATCTTCCAAGCTATGTCAAGATCTATGATTACTTGCTATACGGAGATACTATCTACTCCATTCAATACGCAAACACTGATCTTCCAAAGTTCTGCAAGTTTGACGTCAACGGTGAACAAATATGCACAAAAGAATTTATTAACGCGAACACCAAAGAAGCAAGAACATTGGTCTACGCCAAAGGAAACTTGTTCTACTGCGCTGGTGGAGAATCATTGGGATCAGGTGGGTACCTAGCATCATCGCAAACGACAATGCGTAACACTAGCCAAGTCTGCTTTGACGCATACTATGATGGTCACTACATTTACGCATACAATGCTATAATGCTCCTCAAGATTAACCCTGATACGCTAGAAAGCGTTTCTGATTTGTATATTCCAAACTATCCATACAATACCTTCTTCTCCATGTTCACCTACGAAGGAGAGTTTGCCTACTTTGATCGCGCAGACGGTGCCGTTAAGAGATACGACCAAACTGTCATCAAGTCCATTCCAAATTATGTCCGTGGTGATTCCACTATCTATCCATCAATTGATCCATCTGGTCGCTACGTCTTCTTTTTAGATGGTACAAACATCAAGAGATACGACTTCCAAACCAACTCGTACGCTACTACTGCCGCTCAAGGTGCTATCAACAGATTTGTATTCCACAACGGATTTGCGTACAGCACTGGTGCTAATAATAACCAATTGATCAAGTTCAACATGGAAACTATGGAACATGTCTATACCAAGACAATGTTCACTCATGTTGGCAACGATATCGAGTTTTACTACAGAGAAAGACACAACTTGGTCTTTGTTGGTGATAAGGCATACATGGGTGCCGATGGTGTTGGAGTTTTAAAGATCAACTTGGCTGATGGTGTCATTGAAGATACTATTACAGTTGGCATGAGTGGTGTTAACCAACTCGCTCAAGGTGATACCACTTACTTTACTGGTGGTAAAGCTTTGCATGACTGGATTGGTTTCTTTGCTATTGACGGCAGCTCAACTAGTGCTCCAAGCTCTGGACCATCATCAACTAGCGCACCAGGTACTTCATCAACCAATGCGCCAGGAACTTCATCAACTGTTGCCCCAAGCTCTGGACCATCCTCTACCAATGCACCAGGTACACCATCCACTTCATCAACTGGTGCTCCAGGCACACCATCCAGTGAGGCAACTAAACCAGCTGGCGAAAACATTAGTGGTAATAACAACGCTAGAGCTTCAAGTGCAACCACTGTTACCGTAAGCGGTTTGGTACTTGCTGCAGTAGCTGTTGCTCTCTTGTAAATAATTACTATTCTCTAATAAATGTATATAATTTAACAACACGATTTCACTGCGAAGAAAGAACCAAAGTTGTGAACGTAGAATGTTTGACATCTGGTCGGTCAACTTTTTGATTTGTAAAACATGAAAGAAGAGCAAGTGTTCAAATATTGGGCTGGTTTCGTTGCGTTTTGGCGAGTTTTTTCGATTGTGAATGGTTTTTTTAATGTCGCTGTATTTCGCGATAACATGTATTCGAATGGACCAGGCAGTGAAGTCACAAATTTATTCGGACGCATGTTTGCCTGTTGGACCTCTGTTTCAGTTACACTTCTAACCGGGTTAGCGTTGTATCCACGATGCAAGCCTATTTACGTGATGAACTTGGTCGCATTCGCAGTGGCTCTATTCCATTATTTAACAGAATACTTTGTATACCAAACAGCGTCACTCATGGGTCTCATGTTAATATTTTTATTTGCGGGTGGAACGGGTACATGGATGATTACACGTTGGGTACTCGGTTGGATCAAATTCGATGTCATGGTTCCCGCGGAAAGTGTGAAAAAGAATTAAATTATTTTCTTGCTTTTTTCCTCTTTGGTTCGCTCTTTTGAATTTCTCTAGAAACTTTTGCAACTGTTGCCAAATTGGAACTATCAATGATGACATATGGTTGTTGAAGTTTTTGTGTAACTTTTTCGTGATGTTCCATGGCTTTTAGTGGTGTATCTGTGGAAGACATTTGTTTTTGTCGTTGTTCCTCTTCGTAGCGTTGGATCTCTTTTTGACGTTTGTTCTTTCCTGGGAACGCATTGTGGAAGTGATGCGAAAGTTCTCTGTAAGCTTGTTTCTGGGTCATCTTGCGACCAAATTTATCAAGTCTCGTCAAATCAATTCCATCGTCATCTTCATCTTGTTCATCTTCTTTGACAACATCAAATACATTAAACGGTCGTTTCTTTTTTCTTTCTGTTTCACTAAGCGTTCGATCGCGACTTCTTCCAGCAAATTCGTTATCAGTGTTCAAAAGACCTTTTTGTGAGGCGTATGCTAACGCTGCAGCAATACCTGTTCCGATATCAGGTTCTTCCAGTAGTGGTACCGTTTCTGACTCTAGTGGATCATCTTCGTACTCTTCAGTTTCTTCTGTTGGTTTTTCCGTAGTGTCCTCTTGCATGGCCTCTTCGTGCTCGTCAAAAGTACCTCTCTTCTTGATGTTCTTTGCTTTGATTGTTTTCTTGACGATTACTGTACTTTCATGATCCATTGGTTCTTGCTTGGCGTTCTCTTCATACAATCGTCTTCTTCGTGCTAGTGATTCATCTTCTTCCTCTTTGATACCACGTGCATCTACCGTACGAACAAATTCGGTTAATGGATTGAATACGACACCTTCTGCTTCTTTGTTTCTCTTTTCTTCTTCTTCTCGTTGTATCGCTTGTTCCACTGATTGTTGAACTAGTTCCTCCTGTTTCACACGAGAGATATTTCGATTCAAGGATCCCAATTTTGAGCGAATTAAAGGATCTTCTTCCTCTTCGTATGGAATTGGTTCCCGTTCGTACAACATTTTCGATTGTTCATGTGCTTTGTCCAACGCTCTTTGGAAACCTTTCTCACGTTCTTGTTTGCGCATTTGTTCTTCCACTTCCATGTGATCGTCACTATACTGCCTTCTCTTTCCACGATGTTGCGATTGATCTTGCATTGGCGCTAACGTTTCCGTAGTGACTTCAGTTTCCGAACTTCTCTTTTTTGACGCTCCCGACTTTGCTTGTCTCTTCTTGACACTGACTTTCTTTTTCGATTCTTTTGGTAGTGCGAAATCTTGTGCCAGTACAGGTTTCGATGATTCTGAATCCAAATTATAGTATCGTTGTTCATCTTGTGCTTTTTGTTCTTGCTCTTGAATTCGTTTCTTTTTAGCTTCTCCATTAACGACATCGCCAATCACGAACGTTTTGCGTTTCATTTCTTGTTTTTCATCATTATATTGTGATAAGAGCTCTTCATCTTCACCACCGTTTTCCAAACTTTCTAGCGCATTGTATGCACCTCTAGTGATACCAGTTCCAGCTCCAATCTTTTTCGTATTAACTTTGTTCCAATCTCGTTTCTCTTGTTCATACAAGTTGATATTTTCTAACGCGTCTTCACCATCTTCAAGTACACCACGATCTTGCAATGTGAGTATTATTCCTGTATCTCCAGTTACATTTTCAACGTTTCCCAAGTCGTGCGCAACTTTTAGATTCTTAACATCTTTTTCTGTGTATGATGGTCGTTTATCTTGTTCTAATTCTTCCTCTTCAAGTTGACGTGCTTTTTCTTCTGCTTCTCTTTTCAATCTCGTAGTATCGCGTTGCTTTTGAACAAAAGATGATATATTTTCATCATCTTCGTCGCTATCTTCACCTAATCCTTTTGTACGTAATAATTCGCGCTCACGACGCCGTATTTTGGCCATTTCTATGCGTTTTTGAACTTGTTTTGCTTCATCATCTGTGTTTGCTTCTTGTTGCTGTACTTGTTCTTTTTTTACTTCTGATTCTGTGACTTTTAGTGGCTTAAGTCCCAACGATATGCGTAGTTTGTTGGTTTCTTCTATCGACATGCTTATTTCTGACGATGAAGAATCGACACGTGGTTTGTATGGTTTATCGTTCGACATTTCCGCGTCACCATCTTGGTCTCGTCTACTCGACCGTGAGTCGTGTCTTGTCATGTTTGCGTTGTTTTCGTTGAAGGTTTCTGGTTTACCAAGAAAAATGCAAACAGTAACATGTAGATGTCAAGATGCGTCAATTTCACATGTCTCGTTATCATATCTCTCAGGTTTGTTGGCGTCTACTCTGTGCAACGGTAATTTAACCTATGCGAATCGAGTACTATGCATTTCTTGGGACAACACAACAGATGGACAGAGTGAAAAGAAGCGATTTTTCGTGTACAATTTAAAGACGAAAGAGAAAAAGCATATCGATTACACTACGTTCAATAGAATCTATTTTGCGATAGTATCGAATAACAATGTATACACAACGTCAGGCGTAACTCGAATTGTATGCATTTCGTTAGATACAGGAAAAGTACAAGAAACAAACATTTGGAAGCCAATTCAGATATTAACAATGCTAGAAAACCAAAATTTAATTTGTACTCTTGGAGATTCTATTGCTGTCGTGCAAGGATCTGAAATCCAAACTCTTTTGACACTACCAGAATTTAGGGTATGTTCAGCTGTACTACTGAAAGATGGATCACTAGTGGTAACAACAGGACGTACTGTACACCTTTATGATCACCAGCTACAGCCCATGTTCCACTTTCTGGGCGGTTTTGAGGGTAACTATGTTAATTTATTAGAGATCAAACCTAAATTCTTGCTTGCTATCACAGCTCTTGGAAAATTCGAGTTTATTGATATTACTCGCAAACGAGCAACATCTCTGCCTTGTTATGATCAAAAATTCAAACCTTCTGGCACTCCACGTTCGAGTGTGATATTATCAAATGGTAATATTGCCATTGGATGGCGTACAGGATTTCTTTCTGGTGACATAACAATCTTGAGTCCTCAAGGTGAGATGATACTGCTGCTACCCAACGCGTCAAAATCTGTTGTGTTTGCAGAAGTTGAAAAAAATGTACTGGGAAGCATCAAAGATGGATTGTATCTTACTTGGTGTGCTAAAACAGGGAGGAAGCTGTCTGAAGAACCGATAGATGCTGTAGATGCAATTTGCTTTATGAAATAATTTAATTGTCAATGCTGTCTTGTTCGATAAATTTCACTAAAAAGCTTTCATTTGCCCATGGATTCGCAGACATGTAAGTTTCACTAAGCGACAATGCTTCGCATGGTGCTTCGGTATTTTCATGCCGCATGTCCAAGAACCTTCCAAACTTACTCCTCACTCTGTAATACATGCTTCCTTGGTCTATTAGTTCCACGAGAAAACTTTCGTTCGCCCATTGGTTTGATGTCATTCTTTGTTCTGAAATTGTCCAAACTACTTGCGCATTTCCGTATTCATGCCTCATATCCAGGTAGCGATTGTGTTTACTTCTTATTTTGTAGTAGCCGTTTTCTGGAATAATTTGTACTCCTAATCGCTTGTCATTAGCTGATGTTCTATTTCTATGCTGCGACATTACTGGGCTATAATCGGCGGTTGGGTTCTGACTAATGTCAAGGTATCTACCGAACATAGATTGTATTAAATAATATTTCTTAGTGTCTAAAAGTGCATTTCTAGTGAATTTCTTTTGCAACAATTTGAATAGATCTGTACCACTAAAATGTGTTGTATCTTCATTTGTTTTGATAGTTACTACTGAGAACATAGGCAACATGTGCTTTCGGTTGCAGAGTTTAAAAAGAAATCGACTCAGTTAAACCAAGTTAGCAAGGATTACAATTCTTGCAAATGTATCAGACAAAAGTACAGATCAACTTAAGATTTGCAATTATTTAGTGTCATGTCGTCCACATCGCTTGATCAGCGTATGACAAATATCGATAATAGTTTGTTCAAAATGTCTCTCTCCCTTCTCGTGTTGTATCAACGCTCCAACGCAAATGGTACTATTATACCACTCTCGATACAACTCAAACCCTTCCAGCTTGTTTTGTTCTAAATGTCCTGCTTCACTCATACCTGTATTGACCTTTTTGTACGCGTCCAAAAACACATTCTTGTAATGTTCGAAATCGAACCCTTGAACATATCCCATTTCATCAAAGAAACGTGCCCACGTTAACACGCACCCAATATCAGCACCGTACCAGTTCACGTGCATTTGATCAAAATCAAAAAGATAGATTTGATCTCCATGCGCGAAATAGTTTTCTAGTGTTAAATCACCATGGATCACACCGTACGTTGCGTCTGTTGGTTTTCCCAGTGAGTCTAAGAATGGTCCAACTTTTGCATCATAGATACGTTCTAACATTTTTGAGTATTCATGGCCTTCTTTTGCTCGCTTGCGGATGACGTTCATGTCAGAACAGTTTTCGTGGGTTTGTGTGCCAAGAGGAACATTCTTTTGCATTAGATTCCACTTTTCTGGATTATTTCCGCGGCGCGAAGCTACATTGTGTAGCTCTGCAACAGTCTTTCCGACTGATGCAACAATATTATCGTCAAATAATCCAATAAACTTGTCCATAACTGAGCCTCCTTGTGCGAATTCAAATAGAGCAGCGTACCATGGTTTTTTGTCTGCGTATGGAACTATTTCACTCAGGTAGCAACCGTTCTTATTTGCAATTGGACTGCAAACATGAATGGCACCCGATTTTGACAAGAACGTAATAAATTCCAACTCTGATTGTATTGATTCCTGAGCACGATGATTCTCTGGAGTCAATCGAACGATATACTTTGCATCGTTTTGTGTTTTGACCAAATATGTGTGATTCTCAGAAACTTTGATTTGTGTAAATGTACACGAACCAAGATTCCACTGTGATGAGATGGTGCTATTGGCTTCTTCTGTAAGGCTGTAGTTTGGTTGTTCTGACATTGTTGCAGTTCGTTTGTTGTTTGTGGTTTGCTTTTGAAGTGGGGAAAAGCATTTCCAAATTGATTGTTTTTCCGATGTGTTATATTATTCTCTGGAAGAAAAAAAAATAAGTTACATCCTTAAAACTTGCAATGTGTAGTATCGCGGCAATAAAACAAAGTTGTAGTATGACAAATCACGTATCATTTACAGTAACATCTTCAAATTCCCAATAGAAACTGTCCATGTCTTTGATGCCCCAATGCATGTCGTGAACAAATGCAGTAGTAATGGTCTCGCCACCAAGGTCTCTCATACCTGCATAGTCTGCAAACGCAGCACACTCTTTACTGTCCATCTCTTGTAAATCAAATATTCTTCCTGTTTCAACATTTTCCACTAAAGCTGTAATTTCAGGGCGACATGCACCGCTATCACAATAATCGCGAAACCAACTGAAAGTTAACGTACTTTTTAGCAGCGTTGCGTTTGGAGATAGAAAATACGCTTTGAATGATGTTTCGTATTTCTTACCTCCAAATTCTCGTTCTCTATCACCTTTTTCTGTTTCATTATAGTATGCATGCGTCATGATGTACGCATCATTAACGCAATCATAGTACGGGTCTATCCCATACTCCATTAGAGCATGAACAAGATGAGAGTTTTGCATGTACGTCACCTGCTTTTTAATGTTGTCCATCGTTTGTGTTATTCTATCTTTCTTTGTCAAGTACAATAGTTTTGAGTACGGATCTTTCTGGAAGTATTTCAAGTAATAAAATTTCCTCCAAAACGTGAGTGGTTTGTTGTCGAAGTTTTGGCGATATCGATTTTCTGTTGACGTATAATATTTTAAAAGTGGGAAGTCACGAAATACAAGATCTCTCCAAAATTGAGGCGTAAACATTCTCTTGTGGCACGCTTTGTTGAGCACCCACAGTTTAGCCACAGTATTTACAGGAGAGTAAAGTGCAACGGTGACTACTATGTCTTCATTTATGTTTTTCGGTGCGTGGTGTGCTCTCTTCATGCAGTTGTAACGTTTTTTCGAAAAAAAAATTAAAAATTAAAAAGAAATGATTCGACAGCACCTGTTACGGCGACAGAGACGAGCTTTGCAGCGAAAACTATTCCAGTTTTATTAGTTCTGCAAATGAAAACATTATTCGCCTTGCTTCTGTGCCTAACAGTTGCTTGCTGCGCTTCATTAGCAGGTTGGGGGTTAGTACAGTAATTTTTAAATAACAATCTAGCTACAACCTGAACAACTTGGGAGATGGAACTGAAAATAATCGTTACGAACCAGTTTTGATCTATGGCGCATTAACCAATAGGAATATCTCAAGTGTGGCAAGTGCGCTGACGGTTACTCTAGGTATAACAATTATCAATATTAACAAACAAGCGTGCGACGAAAACGATGGGCGACTATACATGTGGGGTTTGGCTGCAGGAATCTATTATACGCAATTCCCTGGTACTCCAGTCAATAGTACCAATCTCTACTCTGTGCCAACTCAAATGAATGATACGCTGCTAAGTGGCCTCTTTATCAAGGATGTTAGCGCCATTTATTTACACGCGTTAGTACTTACAGCAGATAACCAAATATTCGCATGGGGAGCAGGTACTAGAGGCGAACTAGGTATAAGTTTTAATCTCACGTACTCACAAATAGGAAACGGACTTACATACAGTTCTAATGATTTTGTCAAGACAAATCAAACAGGACCACTTGCCGGAAAAACAATTTCTAAAATACACGCTGGATACCAACAAAGCTTTATCATCACAACTGATGGAAATTGTTTCGCGTTTGGTGATAATTCAAGTATGTTCTTTCCACGAAAACTAATGTTCTAGATTTAAACTTGGGAATTGGTTCTTCAACACCAAACATTAGTACACCTACCATAATCGACAGATCATTCATTTCTGCACCAGTCGTGCAAGTAGCCTCAGCGAGACATACCACTATTTGGTTAACAAACCAAGGTACTGTATACAGCGCTGGAAAATACAACGGTTTCGGATCAGGAACACCTACGAGTACTCCAGGTCCCATTAACATGACAGGCGTACTGTCTGGAAAGTCTATTATCGCAGTAGCAGCATCTGCTGGTTCAGTTCGTACGTTGGCAAGTGATGGAACAATTAGTGGATGGGGAGCAAACAGTGACAACGAATTAGATATCGCTACTAGTGTTACAGAGTATTTCAACCCAGAAAACTCAGTTTTGAGTGAAATTCCTACCAACGTTCGTTTTACAAGTATACAAGGAGGAGAAACTACTTATTTGTTACTTGGAAATGATAGTAATATCTATATGACTGGATTTAATCGATATGGACAGTTTGGAAATGGAAATAGTAATATTACTGATCCATTGAGAAGCGGAAGAACGATTATGAATAATTCACTTGCTGGACAGAGTATCAAGAAACTAGTTGCCGGGTACATTTCGAATTTTGCTATTTTGAATGGAATGGTTGCTACGACATCGACACCAACGCCTACACCTACTGTTACGACTACCAGTATGCCAGTGAATGTAACGACTAGTGCTCCAACGAATGTAGTGACACTAGTTATTCAAGGAGATGTTGCACCAAGAGTTTCAGGTAATCAAGCGGCGTTACCGCAGCCAGTAGTTAGTGCTACTCAAGTATTATTCACTAACGCAAGTGTAACATCATCGTTGTTGATCAACCTACGATCAAATGCAACAATTCCAAAAGAAGCAACGATAGTTGCTGCTGATGTCAGAATCAATATTGCCTACGTAGCTAGCTTGGTACAGATAGCTGTTGTTTTGTACGATGAGTTTGGTGAGCAAGCAGGAAATGTAACATTTGGTGTTTCGACTGTTGGATCAGTGACAGTGAGCTTGCAGAGTGTATTAGCAAGTTTGATAGCGCAGTATCAACGAGCTTTCACTATAAGAGCGATTAGAGGATCGATTCTGAAGGCATCTCTGGAGGTACAAACACCTGATGTGCAAGTAAACATAGATGGAAGTGTAACGAGTACGCTAGAGTATTCTACACCGGTAACGGGAACTCCAACACCTACACCTTACTATACACCAAACTCTTTACTATCAAACGAAGTAGTGACGATTCCACAAGGCTTCTTGATTGGAATTATTGTTATTTCGTGCATAGTTGGAGCGATGATCATCTTTGCTGTACTATTGATGGCTGTTGTGATATTGTATGAGTACATTCAAAGAAAAAAGGCACGAAGATTGCAAGAGCAATGTACTAGCACCATACATCATGTGTAAACGATTGGAATCGGTCATTTCCTTGTAGGAATGTAAATCTTTTGCTTTTCCAATATGTTCTATTGTACTACTCTTTAGATCTTGTGTTCTTGCGTGAAACTACGAGTTGACTTTGTGATTAAAAGTATTTTTATTTGCAAATCATTTCAGATCAAAACCATGATGCGAGGTGTTGTACTACTCGCTCTCATCGTTGCGTACTGTATCGCACGCCCAAAATCAACTACGTTTGTGAAGCCACCCACCGTTACTACTCGTATTAATGATGTACCACGTGTAAACTTGTGGCCACAACCAAACTCTGTTGTATTTAATCCAGCACAAAATATTACCGCAATTATTCCCAAATACAAGTCATTCCAATTTACTATACAACACGCACAAACTGTTGCAGAGACAAATATCCTAAAAGATAACTTTAAACGATACCAAGAACTATTCTTTTTATCCAAGATCGACGAAGTTACAGACGCATGTACAGGCAACGTAGTGTGCCTTACAGAACTCCGCGTGAACATAGCATCAACCTCCACTAGTGATCCAGTCCTAGAGTACTCATCAGACGAAAGTTACAGCATAACAGTTGATAAACAAATTATTATCACCTCACAAACTGTATGGGGTGCTATTCGCGCTTTGGAGACAGTATCCCAATTAATTCAAGTCGCTATGACTGCCAAGAATCAACCAGTTTATGCACTAAGAGGATATACAGTTCCACTACAAATTGATGACGCTCCACGTTTCCATTGGCGTGGTTTACTCGTTGATACAAGTCGTCACTACATTTCCGTCGACAAACTATTACATATTCTAGACTCGTTATCATACATCAAAATGAATGGTAAGTTAACTTACGATCGCAACTAATATCCAGTTTTGCATTGGCATATTGTCGACTCACAATCGTTCCCTGCTGTCATTCCCGATTTCCCACTACTAAGTCAAAAAGGCGCCTACGCTCCTAATGCCATCTACACTCCACAAGATATTACTCGCGTAGTCGATTACGCGTTTATGCGTGGAATTCGCGTCGTATTCGAATTTGACATGCCTGGACATAGTGAAATTTGGGGAGCAGGTTATCCAAATATTATCGCAAAATGTCCAGGAGATTGGCCAATTCTATCTCCAGCCGTTGAAGAAACTTTCACCGTGATCGATGGTTTATTAAAAAATATGCGTGCTGTAGCGCGTGATGCCTACTTCCACATCGGTGGAGATGAAATCTCTACCAGTTGCTGGTTAAAAGATCCAACAATTACCAATTGGATGAAACAACAAGGGTACACGACTGTAGATCAAGTTTTAGCCTACTTTGAAAGACGAGTACTAGATTTGGTCAAGAAACACGACTTTGCTGCAAATGTGTGGGAAGAAGTGTTAACAAGATATAACCAAACTGTAATTGCGTTACCAAAAAATACTGTTGTTACTGCGTGGACTGTTCCACAAGTTTTACCACAAATTTTGAAAGCTGGTTATCCAGGTATTTTATCTGCTGGTTGGTATTTGGATCAACAAAGACCAAATGGTGCAGATTTCTACGCATGGAGTGATACCTGGAGAACTTTCTACAGTAACGAACCATATAGCATTGCCAACTTTACTGAAAGTGAGAAGAAACTCTTACTTGGTGGAGAAGCATGTTCATGGGGAGAATCTGTAGACGATTTTAATTTTGATGAACGTGTATTCCCAAGATTGTTGGCTGTTGCTGAAAGATTGTGGAGTCTACAAACAGTCAATGTGATCGATGGAATTACTTATGATCGCATGGACAATCAAAGATGTAATATGGCAAAACGTGGTGTTGGTGGAGGACCAGTTCAACCAGGCTATTGTGCTGCTGTTTATGGAACAAAGATGAGTTGGCAATAAATGTAGTACTTTAAAATTTTAATGAAGCACGCGACATTGCAAACTATGTTTTCTGCTATCAGTTTAATTAATATTATTTTGTTCATAAAAATCGAATACAACTTCTCTAGCAGAAGCAGATGCTTTTGAACTACTCCAGTACTCGTACAAAATTCCTCTTTTTGCCGCTTTCATCGCATCAATCGCAGCTCTCGCATCTACACCTCTAGGATTCGACATGAATTCTTTCAACAATTCTGATTCTTTTTTATCTCTTACCGATTGTTGTCTCGCAGTAATTTTCTCCTCGACAATAGGTACATCTTGTTCGATTTCTTCATTCACTTCAATAGCTTTCGAATCATTACTTTTCCTCTTTTTCTTTTTTGTTTCTTTTTTCGGACTTGGTCGTGGTCGTTTTCCATAAAACTCTTTCGCGACTGCTGTTGCTCCCTTTTTCGTGGTTCCATTAATATACATCATTAACGCACTTGTCGAATCTTGTTTTGCTGTTTCAATGGCAACGAGAATATCTTCCATGTTTCCACCTGCATCTTGCATGGCTGCGGTTAGCATTTCTTCACGTTCGTATTTTAGTAGAATTGCTTTTTCATCGCCAATGGCCTTGACTTGTCGTTCCAAATACAAATGCATTGGTGACCACGATCGATGATACGGGTTGGGATGTGTTTGGTATTTTAGTCTTGATAATTCGTCCTCGGAACATAGCCGTTTTCGAAATCAATTTATAGTGTGGAGTTTCCAAACATGCATCACATACTTTGCGTTTTGTGAATGGTTTCAATGACGACAACGCTGCTGGCTTCTTCTTTTGTTTCCCACTGGAAGAAAAACCAGGGTCATGTGCGCAATACTCGCAACATGTTTTCACGAGTCGTTTTGCCAAATCCATCCACGACGTGCATATTTTTGTTTCCAAGTATTTTTCTGTAAAATAAATATTTTTATCTTCTGGTGGTGCTTCTATCATGTCTAAAGGTACGTCAATTTCTTGCCCTTCTTCGACAATGGTTGCTGTTTCTTGCTCGGCGAGTAATTTGGGATATGATAGTGTACATTTGGACTGCCATATACGATCTTCGGAACAAATGGCGTCGTGAAACTCTCGATTTATTCGTACGAGAGAATATAAATCGGATAACTGGAGATACTCGAATATTTCTAACCAGGCGTCTATTGGAAGCACTGGGAGAGCGCCGTTATCGATTGTGACGAGTTGGTATGGCTCTTTCTTTGCAGAAGAGGGCATGAAATCGAGTAGGATTGTTGTTGGAATGCACTTACAAAAATTATAATGCCAGGCAAATAAACTTTATAATTTCTATAAAATACTGCTATTTCAGCTAAGTCTTTTATTTGCTATTATCACTTAAACATTTCGTCTTGAAAGGTTTTGTAATTTTGTACTAGAACAAGCAAAATGTCATCGTCACAAGAGCAGGGCACGAGAAGCTCTGCACCATCGTTTGGTATATCTATAGTAACCAATCGTACTGAAACTCCACCAAACACGAATGACTATACACCACTTTCCACAACTACAACACCGTCGTTCCAAGAAGTAACACAAACACCCATTTTAAATAGTGCATATCAACGATTGCAGCGAAGACACTTACATCAATATCTATTTGTACTATTTCTTATCCCTATTATCACATTTATATCTGCAATCATTTCCATATCACTCGTGGGTGGAACAGTTACGTACGGATCGTTTGGAACGCTACTACTCGTTTCAATCATCGTCATGATTCTAGAAACGTTTAAAATTACTATTGTTGTGGCCATACTCACCGTTCTCGTCGTACTATGTTTCCTCGTCACAGTACAAATGAATTTGAAATCAAATCGTGAACACACGACACAAAACAATGACGCGTTAACGTCACGATCTACACGCGCATTTATCGCAAAAATCGTTTCAAATTTAACGTGCGAATCATTATTTATTGGACCAATTATGAGTCGTTTCGAATTTTATTTGAAAAGAAATTTATTTTGTACGGTGGCTGCTGTATTGTTCGTTGTTTTGACAATTTTTATAATAACGTGTTTGTTACTAAGTACATTAATTGTACAATTTACAAGTTGGTTAGTTCATGAGTTTCACGTGGATGGATTTTCCGATTTGATGAAAATTTCTTTTATCATGTTTTTAGTGAATTTGGGCATGTTGTTATGGGGAACCTGTGTGAGACTATTTTGTTGGAAATCGAATCCAAATGCGCCAGTAGATCCAAGCGATAGTTATGCTAGTGATATGATCCAACAACTAAGACAACAATTTGAACCACTAGTGATGTCGCCAAATTCTGATGAAGAATATACAAGCGATGATGATTTTATATGATTCTTCTCCAAGAAAGAAATTCTGTTATTAGTTTTATAAAAATTATTTTCAAAATCATTTCCAAATCTTTTGGTGGACCAAACAAGAACTACTAAACAAGCTTTTGGTCCACTGCCAAATAGCAGCCAAGCAAAGTTTGAATAGATGTCTTCGTTTGAATCACATGTACGTCTTCAATACACCCTATCCAGGGTGCTGTATCAGGTTAACCTAATACAACTTTGACAAAATTACACTAGAGTTTTGTATGAGATTGGTATCTTACCTTTCTTTTGAAATTGTGCAGCGATAGGTGTGTGCAAATTTATGAATGTAGTTCGGCAATAAACTTTTAATTCGCTTATCAAAGAATCGGCGCAATAGCTAAGTATGGTGGTCAACGCGTGAACATGTCACTTTTCAGCTACTCAAACAGTTTCAAAAAATCATGGCCAGAACATTCACAGCAGTGGTCGTCTTGCTAGCCATTATAGCAGTCACCTTCGCAAAGAGATTCCACCCACTCTCTAGATACAAAGTCTCTGCACAGTCCGATTCGTTCGCAACCCAATGCACAACTGATGCTTTGAATCTTCGTACTGCTCCAAACACTGGTGCCAGTATCGTTAGAACTCTACCAAAAGGCACTGCTGTGAACGTCTACTCCACCAACAACGGATGGGCTCAAGTCGATGGAGGATATGTCTCAGCTCAATACTTGGGTAACTGCGGCTCTGTTCAAAAATGCACAACTGATGCGTTGAACTTGCGTGAAAGTCCATCAACTTCATCACGTGTAGTTAGACTCTTGGCCGCTGGCACAGCCGTTAACGTCTACTCAACTTCAAACGGCTGGTCCAAAGTCGATGGTGGTTATGTCTCCGCTCAATTCTTGGGTGCTTGTGGCGCTCCACCAGCTCCAGGACCATCTGGCGCTTTCCCATTGTTCAAGCAATGCGACGGTCGCTGGGGTAATGATCGTTTGGGATCATCTACCGTCTGTAGAATTGGTTGCTTGATGTCTTCTGTTTCTATGGCTCTAGCTGGTCTCGGCAGATCCATTGATGGTGCTGGATCAAACCCAGGAGTGTTGAACAGATACTTGTCATCACACGGTGGTTACCAAGGTGATCTCTTCATCTGGGGATCCGTCTCTCGCTTCGGCTTGGGATACATTGGT